>RCNB010000832.1_pt1 | contig 20103 bp, 16 predicted proteins | sample 2041321 | NCBI WGS metagenome assembly RCNB01 (sample SAMN09708232, study PRJNA481090) | Marine sediment metagenome, whole genome shotgun sequencing project. | reverse complement strand
GTGTAATGGAAGCGACCGATGAAATCGCCGAGCTTTATGCAACGATCGACGAGGATGAGCTTCGTAAAGCGGTGCTGGATTCCATGATGATCGCCGATGACACCCAAGGGTTGGTCGAAGTACTAAAAACTGAAACCGATCCTGAAATGCGGGCTGCTGCCATCCAGGCACTGGCTGTGGTTGATGATGATGAAGTCGCTGCCGATTACCTGATCTCACTTTACCCGAACGGAACGGTCGACGAAAAACAGGCGGTTATCCAGTCCATGATGATTATGGATCATACCGAGGGTTTGATCAGCCTGCTGAAAGTGGAGACGGACCCGGAGAGAAAGCGTGAAATGCTGCAAACGCTGACCCTGATGGATTCGGAAGAAGCGGATGAATACCTGTTTGAACTGCTGGAGGACAAATGATGAAGGCTTTATGGTTGGGACTGGCCCTGGCGATCGTAAGCGTTCAAGCCTCAGCCCAGGTGGGTGAGTGGCACGACGCCGACGTCATCGAAAAAACTTCGATCACCGACCCGGCAAAGGTGGTCAAAGACACGGAGGGTCAATGGCTGGCCTTTAGCATGCCGGTATTGGAAGGAACCCGCTCGCCGTGTTGTTGGAAAGGCCGCTGGAATGACAAGGGGGCTGGCATGGGTGAGGTCGGCTGTAGTCTGGATAGTACGCACCAAAGCTATGGTTCTGGCTCTGACTCCCCGTATGCTGAAGAAGTCATTGTCTTCAGCAAGATACGCGATGGAAAGGTACAGGACCTTCGTGTTTACGGCGAATCGTGCCCGCTTGAAACCAACGGCGCCCGTATAACCTGGATAGGCGGTGTTGATACCGATGCCGGGCTGGATTGGCTGGAGAATGTTGCCCGTCTGGACGAGCACGGCGCAGCGCTTTATGCATTTGCACTACACAGCAGTACAAAGGCAGGTAAACGCCTTTACTCACTGGCCAAAGAAACAGGTAGTGATGTATCCGAAGAGGCGATCTTCTGGCTCGGAGAAGCCCGCGGTGAAGAAGGCTTCAAGCTGTTAAAGCGCTTGCTCGCGGAGCTACCGACGGGAGACAGTCGACGTAAAATCAATTTTGCATTGTCCCAGAACAACACACCTGAAGCAGCTGAACTGCTGTTTGAAATAAGCAAATCGGATTCAGATCCTGAGCAACGTGGTGAAGCCATGTTCTGGCTGGCGCAGGAGTACCCACAGCGGGCACAGGACTGGTTGCTGGAGGTGATCAACACCGAGCAGGATGAAGATGTACTGGAGCAGGCCGTGTTCGCTATCTCGCAGTTGCCGGATGAAGTTGGCGACCAGATGCTGCTGGATCTGGCAAAAAGTAATCAAACCCCACGTGCAGTGAGACGCCAGGCACTTTTCTGGCTGGCGCAATCTGACAACGATGACAGCATTGCCGCATTGACAGCATTGCTGACACGTTAACAAAGACTTATTAGCAGCTGGCTTATGGCAGCATCATGCTCCTTATGGTGAAGAACAGCATGGCTGCCATCAGTGCTGATGCCGGTACGGTGATCACCTAGCTTGGTCATATTGGCAAACAGTGTCGGGGTGTGTTGGGTAAGATTAAATATGGATGTGTTTTGGGACTATTGATAATTTATGCGTGTCGCGACTTTCGTTTTTCCTCTAACATCCGCATATGACATTCACTTCTAAAATTCTGCTGGGTTTATTCCTCGGTATCTCACTGGGCCTGTTTTTTGGTGAAATTGTTTCACCCCTGGAAGTAGGTGGGCGCATTTTTATTGGCATGCTACAAATGACGGTGTTGCCATACATCATCCTCTCGCTGGTTATCAATCTTGGCCGTATTACCTGGGCTGAAAGCCGTGGTCTTCTGCTTACACTGATCGCCGTGTTTTCGATATTCCTGATCCTGGGCGCCGTAGTACTTTTCTTGTCACCAGTCGCATTCCCACCCATGGAATCAGCTTCTTTCTTCAAGACATCACTTGTGGCCCCACCTCCAGTCATGGATCTTGTTAGCCTATACGTTCCTTCCAATCCATTTTCTTCAATGGCCAACAACCTGGTTCCCGCCGTGGTGTTGTTCAGCATTTTTGTCGGCATTGGCCTGAGTAGCGTGCCGGGAAATGGTCACCTTTTAGATGCATTGGACGTTCTGGCGGATGCGTTGAACAAGGTCAACAAGCTGATGATCCAGCTCACACCTTATGGTGTATTTTTTATTGCTGCGTCCACGGCTGGCACCCTGTCTATGGAAGAGGTGGTCAGACTACAGGGTTTTATCATTACCTATACATTGTTGGTGCTGGTGATGTCCTTCATCATCATGCCGCTGTTCCTGACAGCATTGACGCCATTCAAGGCACGGGATCTGCTGGGGTCGACCAAGGACTCACTAATCACCATTTTCGCCACGGCCAAGATTATCGTCCTGCTGCCACAACTCATCGATGATATTCTCAAACTGTTCAAGCGTTACGATCTTGATAGCGATACGATCGAACACGAGTCCCGGATCATTCTTCCGCTCGCTTATCCATTTCCGCACCTGGGCACTTACGTCATCCTGATGTTTATTGGTTTCGCAGCCTGGTACGTTGGCCGGCCACTGGACACATCGGACCAGCTCACACTTCAGGGCATGTCGATTTTTTCGAGTTTTATCTCACCACTGGTAGGTATTCCTTTCCTGCTGGACATTATGAGGCTGCCCTCTGACGTGATGGAACTGTTCATCGTTTCCACCGTGTATACCGACCGTATTCGCGTGGTACTGGGTGCCATGCACCTGATCGTGATGACGGTGATCGTATTGGCCATTCGGCGCGGTGTGTTCCAACCAAACTGGCGCAAGCTTGCGATCGCGACAGTAATTTCGATCATCTCCCTGCTGGTTGTCCTGTTGGGAACACGGGCCTACCTGACAAGCGCTACGGCCGGGGGATACCAGGGCTACGACCAATTATTGCATATCAAGTGGAAGGGTCGAACTGTAGAGGCCGTAAGCTACAAAGACAAATTACCACCTGCCGACCCGACCACTGTCAATCGTGGCCGCCTGGCTGCGATTGCGGAGCGCGGAACACTCCGTGTAGGTTACCTGCCCGACGCCCTTCCCTGGGCGTTCGTTAATGACCAGGGTCAGGTGACCGGATTCGACATTGAGTTAGCGAGCGAAATGGCTACAGATCTTGAAATCGGCCTGGAGGTCGTGCGGATTAATTTCAATCAAATTAATGATTTACTGGCTACAGGACAGATCGACATCGTGATGTCCGGATTGGCACGTACCCCGGGGCGCCTGCGAGAGTTTCGTTTCGCCGGGTCCCCCCTGGAATTGACCCTGGGTTTACTGGTGCCGGATCACCAACGTAAACGCTACGCCACAATCGAGCAGATTCGTGCACTGGAAGACCTCACCATTGGGATCGTCCAAAGCGATAATGCCTTCCAGCGTCGTTTACAGGATGCGCTGCCAAAAGCGACCATGCAGCATATTGAATCACCCCGACCCTTTTTGCGCGGTCAAAAACCAGATATGGATGCCGTGTTGTATTCCGCAGAAGGCGGTTCCGCCTGGACATTGATCTATCCGGACTACGCCGTCGTCGTACCACAACCGGTAAATGCTCGCCTGACTGCGGGTTTTATCGTGCCAAAAGCCGATGACGAATGGGCGCAATACGTAGATGAATGGGTGAAGTTGAACAAAACTGACGGCAATATTGACCGCCTGTTCAAACACTGGATACAAGGCCAGGGTGCTGTTCCTGATGAACCCCGCTGGTCTGTTATCCGGGATGTGCTTGGCTGGGTTGATTAAGCGTTATCCCAACACTACTCAGTCCGGTTCAACCCGTACCTTGAGGATGGCACGTGCACTGGCTTTTTCAACCGTAAACAGAAAACCGGACTCATTGATGCATTCATCGACCTTGGGAATATGACGCAGACGACCCAGCAACAAACCTCCGACGGTATGGAACTCCGCACTGGGGATACGCGCACCGAGTGCTTCATTCAAATCTGCAATTGACAGGCGCGCATCGACCAGGAAGCAACCATCACCGAGAGGTTCGAGCGTACGTCTATGACGTGTTTGATACTCTTCGAAGTGATAACCGACATCGATTTCCCCAACCACTTCCTCGACGATATCCTCCATGGTAATGATACCGACAGCCGAGCCAAATTCATCGACCACGATAGCCATGTGGTCTTCACGTTGGTGTAACTGTGGCAGCAACTGGTCGATGGTCTCCAGCGGAGAGACATAAAGCGGCTGCTTGATCAGGTCTGACACCTTTTGCTCGTTCATACCTGTCTCCATCAGATCCCATGTGGAGAGTGTCAGTACACCGACAATGTTGTTGGAGTTGCCTTCATACACAGGCAGGCGATTGTAGCCAAATTTACGTACCCGCTTAACCGCAGCAGCACGGGTTGCCTCCTGATTGATGACCTTTGTTTCGGTGATCGGAATCATGGCCTCTTTCACCGTGGTTTCGGCAAAGCGGATGACCCGACGAATACGGCCGCGATCAAAAGCACTCAGTGTGGCGCCGTGTTCGGCTTGTTCGACCAGTGTGAGCAATTGTTCCCTGGTAATGAAAAAGGTCTGATCGACTTTGCCGGCGCCGACCAGGCGTGCCGCAAGCCGCGCCAGCCTGGAAAAAATAAAAACAACCGGGTAAAAGAGATAGGAGGCCCAACGCAGTGGATAGATAATGATCGGCGTCAGTGTGTTGGACTTTTGCTGGTAGATACTCTTCGGAACGATCTCACCGAGGATCAGGAAAATCGGCGTGAAAAGCAGGAAGGCGTACAATTCGCCACCGTCGCCGACCAACTCAATCATCAACAGGGTACCAATCGTGGTAAGGGCGATGGTTGAGAGGTTGGTTCCCACCAGGGTCGTGCTCAACAGGACTTCCGGGTGACGGAACAGGTTAAGCGCCAGCCTGGCACCCTCGCTGCCCTGCTTGGCTTCATGGCGAAGCTTGATCTTATCTGAGTTGACCAGGGCAATTTCAGAACCGGAGAAAAACCCCTTCAGCAGCAACAGCAGCAACATAACGATCACAATGATGGCAAGTTCCATGTCTTAGCTCCCCTCTTCTTTGCTGCTTGTTGATTCCAGCGATTTGCTGGCAACGCTGGACTTGATATTGGCCTCTTCAAGCGCACCTTCATCATCCACCAGGCTTTCTGCACGCCCCTGTGCGATCTTTACGAGAGTCACGCGGTGTCCCTTCATCTTCAGCACGGTGGCAACGAGACCATCACCCAGATCAGCCTTGTCATTGACCTTGGGCAGGCGGTCGAGATGGCGAAAGACCACACCACCAATCGTGGTCATACGCGGGTCTTCGATTCCGAAAGTGGTCAGGTCATTAAAATCGGTCAGCTTCATATGGCCGGGCACAGTGTAAACATCGTTATCCTGCTCCCTGTAAAGTTCCTGGCCCACGACATCCTCGGAAATTTCGCCGAAGATGAAATTGATGACATCGCGCATCGTGATGAAACCGTCAACCCCACCAAACTCGTTTAGTACGGCCGCTGCGCGGACACGGTTGTCCTGAAAAAAATCAAACATCTCGTCAACATTTTTTGTGGATGGCACAACGATGGGTGGATGAATCAGGTCTTCAATCGAGTAATCCTCGAGATTCTCTCCATCGAGGATCAGGTTCATGATGTCCTCGGCGTGGATGAACCCTTCGAGATTGTCCCGGTTCTCCCTGTAGACAGGTACTCGCGGGTGCTTCCATCGCCGGAGCCTTTCGGCAACATCCGGGACCGACATATCGGCACGCAGGAAGTTCGTGTGAGTCCGGGGGGTCATGATTTCCACGACTTCCGTTTCACAGGCTTCCAGCAGATTGTCGATCAGAACACGTTCGGTGGCATCCAGCATCCCCTCCTCAGCCACATCCTCGATCAGGGTCTGAAAGGCCTCGGTATTAAGGATGTTCTCACTGGTGCGCTCTTCACCTACAACCACTGTGGTGATTCGGTCGGAGGCCATGCGGATCAGTGCCCGCAAAGGTGTAACAATTCTGACCCAGGCGGTCATCGGACCGGAAACCAGGCCGGCACTGACCCGGCTCGGGTTATTCACTGCAATCGTTTTCGGCGTCACTTCACCAAATAACAGGATCAGGGGGAACATGATCAAAAGATTGATCCAGCCCGCCCGCTCCGGGTCGGCGATCGCAAACAATATACCGACCATATTGACCGTTGCGGCCACGTTGACCAGTTCATTCCCGCACAGGATTGAAATAATCAGCCGTCGTGGTTGATCCAACAGGGCGTGCAGATTATCGGTCTGGGGGTGATGATCGCGCCGCAGTTTCTGCAGATCGAGTCGCGACAGTGAAAAAAGCGCCGTTTCCGAACCCGAGAAAAAAGCAGACAACAGTAAAAGAAACGCCTGTATTATCAAACGTATGATTATGTCTGGATCGCCCAGGCGATCCAGGTCAAAGCTGAAAAATGCTCCGATGTCCTGCCAGATCAGAGCAAGGCTGGTTAGCAGATCTTCCATATCCCTGCTTCCTTTCTGGACTGTCTGTTCCCAAAGTGGGGCCCTGCGGTTGAACCGTAGCGTGAGAAGTATACCTAGCAAATACCTTGGTTGAAATACCGGGCTTTTGAGGAAACTCCCACCCCAACCGGAATGTTGGAATGGAAATTCAAGCTTGGTAGTAAGAACTGGCTATCAGGAAGGATCACTTTTTATTTTTTTTTGACTTGGCTTTCTTCGCTTTCTTCGCCTTTTTCGCCTTTTTCGCAGCAGCTTTCTTCGCAGCGGCTTTCTTCTCTTTTTTCGCAGCAGCCTTCTTCGCAGCGGCTTTCTTCTCTTTCTTCTCTTTTTTCGCAGCGACTTTCTTCGCCTTTTTCAGTTTCTCTTGCTCTTTCTTGGTCACCTTTTTCACTTTCTCTGGTTTTGTTACGTTGGTGGGTTTATTGCCAGTTGTTGATTCTGGCGTGGGTTTTTGGGTGGTTCGGTGTGGCCTTGTAGCGGCTTTGGTTGCTGTCGCAGCATTTTCAGTGGTGACTGTAAGCAGTTCGTTTGCAGCCTTGATTAGCTTGCCTGCACGTATCACGCCGAAACCGGGAATAGCGCAGAGGCGCTCGATCGCGGCGCCTGCAATTTCTGACGGAGACATTAGGCCGTGTTCCATCAGCAGTTTTGCTTTATCGGGGCCAACGCCCGAAATATCGGTAAGAGTTGAACTCATTGTTTAGATTCCCTTGGAGTAATTGGATTTTCCAAATTCAGAATAATACAGTTCTGTGAAAGGTTAAACAAGACGAGAGTATGATCTGGAACAAGAACATCAGGAATATCATCGTCTATACTATAACTAGTTCATTTTGTATTAGTTATTACAAATAAATATAGAGGAGATAAATCAAAGTGTGCAATCAAACCAGCCTGGAACAATAATGGTTAAGGTGATTCTCTTAAGCGAACATACAATGATAAAAGAGTAACGATAAGTATGCCATATAGTAAAGCAACGTATAAAAACCAGACAGATCAGCTGAAGATGCTGAATAAACTTGGTGGTGGAAATCGACTTGCATCCAAACAAATAAAGGCTCTACTCGAAGATGATAAATACAAAGATTTCGTTAAATTCGCACTACTGAAACGCGCGCAATCTGAAGAGCTGAAAACGTATCAAGCCGAACTGATCAAGCTGCAAAATCATCTGGAAGAAACCGGTAAAAAAGTGGTGGTACTTTTTGATGGTAGGGATGCATCAGGCAAAGGCGGTACTATACGTCGTATAACACGCTTTATGAATAGTAAGCATTATCGAGTTGTTGCTTTAGGTAAACCTACCGCTGACCAGAAAACCGAGATGCATATGAAACGCTATATCGAACAGCTGCCAAAAGCGGGGGAGATAGTCCTGTTTGACAGGAGTTGGTATAACCGGGCGATGGTTGAACCGGTAATGGGCTTTTGCTCTAAAGGTCAGTACAAGTTATTTCTTGATAATGTTATCACCTATGAAAAAAGTTTTATCGAAGATAAATCAACAATACTAATAAAGTTATATTTTTCGGTCTCAAAAGATGAACAGGCGAGACGTTTTGAGCGCAGAAAGAATGACCCTCTACGTAGTTGGAAGTTAAGTGAGGTTGATCTTCAGGCCCAGGATCTATGGGATCAATTTACCGAGACGAAATATCGTCTGCTGTTAAAATCGCACCGCCCGGAATCGAAATGGTATGTAGTCCGTTCAGATGATAAACATCAGGCTCGACTGCAGACGATGAAGCTGATATTGCACCTGACTAAATACAGAGGCAGAAGACGCACCCTGGATTATACGCCGAGCAAACGAATTGTTATTTCTGGTGAGACGGAACTTCGGGAGATGCGGAAGCAGAAAATGCAACACGGTCGATTTATTTCTTAAATGCGCTTTTAACCACTTGTACTTGTTCTACTTAGACTGTTTTACAAAACACAGGCATTGATGCTGGAGTAAATATCCAACTATGTTATCTTGTGCCGACGTCGGTCAGGTGAAAAATTCATGTTCAGTACTGCAGAATTGGGTCAAAAGGTTTCAAAGAGTGAGTTCAAGCAAAGAGAGTTGATTCTTCGCGAAGATCTTCTCGCTTTACAGCAACGTTTGCGTAGCGACGGGAACTTTCCTGTCATCCTGGATTTTGCTGGTGTGCGTGGTGCCGGGAAAGGCACATCCGTCAACCTGCTCAACAAGTGGATGGATACGCGCTGGATCGTAACAGAAGCATATAACGAACCATCTGATGAAGAAATTGAAAGACCTGTGTTCTGGCGGTTTTGGCGACACATGGCACCCAAAGGGCAGATAGGTGTTTACCTGAGCGGGCGTTATTCAGCGCCATTGCTCGATTTCGTTTATGGAAAATCCACAGAAAATCAGTTCAATAAAGAACTGGAACGTATCAACAATTTTGAAAAGGCATTGTCAGATGACGGGGCCATGGTTCTCAAATTTTGGATGCACATCAGTAGTGATGTACAAAAGGACCGTCTTAAGTTACTGGAAAATGATCCCTTAAGAAGCTGGCGTCTGTCTCCGGATGACTGGAAACACTGGGAAATGTACGATCGCTTCATCGAAGCAGCGGAAAAAATCATTTCCCAGACCAATACTGGTCATGCTCCTTGGGAAATCATAGAAGGTGAGGATTTTTATTACCGCAGTTTGCGTGTTGGAGAAATACTCAAGCAACGACTTGAACATCACCTGATCAAAGAACAGATCCGCCAGAAATACCTGGCCGAATTACGCACGGAAGTACAGGAAAAAACCAGTCCACCAACCACCAATGGCGATGGCACGCCACCGGTGACGATTATGGATGGTCTGGATTTTTCCCAATCCCTTGGCAAAAAAGCCTACCGTAAGGAACTGGTCATCTACCAGGCCAAACTGGCAACACTGCACCAGCAGGCTGTACAAAAGAAGCTATCCACCATTTTGGTGTTTGAAGGTCCTGACGCCGCCGGAAAAGGCGGCGCTATCCGTCAAATCACAGAAGTACTCGATGCACGTTATTACAAGGTCTATCCTTTCGCCGCACCGACCGACGTAGAAAATTCCTATCACTACCTTTGGCGGTTCTGGAATTGCATTTCCCGTGCAGGCAGGATTACGATATTTGATCGCAGTTGGTACGGACGGGTCCTGGTGGAGCGTATAGAACAATTTGCCGGTGATGATGAATGGCGACGGGCTTTTGCCGAGATCAATGATTTTGAGGACCAGTTGATTGAACACGGTATCGTGTTGCACAAGTTCTGGATGCAAATCAGCAAAGAGGAACAGTTAAAACGTTTCCAAGAGCGCGAGGATACGCCCCACAAACGCTGGAAACTTGTCGAAGAAGACTGGAGAAACCGGGAAAGGTGGGATGAATATGCCCTTGCTGCCCACAAAATGATACAGCGCACCTCGGTTAAGAAATCACCGTGGATCCTGGTTGAAAACGAAAGTAAACGCTACGGCCGTATCAAGGTCTTAAAATCGGTCTGCGACGCACTGGAACAGGCGCTGGACACCGACTGACAACCATGGAACACCACCTTGACCTTATCGCTAACATTGCGTCTTTGCAATCCGCCGTGCAATCGAAAATACGCTGTCGAATATTTCCATGATCTCCATCTCACGTGCATAGGTATTTAGCCGGTTGGGTTCATCAGCGGTCAGACGGTCCATGCCATGTTCGATAATCTCGCGTGACATCTGGGTAAAGTCTTTTTTCCGTAGACAAACCTGTTTCGCCAACACCTCATCCTGGGATGCCACAGCTTTGAGTGCATCACCCAGAGTGGTGACCACCATCGCGTGATAATTATTCAGAATTTCAGCAGTTTGTGGTGACACGCTAACCTCTTCATTAATTCGTTTGTTGGCCGAAGTTACCATCCCGGTCGCAATACGATCACCGATTTGTTCCATCGCATTGGCAACCGCCACCAATTGCATTAACTCTTTCGATTGTCGTTTGGAAAGCGTTTCAAGACTGATCTTACCCAGATATTCAATAATCGCGATATGCAGGGAATCCACGACCTTGTCCATCTCAGCCACACGCTCCAGGTCGGCCCGTGTACCCGTAATGGCTATAGGCATAACGACTTTTACCATTTTGCGCACTCTCTTGCCGAGCCGGCGGAGTTCCCTGCGCACAGTTTCCAGTGCAATCGGTGGTGTATTGACGAGATCATCATCCAGGTACTTCGGCAACATCGCTTTTTCCGGCCGAAAAGGCCGATCCGGAACCATCCATTCGACCAGCTTCGCCAATTGAGTTGTGAACCCCACAAAAATGAAGGCATTTGCAATATTGAAAAAGGTATGGATATTGGCAATCTGGCGGGGGGTTTCGGCGGCCAGCAGGTCTGTACCTGTCAGCCCTTCTGCAGTTGGAGACATCCAGTGTGCCAGTTCCGCCAACTGGGGAATAAAGGAAATCCAAAGCAGGACGCCGGCAACATTAAATAATGTGTGGACAACAGCAGCACGTACTGCTTCACGGGGTTTGCCAATGCTGGCCAGAGCAGCGGTAACACAAGTCCCGATGTTGGCGCCCAGGGCGATGGCTATCGCCGATTCGATCCCGACCAGGCCCTGGGATGCCATGACGATGAGAATACCGGTGGTGGCTGACGATGACTGGACAACAGCGGTGAACAATGCTCCGACCAGAGCCCCCAAAAGTGGATTCTCCATCGAAATCATGAACTGGATAAAGGGTTCATAGCTACGCAAGGGGTTGAGTGCGCCACTCATGATGCTCATGCCATAAAACACCAGGCCCAGGCCCAGCATGATCATACCGATTTGCTTCCATTGGTTGCTTTTTGCGGTAAGAGAAAGAAGGAAACCACCGGCAATAATTGGCAGTGCCAGCTTGGTTACCTTGAAGGCCAAAATCTGTGCGGTGATCGTGGTACCAATGTTGGCACCGATAATCACGGCCACGCTTTGCGACATCGACATGAGTCCTGCGGAAATGAAGCCGACCAGGATCACGGTGGTTACTGATGACGACTGGATCACAGCAGTGACAAAGGCACCCATCCCGACACCGACAAAGCGGTTCCGGGTCAATTTCCCCAGCACGTCTTTCATATAATCACCAGCCGCTGATTTGAGCGCCTTGGTCATTACGTCCATGCCAAAAAGAAAAAGGGCCAAACCACCAAACAGTCCGGCCCATAAGTCAAAGCTGGCGAGTGGACTATCCAACGGCATCACCGGAAACCTCAGGTTTATGATGGAAATCAAGAATGTCTTTCAAACGATTCTTTTCTTTCTTCAGTTTCTTCGCTTTTCGTTTGATTTCCTTTTTACTCAGCTTATCGACTTTGTCGGCCTTAACGACGACAACTGGGACAGGTGCCCGTTTGACCACCCGCTCGGCGACGGAGCCAAGCAGCATATTTTCCAGGCCAGTTAATCCACGACTTCCCATTGCAATGAGACTGACGTTGAGCAGGCCTGCCACTTCGACGATCCGGCTCGACGGCAGACCGGGTACGAATTTCAACACGGCATTTTCCAGATAACCCAGGTCAGGTTGCTCCACTTTCAGTTGTTCCAGGAACTCGGACATCATGGTTTCCGCAACCGCCTGCATGGGCTCCAGGTGATCCATCCTCTTTTTGCGGTAGAAACCCGGACGCGATGGCGAGTCATGTACAACATGCAGCAAGATTAGATTTAGTCCCCTGTGTTCAGCATACTTGCTTGCCCAAATCAGCGCTGCTTTTGAATCCTCTGAAAAATCGATGGCAACGAGAACAACCTGATCATTAATGGATGTGCTTACCTGGCTTGTACCTATTGTATCTGTCATTGCCATTTCCTCATGGTAGCATCATGCCCCTTATGGTGAAGAACATCATGGCTGCCATCAATGCTGATGCCGGTACGGTAATCACCCAGGCCGCGGCAATTTTTTTCAATGCCGATCTTTTAACCAGCTCTTGTCGGTAAACCCTACCCAGTGCTTTGCGCTCTTTCTTGGTCAGATCAGCTTTGGCTGTGTGCTTTTTCATATCTTCCAGCATATGCCGTTTTTTTTCCATTGAGGCTGAATTGAACTCTTGTAGAAAGTTCTCCACTTCATCGTGGTCTTTACCAGTGTGGTGGTGCTCAATATCATGAATGATCTTGGAATAGTTGGCCTTGAGGTATTCACGCAAGAAGCCAATGCCAAAAATCCCGCCGACGGCAATATGGGTTGAACTCACCGGCAAACCAAGTTGTGAGGCAATGATAACTGTAATTGCAGCGGCCATTGCGACACTAAAAGCACGCATCTGATCCAGTTGGGTAATTTCAGTACCCACCGTTTTAATCAATTTTGGTCCGAACAATGCAAGGCCTATTACGATACCGATGGCACCAACCGCCATCACCCATATTGGAATCGAAGCCTTGGCGGCGACACCACCGCTGACAACCGCATCATTGATGGCAGCCAGGGGTCCAACAGCGTTGGCAACGTCATTGGCGCCGTGGGCAAAACTCAACATTGCGGCTGCAAAAATGAGAGGCAAGGTGAACAGTGAATTCACACTGCTCTTCTCATTTTTCATTTTCTTTGAGTGCTTGCGTACCAATGGCGTCACTATTGAATAAACCACAATAGCACAGGCCAAACCGATACCCAGGGCTGTTATGAAGTCAATGTGCCAGATCTTCTTAAGTCCTTTGAGAGCCAGGTAAGTACTGAAGGCCATCGCCATTAGTGCGACCAGAATTGGCATCATCTTTCGCGCAGCGCTGACCATATCTTTCTTGTAGGTGATGGAATGTTTTATCCAATATAGAAAAATGGCGGCGATAATCCCGCCAAGTACAGGAGATATCACCCAGCTTGCGGCGATTTTCCCCATGGTTGCCCAGTTGGCAATTTCCCAACCACCGGCTGCGATACCAGCTCCCAGTACACCACCGACGATAGAGTGGGTGGTAGACACTGGTGCACCGATCGCGGTTGCCATATTTAACCAAATTGCACCGGCCAGCAGGGCTGCCATCATCAACCAGACAAAAACATCTCCGCTAGGAATGAGGGAAGGATCAATAATGCCTTTTTTAATGGTACCGACAACATCACCACCTGCAATCAGTGCCCCGGCTGACTCGAAAATACCGGCTATGATAATCGCACCAACCATGGTCAATGCCTTGGAACCAACGGCCGGCCCGACATTGTTGGCCACATCATTGGCACCAATATTCATCGCCATGTAACCACCGATCATGGCGGCGACAATCAACTCGATACTGAAAGGTCTATCCAGTACGTCAATCGTGGATGCATACAGCATCACCATGGCAATAAATATCAAGGCAGTTCCGATACGAAACATCTCCCGACGTCCAAACCGGGTGGCTTCTTCTATTCCTTGGATGTTTTTGAGTTCCACGAGTTGCTCCTATTTTTTTTGAGACGTCGAAGGGCGATCAGGTCGCATTTTTTTTCGAAAGCATATTATTCAACAAGATAGCCAAGCGTGGGCTGACATATGTCAGTTTGGATGAGGACTAGGTCAATTAATCAGAAAAGAGCAGTCTTTTACTTTCGGGTGTTCTATACGGTTCAGCCTTTCCGTTCCTTTTTTAGTTCCTTCAATACCTTCAGCCCCTTTTTCCGCTGTGCTGAAATTATTTGCAGACGGGATTCAATCTCATGCTGCAATTCTTTATCGTTTGTCCGGGCAAGGGTTTCTTGCAAGATGGTCTTTTCATTGCGCAGGGCTTTAAGCACTTTCTTGAGCGACTTGTACTTCTTTATTTGCGCTTTACGTTTATCGTTGAGAATTCCAGATAGCTTGTCTAGCAGACGCTTAATTTTCACAGAATGGTCTCCATTTAAGATGTTTCAGCAATCTCGGCAATTTCGTGCTCATCAAGTGCAATGCTTCTCATGGCACTTTGATCATCTCTGCTTGATGTAGTGAATAAAACCATACCGGCCTCGACCAGGTCCCAACAAACCTCTTTACAGTAGGAGATATCATTCATCATCGAGGTTGCCATATGTACGTCAATTTGGTCTTTTCTGATCAGTTTGTCCAGACCCACGGAGATTTTATCGGTCTTTTTCTCGATCTCGAGTTTGAGTGGATCCAGATCCAGTGACAAAAACGACGAATCCTCTTTGCCAACTGTTCTGCTGGCGTCTATTTTTCTCAAAACACGGACGATCAGGTATCTCAGTTTATCGTACTCTTTGGTGATGTAAGAATTGTCCGACTTCAATAGGAGATCGAGGTTTTTGCCCAGGTGTTTTACGCCCTTCACGGCCTCAACAATATGTTGGCCAGCGCCACGCAGGGCACTCATTTCTTCCCTGAGTGAGCCTTTGGAATAACCGGTCTTGGTATGAATGATGAATTCAACAATGGCGCCATACAGGGCCTTTATCTTGCGCTCATAGACATCATCGATATCCTTATCGATAATATCGGTTGATTCTTTAACCACATGTTTAGGCTTTAGGTCTGAGTGAAAAACCTCCCGGTGTATGTTCAGACCATTGGCGATGACACCGACTGAAATATCATAAAGTCGGATAGTTTCATTTCTGACTGCCTCGGCCGCCGCATCAGGCACGTCCATGGAAGCCGTGCTGAGGTATTTGGGACGCTCGATTTCAGGCTCGGGAATGGGCATGAGTTTCTCAAGCATTTTCACCATTGGCTTCATCAGTGGAAGCATTACAACAATTCCAATGACATTGAAGAGCGTGTGGAATACTGCCAGTTGGAGGGTGTAGTTATCCCCGGCGATACCCAGATGTCCACTGATCCAGTCAACAGCGATAATTAACTTGTAAATACCCAGTACGGCAATCAAGCCGGTCGACAAATTGAAGATAAGGTGGGCAACAGCCAATCGCTTACCATCAACACCGGAGCTGAGTGCACCAATAATGGCCGTAATCGTCGTTCCAACATTGGAACCGATAGCCAGCGCCAGGGCATTTTCATAACTGACCTGTTGGGTGGCGAGCGCAGCCAGGGTTAGTACCAGGGTTGCGTGGCTGGATTGCATGATCACGGTGGCAAGTATTCCGATACCGGCAAAGGCAAACACACCGGGGTAGCCAGTCATGGCATATTCCGCCAGGTTTATTCCCTGGCCGACGGTATCAAAACCATCTTTCATGTAATGGATACCCAGGAACAGGAACCCAAGTCCGGCCAGGACGTATCCTGCTCCCTTGAGATTTTTGGCCTGCTGGAGCATCAGGATGACACCGAACACCAACATTGGCATGGCATAGGATGACAGGTTGACCTTCAGGCCAAAGCCGGCCACCAGCCAGGCACCGGTCGTTGTTCCGAGGTTGGCGCCAAAAATGATACCGATCGCAGATGTCAGCTCCAGCAGACCAGCACTGAGAAATGAAATGGTAATCACTGAGACCAATGAGCTGGATTGCATAATCGAGGTCGTAACGACACCAAACATCATGCTCTTGGGGGTGTTGCTGGTAAATCGCCTGAGAATTTTCTCCAGCGTTCCACCGGTAAATGTTTTGAACCCTTCTTCCAGAGAGATCATGCCAAACAGGAAGACGGCAACACCCGCGGTGATGGTTTTGAACTCTTCGCTGACCCAGAAACCGTATCCCAGCAGGAGAAATATGATGGGGAGCAGGATTTTACGTAGCATGATGCGAAATTTTTGTTTTGATTGTTAGTCTCACGTTGGCTCAGGAACCGTTGAATAGGATAGAAGTATAGGCATTAGTAAAGCTATATTGCCAGTAGTTATCCAATCACCCGCATTCACATTGATTGCGACTCCAACGCCGCTTACTATATATCGAACATTGTTAACTTCTACGAGAGGTTTAAGTTTATGTTCCATCCAATCACCATTCCATTTGATTGCGTCATGCTTTTTAACCGGGTTTACTTGAAAGAAGGTGTCACCGCTGAGGACGTGGAGTTGGAACTTGGCGAGATGTGTAATGTTGTGAAGAACAACTATCGGGACGACGGTGGCTTTATCGCGGGCCAGGTTTTCGAATTCACAGGATTTGCATCATCCGAAGGTTCAATCAACAACCCGGGCAATGATGAAAAGCACGTGGCCATTCTGACCTACTGGAGATCTTTCGATCAACACGAAACCTCGCATGCGGATAAGTTGTTCAAGGAAAAATTCAGTGCATTACTGGAAAGCGTCGATGAAGCCGACGAACTTGGATACAAGCTTTTGTGGCAGGGTGAGCCGGAAGACTTGTAGCAGGTCGGTGTTTTTATAGCAGGGCTTTTAAGGTAATACTGCCTGCGCCAGGTTATTGGTATCCGTGCCAAACCACAGGCTGTTGCGGTTCGGGTCGTAGACCATGTGCCGGACCGAGCCCCCACCACTTGGAATGGGGGTTACGCTAAAGAACGTGCCCAGAAGCGGATCAAAACCCACCAGAAGGTTTGGTTGCGGCCAGGTTTCTACGAACCAGATACGGTCAAGGCTATCAGTAGCCATCGCGTAGGGGGCGGATTTTTCGCTGGGTGTTTTCCACTCGGTGAATTCGCCGGTCTCGGGTTCATACCGGCCGATATAACCCTGGCTGTAATCGGTGTACCAGATCGTATCGTCACGCGTTATGGCCAATCTGCGCAGACGGGCGTCTTCACGTGGCAGATAAACTACTTTCAGTTCCAGTGTTTTGGGGTCAACCGTGGCCAGTCCGTTGGTGCCCAGTAATGCAATCCACGGATGGCCTTTTGAATCCATCTTGATACCGTAGGGCTGTGCCCGCTCGGTTTGCATCGGAACCAGGTCTATATGACCACTGCGTTTGTTCAAGCGACCGACGTAATTACTCCACTGCATCGTGAACCAGATTTCATCCTTGCCGGAAAACACCATTGTATGCGGATCCCTGGCAGTTTCATCGGGCAGGGTGAAGCGGGTTAACTCACCGGTCACGTAATTCATGCGTCCTATAAATGCTTGCCGGTTACCTGCAATCCACACGGAGCCATCCCCATCCAGAATCAGGTTGTGCGGTCCGGTCCCGGGTGGCAGATCCTTGCGTCTGAACTGCTGGGTTTCCGGATCAAAGCGTGCGGCGTAATCGCCACCCTGGCCAACCAGCCAGATAACCCCGTTGGGTGCCACATCAGGGTCACGGGGCCGGCTGTCTTTCCATGGTACCGGCCATTCTGTAATCTCCAACTGAAGCGGGTCTTCGATAATAGGATTGATGATGGTTTCAGCTTGTCCGTCCACAGCTGTCTGCGCCGGTGCTTGTGATGGTACCTGGGCCATGGTAGTGACAGTAAAAAACGTCAGCAGAGATATCAGTGCATATTTATACATTGCATACACCTGTGATTGATTTTGCGGCATTGAAACAACGGTGTTCATTCATAGGGAAACCTTAGCGCACAAACGGCAATAACGCAGCTATTGTTTGCAAAAGCACGTCGGGGGTTATAATGCCGGTTCTCATGGCGCCGTTCGCCATGACCCAATACAGAGAATATTATGATTGTTGAAAAAGATAAGGTCGTCAGTTTCCATTACACGCTTAAAAATGCAGACGGTGAGCAGATGGAAACCTCACGTGAAACCGATCCCATGACCTATCTGCATGGGGCGAATAACATCATCGTCGGGCTTGAAAAGGCCATGGACGGACATTCAATCGAGGATGAGTTCGTGGTAACTGTGGAACCCGAAGAGGGTTACGGCATCCGCAATGAAAAAAATGTTCAGCGGGTTCCTCTTAAACGTCTGAAAGGTGTCGGCAAAATCTCAGTTGGCCAGGTTTTGAATTTGAAGACCAATAAGGGCCAGGTACAGGTGACGGTACTGAAAGTCGGACGTTTTAATGTTGATGTGGATGGCAATCATCCCCTGGCTGGTACGCCGCTGACATTTGAAGTCGAGATTATGGACATCCGCGATGCCTCTGAAGAGGAACAGGAACACCGCCATGTGCATGGACCGGGTGGGCATCAGCATTAAAAGCGGGTATATGCACGGGTTGGACTGAATAAATTGGTAAATCGTGGGTAACAAGTTACCCACCCTACAAGGGCAGTTATTTTAGCAACCAGGTGGTGTGTTTGATGCCACGACCTTGTCACCTGCCTTGTGCGCCATGGATATGAGGCTCATGATTAATACTATCCGGGAAGAGTTTTACGTAGTTTGAGCGGTTCGCACCGACCGCGCCATGTACTTTATTCAGTCTTCCTTGACGAAGGCGTGCTTGGGGGACAAGCAAGGTACCCGCGACCGGTGCGAGCGTGAAGGCTACCAACATTGGACCCAAAGTGAAAGCAGTTTCTAAATGCAAAAAATATGCATCAAAACATCACGCAAACAGACTCCCAAATGCTACGATCTTGTTACTGTTTATGACGATGATTATTCGATGAAAATTAATGACGCTCCTTACCGCTCGATCTGGCTGAATAAAAATGGCTGGGCCGCAGACATTATTGACCAGACCCGATTGCCGCATGAGTTTGTTATCAAGACTCTCACTGATATGCAGGAAGCTGCTGAAGCAATCAGTGTCATGCGGGTTCGGGGTGCACCACTCATTGGCGCAACCGCTGCTTATGGGATGGCTCTTGCGATGCGCGAAGACGCGGGTGATGGAAACCTGGACAAAGCGGCTGAAACGCTGCTTGCCACGCGACCCACAGCGGTGAACCTGCGCTGGGCACTGGCCAGGATGAAACAGGTGCTCGCGGTATTACCTGCTACGGACAGGGTTGTACAGGCCTATGCACTGGCAGCTGAAATCTGCGATGAAGATGTTGCCATCAATCACGCAATTGGTCGTCATGCACTGGATGTTATCCGGGGCCTTTGGCAACAAAAACCAGCCGGATCGGAATCTTTCCACATCCTCACCCACTGTAATGCCGGTTGGTTAGCCACGGTCGATTGGGGTACGGCATTGTCTGCCATTTACCAGGCCTATGACGATGGTATACCGGTTCATGTCTGGGTGGATGAAACACGACCGCGTAACCAGGGTGCTGCTTTGACCGCATGGGAGTTACAGTCACATGGCATTCCACACGATGTCATCGTCGATAACGCGGGGGGGCACCTGATGCAACATGGGCAAGTCGATATGTGTATTGTGGGCACCGATCGCACCGCGCGCAACGGTGATGTCTGTAACAAGATCGGCACTTATTTAAAGGCGCTGGCGGCATTTGATAACGATGTGCCGTTCTATGTCGCATTGCCCGGGCCGACCATTGACTGGCAGATGATGGACGGCGTCAATGGCATACCCATTGAGCAGAGGGATGGACATGAGGTGACCCATGTAGCCGGTAAAAATTCTGCCGGTCAGGTCGAGTCCGTACAGATTACTCCAGATGGGGTAAGTGCCTGCAACTACGCCTTTGATGTCACCCCGGCCCGGTTGGTTACCGGTCTTTTTACTGAGCGAGGTGTTTGTGAAGCCAGCGAGTCCGGCTTGCTGGGTCTTTATCCGGAACATGGGGATTAGGCTTGGGAACAGAACCGTACTCGTAGGGTGCGTAACTTGTTACGCACGGGTCGGGTTGAATA
>RCNB010003001.1_pt1 | contig 20104 bp, 21 predicted proteins | sample 2041321 | NCBI WGS metagenome assembly RCNB01 (sample SAMN09708232, study PRJNA481090) | Marine sediment metagenome, whole genome shotgun sequencing project. | reverse complement strand
ATGTATTCCTTTTGAAGTATCAGCGCGAGCGGCAATTGAGCCCCTTTGGTTTTGTCTGAATACTCAAAGGCTTCCGAGTAAGTTGCGAACGCGTAGAAATAGTCGTTGCCATTCTCGGCATTCTCCGCGCCAGCACGCGGATAGCACCAGACACGATATTCCAACACGTCATCCCAAACGTAGCCACCGCCTGTTTTTGCCGAGGCTGGATAAGAGCCGACAAGCGATCGATCAACGGCTATTGGGTAATTGCTAGGGGACTGCATAGGAAATTGCCTAAATTCGCGAACGGCTGCTTTGGGCCAGTAGCAGCCCCTCATACTACGCTCAATACTAGCATTTGAGCGGCTGCTTTCGGAGCACAGCAGCCACTCGCCACTGGAAAGTTTTGGGTAGATACCAGGTATTACGAGCGGCAAGTACTGGCCGAGACAGGCCGTATCAGCGGTAAACATTTGAAAACCTAAGGACGAGTAGAATTTCACGTGTTTATTCCCTTTAGAGAGATTCTATTTGCTCTTTGAGCGCGGTTTTTCAAATGTTTAGACGAGACGATCCTATGTCAAAGGATGCAACTTCCTGATTTGTAATGAGGGGTTTTCAAATGTTTATTACCCTGAACCAACGGCCGGTGTGCGCCACAAGCAGTCGTTCAAATGCTAGTATTTACCGTATTGGAAAGGGCTGCTTATGACCCAAAGCAGCCACTCGCCATTGCCGTGTTTTTCTTGACCAGCGTCCACGAATCTTGATCAAACCCATCAAATATGCAGTAGCAACTATCCTTGTTGTGTTGACGATTGGGGCGATTGTGCTCGCTACAATGACTCCAAAGGGAAAAGGAGTAGCTGTCGGATTCCTGCTTGGTGAGGACATGCCCTTGAGCTGGGCCTACTCCCGGCAATTCAATGGCAGGAAGGGGAGTATGGAGGATGTTGTTCGCTTTTTCTCTGAGCACCCGAGAGCTGAACGCATCCGCCAAAGAGGAGAAGGCTTATACCTCACCTGTTCCGACCAAGACAACGACTTCGAGTGCCGGTTCGACATTCCCGCAGAAACCCGCATTGCTCTTGCCAATGTCGGCGCACCAGAAGTTATGCGCCACGAAGATGGAGTTGTCTTCTTTCTCGGCGATGAGATTAGGTCTGAAACCCATTTTTTGATTGGGTACGTCCCGTTGGGGCCCGAGAGCGCCCACGTTCCCAGTTGCTCCAGCACAAGTAGGCAGAATCCACGTGGCGTATGCAATATCGACTTGGACTCGGATTGGGTCTTAAACTATGAATGGTGGCCGGACGCGCCATTTCAGGCGGAACAAATGGAAGGGATCGAGGACGCGATAAATGCACTTGATCAGTGACTGCTCTTGGCCGTAACCAGCCGCTCACCTGCTAAACTCATGAGAGGCTGCTGTTGACCCATTCCAGCCGGTCAAACAAAAGCGTTCGAAGGCAAGGTTTGTATCGTGATTGACATTGTACGAGTTCCAGCTCTAGTAATTTTTCTAGTCATGTTTCTTTTGACAATCCTGATTCAATTCGAGTGGAAATTTGCAGCTATCGCGTTTCCGCTGTTGATTGATTGGTTGGTATATGTTGATGCGCGCGAGGCTCTCCAAGTCGAAAGCGTATCTGCGAGACCCTCTGTACATTTTCGCAGCAGTGTATTCAATACTGTATGTACCTGTGTTGGCTGCAATCGGCTCTGTGATTGGCGATGCGCGACTTGAGGCGTTCACGAGGCAGGATGATCTTTATCTGATTCCCCTCTCTATCATCACGCCACTATTCGTCTTCTACAGCGCTTGGACCGCAGCCCGTGAACTCGTTGTAGCCGAAAGTAGAACTGCCGCTGATCGTGCTGTCCGGTGGGAACGAACTTGGAGGCCATTTCTCGAACTGTTTTTCTGGCCATTGGGTATCTGGTTCGTTCAAAAGCGATTTCGCAACGTGGCGACCTGATTATTGATTGGCTACGACCGGCTGGTGTTGGCCGTAAGCAGTCGCTGGGCTGCTAGAATACTGAGAGGCTGCTGTTGACCCAAAGCAGCCGGTCGCTAGAACATGAGTGTTCGTTTATTACTCTGACGAGAGGCGCTGCATCATTTGATCTCGCATGATTCATTTTTGTGGAAGAACTTCTTCGAACCAGTATTGAGATTGTATTTGGGTGCATACAAATTTCTCGATCGACATCCAGTGTATGCAGGATTAAGTTTCATCGTAGTCTTCTCATTCGCAGCTATTCCGGGATTTTTCGACGAATTAGATGAAGGGCGCCCAGTTGGGGAATTGGTGCCTATCTACTTGTTCATGTATTTCCTGTTCACGGTTTTCTTTGTGTACGGTCTGAAATTCATGTTCTGGATGATGCTTAGGTCGCAGGGCGTATCAGATTTGCGGATGAAGGGTGGCGACTGACCATCGACTGTCCGCTCTTGGCCGAAACCAGCCGCTCGGGTGATAAACTGCTGACAGGCTGCTTGTGACCCAAAGCGGTCATTGGAAAAAATTGATTGGGAGTCTAAATGAATCGAGTCGCAATTCTGTTTCTCATTCTGCAAGTGCTGTTGAGCGACCTTTCAGCTGCGCAAGATGAAGCAGACGAAGACGAAGTATCCATGGCCAACCCTCTACGATCGGTAGAGACGCAATCATTCGACTCATCTGCTCGAATATATACCACTCTCCTTTCGGGTGATCTCACATCGGACGTATTGATATCCTGTAGATTCGCGGTTGACACAGTGGTTTCTGATTCGGGTTCGACCCCCTCGGTCGGCTTATCGTTTTCGTCGGATGACCCTAAAGATGACGGCGAATATGTTCCCATTGTTAGGCTGTGGGCCTTTCCAGAGGAGCACGAACAACAACGAAAATGGCGCTATAAGCTCACAATTCACCACGGCGAAGACAGCCCCGGTGAGTATCGTCAATCCGTGATTGCCATCCCAAACACCAGTAGCGACTCGATCCTTCCAATGATGCTTATCTGGCACGATCAAAACTATGCTCAGTTTCTCGTGGGTGACGATACAGAAAATATGTCGGCTATAGATGTCTCGCAGCTTGAGTTGGTTAGCTGGGAGGTATACGCGTCTGGGGCCAAGGGCGAGACAACCTGTTCCGCAACCCCATTTTAGTTGATGCCGTGAACTGAGCGGCTGCTTCTGGCCGAAACCAGCCGCTCGGGTGATAAACTGCTGACTGGCTGCTTGTGACCCAAAGCAGCCTGTCGATAAAATTAAGAAATTCGACGACGCATAAAGATACTCACGATAGGCGAGAACATTCAATTGCCCAGAAATTACTTCAAACTCCCAGTTCTTATCCTACTGACATCTGTCAGTGCGGGTTGTGTTTCAAGCGCTGCTGGCTCGGTATTTCTTAAAACTGAAGGCAAGGGGGAAGAGCGGGAACTCATTGGAGTTGTTAACGGCCTTTGGCGTTATGACATAGAACAGAATGAGAAGCGACTTCGCAAGCTGTTGCCGAGCGCGACTGACTCCGAGATTCAAGACAAGACCAAGCGATACCAAGTCCGTGTTGGGATTGACAAGAGTTTCTTCATGGGCCGCGTCGTCGAGGTTGCCTTGCTGCCCGAGGGCTGGTCTCACACCACGAAGACAGACGCGAAGACTGCTGTTGAGATTCAACCGGGAGACGTTGTGGTCCTTCTGGCTCAGAAAGGTCGACTTGTGGACAAAGTTATTGCGATCCACCGAAGATGTAACGACGCCCCGACTGAAGAAGAACGCCCAGAACACTCGATAGGTTGCTTCGAAGTAACTGAATTCAAAGATAGCGGGTACGGCGGCAAAAGCTATTTCTTTAGCGCTTTCTGAACTTGGGTTGTTAGCGTCCGCTTCTGGCCGAAACCAGCCCCTGGGCTGCTAGACTACTGAGCGACTGCTTGTGACCCAAAGCAGCCGGTCGTGAATATTGACATTCGATCCTCAAGACTATTCATCGAACATACAGCTTCAGGTACTGCTATGAGACGAATCGTGCCCGCCGATGTTTCCTCGCAACTCCGAATGCTGCTGCTGTCTGCTCTTCTTCCTTTTCTCGCGGCCTGTGCGGGGAAGTACGAAGGGGGTGTGCCACATCCGGACGCGCTTCAAAGGCAGAATTATTCCGACGTGCGAGTGATGTCCTGGAATGTGAAACTCACTTCAATTCTTCCGCCCGACGGCGTTCGCCATGAGAGCTTTGCGCGTATTGTTCGAGCTATTGAGCCGGATGTAATTGGCCTTCAGGAAGTAATGCTACCGGATCAAGCGGAGATCCTCGTACAACTCATGAACAGATACGTCCCGCTGGAAAGCGGAGAATCCTGGCAGGTTCATACCGTCGCTGATAACGCGTTGATCAGCCGTTTTGCGTTACGCCAACGAAGCGGCGAATTAGTAGTCCGATACCCGTATCCTGAGTTAGGACTTCCAGATTTTCACTATGGATATGCGGCGGCGCTTGTAGATATTCCGGATCATTTAGGCGGCACGGATATTTATGTGGTTGCTATGCACAACAAGAGTGGGGGCGGGGAAGAGAACGTGCGACTACGCCAACTGCAATCAGATGCAATTGCTCGTTGGCTACGCGATCTACGCAAGCCGGGTCACACAAGTTCTATTTCTGACAACACACCAGTAGTCATACTGGGTGATATGAATGTCGTGCCGAGTGCTCCGATGCGACCTTTTGAGACACTTGTTACAGGAGATATCGCTGACGAAGATACGTTCGGGCCTGATTTCCGGATCGACTGGGACGGCACGGACATGGCCGATGCCAGGCCCAGTCACAATGCGAAAGAACAAAGCTACTACACTTGGCGGAATGACAATCTGTCTTTCGCACCTAGCGCCCTGGACCGCATTCTATTCACTGATAGCGTGATGTCAGTCAGTCAACGTTTCGTATTGAATACGATGACAATGTCAACGGATGAGCTTGCTAGCCTTGGACTACGGAAATCCGATGTGATGTTTGACCAAGAGGCAGGCTACTACGACCACCTACCATTGGTCGCCGATTTCACGCTTCGGTCTGAGACGCGCGAGTAACAACCCTGACCGATGGTTCGACAAGAGTGGCGTGACTTATGCAGGGCAGCCATCCGATTTGTTGCCCACAATGAGCGGCCGCTTTTGGCCGTTTGCAGACGCTCAACCCATCCAAGTGCGAGCGGCTGCTTTCGGTGAGAGCAGACGTTCAGAATGAGCTCCAAGCCTGGGCTGCTCTTGAGTGAGCGGAATGACCGAAAGCAACCGTTCAGATGCTACGATTGAACAAATAAGAAACGACTGCTTATTACCAGAAAACAATCAGTCGCCTGAAACCGGGTGTCTTGTGCCAAGTGCAACGTGCGAACAGGAGCCAAGGTGGGCATGAAAGGAGCGCAGCTAGTTTCCGCGTCCATCGTACATATTGATGAACTTATGTCGTGGCTGCAGGATCGCGAATCTGTCTTAGCCTGGGGTGGGTTGCGGTTTCGCTATCCGTTCAGCAAGGAGAGCTTTCTTGAGGACGTTTACTGGGACAGGATGCCGACTTTTGTGCTGTTCGATGTCGCAGGCGCGATGGTTGGCTTTGGCCAGACGTATGAGAAGGCGGAGCGGGGCCACCTCGCAAGACTGATAGTGTCACCGGAGCAAAGGGGCAAAGGGTATGGTACGGCCCTTGTCGAACAACTAAGCGAGAAAGCCAGGGAGCTTTTTTCTTGCTCAGCGTTCTCTTTGTATGTGATGCGAGGCAACGACGTCGCCACTCGTTGTTATTTGAAAGCGGGATTTGAAGAGGCACCTTGCCCCAATGGCGATATCCATTTTCCGTCCCAGATATTCATGATTAGAAAACGATCCTGAATGACCGAGGGGCGGCCCGCGGCGAGAAATTTTCGGCTGTAACCGGGCAGGTCTCTCTGGGTCATCAGCAGACGCGGAAATTCGAGATACCAGTCTTGTTACGACGTCGTGAGAATCAGGCTGCAGCACGTGGCCGCACCCTCTGCCTTTTGCAGTTCAGACAGGTCGATAGGCGTCACGTTGATGCCGCGCGTCACGAGCTTGTCCATCGTGCGTGGAAACGAGGCGGGGAACAAGACGTTTCGCCCTACCAAAAGTGCGTTGGCGCCATGTGGTTCTTCCCTGTCGACTTCGATCAGTTCGTAGTCGCCGAAAGCGGAGTCGTCGATCCAGTCCGGATTGATCAGAAGCGTACCGGGCGCAACTTCGGAAATGGCTGATTTCAAATGCAGGCACTTTGTCGCTTTCACCGCCTTCACAGAGAATCCGTAGTCAACGACAAAGTCACGAAGCTGATTAATACCGCTTTGATTCGATCGAGTAGAGAGCCCGGCAAAGATAACATTGCCGATGCGAAGCAGGTCACCACCATCCAGGGTTCCTGGCGGCTGGATTGACTCAAGCGTTCTGTATTGTCGCAGAACAGTCTCGACCCCCGCGACCTCCGGCCTTCGTGCCGCAGCGCCCGGCCGCAACAACACCGCGACCTCATCCAGGACTATCGCGGTATCCTCAATAAAAACAGAATCCGCCAGGCCCGGTTCCGTTGGCACGACGACGACCTCACAGCCGAGGGACGACAATATGGATTGATATTGTTGGTGTTGTTGCCGCGCGAGTGCAATGTCGATACTGGCTCTTCGCAAGAAGGTCAATTCACAATGGCCTATGGCAGCATTTATCTCGCGTGTAATGGCGATAAGGGCCATTCAGTCTCCCCTGCGTATTCGGTAAAGCCCGATGAACGATCTACTGCGTGCGCGCTGCACGAGTCAATATTTGGTCGGCAAATTAAAATCGCCCCGAATCGACGTCATGAACGAAATTAATAAGACCGTCAAAATAGGTCTCCTGGTCATCGTACAGTGCCAAGTGGCTACCGTTTGGACACAGGAGATACCTCCCGTTTTGTACCGCGCCCGCCATCCACTCCATGTGCTCAGGATCCATCGTGTCATGCCGGGCGCCAATAACCAGCGTCGGCACCGAAATCTCATCCAGATCGCCCGTTCGGTCCCACTCCACAAGTTTGCCGCTGGCACCGAGTTCGCTGGGCCCTTGCATCGGAATATAGACGTCCGGATTCATATGTTTGAAGCCACGATTTACGGGCTCCGGCCACTCCTCGAGCGGCATACGCAGAGCATGCTCAACGTAGTGATGCTCAAGCAGAAGCTCCATATATCTTGGGTTACTAAAATCGCCGGCGGCCTCGTACTCTTTGATCTCAGCCAGAACTGCCTGGTCCATGGCCGGCATTATCACCGTCTCCGCGTACTCGTTGTACGCTGGGATGCTGGCCATCATGTTAGAGATAATCAGCCCTTTGAGATTCTGTTGATATTTCAGCGCGTATTCGATTCCCAGGAGACCTCCCCACGATATTCCGTAGAGATAAAAGTTTTCCTCGTCCAGTCCCAATGCCTGGCGTACCTGCTCAACCTCCTCCACGAATCGGGGCAGATCCCATAGATCCGGATCATCCGGCTGGTCGCTGTAATAGGATCCGAGTTGGTCGTAGTAGTAATACTCGATTGATGCCGCCGGGAAGTAGCTGTCGAAAGCCTCGAGGACTTCGTGCGAAAAATCCGGACCGCCGTGCAGCAGGAGAACCTTCATGGTGGGGTTGTTGCCAACGCGCTTCGTCCACACTCGAAATGTTCCCTTCGGCGTTTTTACGGGAATCATTTTTACACCGCCGCTTAGCACATCGTCACGGCCCGTGTTATCCAGGTAATTCACTGAATCGGCAGAGTGAGAACCGGAGTGGTTCGAGCAGCCGAAGAGGAGGAGCAGACTGACGAAAACCACGGTTTTAGTTTTCAAAATGAACCTCCAACGACAGGCCAGCCAAGGGCTACGCGATTGCCAATGTCCGCTTCGGGGCATCGGCGTTCGCTCGCTACTTTATCACCTCAACGGCCGAACATCAGTTTGTCGTTTCAACATAATCTGGTGTACCTTCACAGATAATTCCACTGCTAGAGGGGCCGCAATGGCACATGCTGAAATGATTGACGAGCGTCTCCGGTTCCTGGAGATTGATCAGGATGTAATCGAAGCGCTCAACCATGCCAGAAAAATCCTTGAGCCCGAGATGGATCGGATGCTTGAGGAGTTCTACTCGCATCTGCTAGCCGAACCGCAAGTGAAGAGTGTTTTTGCCGATGAAAAATCCATTGAACGGGCGCGAGAGGCACAAAAGAACCACTGGCTGAAAATACTCCTTGGTGGAAGCTTCGAGAGCGCTTACTTTGATCGAGCCGAACGAATCGGACTGGCTCATGCCCAAGCCGGCCTGACCCCGAATTGGTACATTGGTGGGTACGCAAAGATGTTGGCCCAATTCATTCGGCATATTTCGGTCGCCGCACCTAGTGCGGGTCTCGAACCAAGCCCGATTATTCAAGCACTATGCAAGGCGGTATTACTGGATGTGGATCTCGCAATACATAGTTACCTGGAGGCCAAGGATCGAGTAATGCTTGACCTGCTCATGCGAGCAACCAGGTTCGCTGACGACCTGGAAGAAATAAATAGTGACGTTGGTGTTGCAGCGGGGCAGATCAGGATATCCGCCGAGGCTTTATCAAAAGGCACGACCGAAAACAAACAGCAAGCGGGACAACTGGCAGAGTTGCTCGCTCAGACGGACGCACTAGAGGACAAAGTGAAGCAATTAGATGAGCGCATCCGCGAAATAAAAATCGGGGATCGGCTGTATCTTCATCGCGGCAGTGAGCACAGTGGAACGTTCGCTAAACTGAAAGCACTAATACTTGGCGACTAGGGAATAACGTGTTGCCACCATCGAGTACGCAATAACGAAATAAACACGGAAATGCTCATTGCCAACCAAGTAACTCTTTTGCTTTTGTTAACCGCGCTTTTGTATGCGGCTGAAGTGCATGCCGACATCTATAAATGCAAGGACGCCGACGGCAACATCATGTACTCGCAAACACCCTGCAAGAAACAGAAATCAGAAAAAATAGGCAACACTGCGTCAAAAAGCCCGGAGGCAAAAGACTGTTCGTTCGCCGGTAGGTTCGCTATTACGACAGCGCGCCACATGCGTGCGGGGTCGCGATCCGATGAGGTTTTCAATCGCTATGGTGGGCTGGACGCGCTTGCAAAAGGTTCGATAGGAGTCATCAACTACGTGTACTCCTTTCGTACTAACGACGATGTCACCGAGGAGAGAATTGGCGGTCTGGCACAAGCCAAATGTCGAGCAGGGTCTTTCGGTGAGGTCAGCTGCGAAGTACTGCCACTGTCTTTTACCGAAGGGTTTGGCGGATGTGATGCAGATGAGCTGGCTGAAACGCAGGAGCCAGCAACGGCGAGGCCCGACGTAGTAGAAAATCCGACTGCAAGCCGCTCCGCTCCGAGAGCAGATGACTCACGCAGCAGCGAACTTATACAACAATGTAAAAAACGATACCGGGATCAGATCGATGCGATCGATGCAGAGATGCGTCTAGGATATTCATCGGCACAGGGGGAGGCGTACAGGGAGCGGCTTCGAGTCTTGACGCAGCGCTTACGCAGTTGTTGATCGGCATAAAAAAAGGCGAGACCCGAAGATCTCGCCTTTCCGTACTCAATATCGCTAAGCGCTAGAGAGGTACGATGTTCTCCGCCTGCGGACCTTTCTGGCCCTGCGTTACGGTGAACTCGACCTTCTGGCCTTCGGCGAGAGATTTGAATCCGTCACCCGTAATCGCGCTGAAATGCGCAAATACGTCTGGGCCGTTTTCTTGCTCAATGAAGCCGAAGCCTTTGGAGTCGTTGAACCATTTAACGGTTCCTGTAGTAGTCGACATAATTGTCTCCTGATATATCACTAGTAAATATGGTCTCGTGAAAGACCGTTTGGCTGGAAATGTTGCTATTACTTATGAAAAACAGGCCGACTTCGAAACGTTAAAAATAAATAGTTGGCGTACTTTCTAGCTGGGCGCAGTATATACCTGATTTTGGCGTATACAAGTGATTTTGGTCTCTTTTTGAGCGACCGGTAAAAATACTGTTCGGCAAGAAATCGTACTTAACGACAAGAAGGATGCTCCATAACAATGATGACGGACAAACACCTAAGCACCGAAGAGCTAGCGCAAGGCCTTGATAGTATTCTGCAATCCCCCAAAGACGAAGGGCCCCTGCAGCTCATTGTGCGGCGTCCGGACGTCGATCAGCGTGAGGCCGTCGCTAAAGGCCACCTCGATATCAGAGAGGGTCTTGTGGGTGACAGCTGGCGAGCGCGCGGCAGCAGGCACATGGCGGACAGCCAGGCCGACCCGGACATGCAACTCAACATCATGAATTCCCGTGTCGCCGAACTGGTAGCGAACGGACTTGAGCGACGCGAGCTCGCCGGTGATCAGCTGTACCTCGACATGGAGCTCAGCAGTGAAAATCTGCCGCCCGGCACACAGCTGGCGCTTGGAGAAGCAATCATCGAAGTTACCGAGCCACCGCACACCGGATGCAAGAAGTTCGCTGCACGATTCGGGACGGAGGCCATCGTGTTCGTCAATTCCGGCATGGGCAAAACACGGAACTTTCGTGGCATCTGCGCGAAAGTTGTCCGGTCTGGTGACATTCAGGTAGGCGACATCGCCCGCAAAGTCTGATCAACAGTGCCGAACGAGCAAATAAAGAGCGTGTTCCGCATGCGCAAACGGCACACGCCCGATACGCCTGCGAAGGCGGAGCCGGCGGACGGCCTGCGCCTCATCAACGAACAGTCCGTTCGCGACGCAATTCTGGCCGCATTGGTCGCCGTTATTCTGTTCGCCGTCTTATGGGCAATGGCGTCGACGCTGCTCGGCCGCATATTCCCCTGGATGACGCTGTTGCTCGGCGTTGTCGTCGGGCTAGTCGTTCGACGGGCCGGGCGAGGAATTGATTGGCGGTTTCCCTTGATCGCTATCGCCATCACGCTGGCCGGGTCGTTGTTTGCCAACGTCATCGTCGCGGCTGCATTTACGGCAGAGGAACTTGACACCAGCACGATCGCCATCCTTCGCGCGGCAACGAACATGACCTGGCCCGTATTCTTTGATGAGGCACTGTCACCGGTTGATGCTATCTATGCACTGTTCGCCGCGGGTATAGCGGCGTTCTACTCACAGCGCAGACTCAACCGCACAGAATTCATGGCGATCCGAAAGTGGGAGGAGCAGCAAGACAAACCGGAGCCGCCGTCAGATGGGCATCAATAATCCATTCTTGATTTCAATCGGACGCCCGGTAAACGACTGTAGCTGTTGCGTCACGAGTTTTTCGAGGTCATGCACGGCATTCACTATGCCGAGGAAATACGGCGGCTCTCGACGCAGCAACGTCCACTCACCGCCCTCAATCACTCGCACAAGGTGCGATATATTGCTGGCGATAGCATCGATGTACGGATTTTGCCCATCGTACAAAACCTCGATGTACCGATAGCAGCGATTGAACTTGCGCTGCAGCCGGTCGCGCATCACTTGCTGATAAAACACCGGCGTCTTTTTTAACAAGTCCAGGCCGGATTTGTACCGCACCATATATTCGCCGGGCCTGGCGTTCTCGATTGCGACGCCACCAACGACAAACTCCTTGTAAAGCCGGTCGCGACATTTCTCGAGATAACAGCGGTCGGCCATTTGCGCGATCATATCTGCGGTGCCAACAAGGTGCCCGCAAATGATGTCGCGAGGATCGTCGAGTTCAATGTCATCGAGGTCGATTTCATAGCCCGTAAAATGGACGATCATGCTGCTGACAGCAACGTCCCTGGCCATGCCAAGTTCGGGCAGGTAGCGGCGCAGAAAGTCGGCGCTCCGCGAGACATGCTGAAGTGTGAATTCAGCGCCATTGGCAAACTCAGCGTCGCGTTCGTCGTGGCGGATATAGCCGGAGTCGTGAAAGAGCGCGGTAACGATAGCCATCTGGGCGCGTTGTGCGCCGAGGCGATCTCGGGGTTCTACGCTGCGCTCGTAACCGGCGACCAGCCGTGCAACCGCGAGCGTCATGTCCAGTGTGTGCTGAACATCGTGGTAGGTCGTATCGCAGCCCTTGTAACCGGGGAATCGGCCGCTAAACAAACGCTCGAAATCGTGAAAGGCCAGCCAGAGTTTGTCGAAAGACACGCCAGGAAACACTGCACTGTAGAGTTCGTAAACAGCATTGCGAACCATGGCAGGGTTGCTGACCTGCACGGTATTGGTGACGTCGTAGTCGTTACGGCGATCCTGAGACATGATTTTGTTCTTATTGTTATTCACCCGAATAATACACGGGCAGCCCTTCGCGGACAGCGCGAAAACCGGCAATATGTCATGTCATTGTCGGCAATCGAAGACGTCGGTTGGCCAATCAAACATCAAACTCCGCAACCACCGGGGCGTGGTCGGACGGGCGCTCCCAGGCGCGCGGTTCTTTGTCGACATGGCTGCCGGTGCAAATTGCCGCCATCGACGCACTTGTCAGGATTAAGTCAATTCGAAGTCCGGCATTGCGGCGGAAACCTGCCGCGCGATAGTCCCACCAGCTGAAGCTTTTTTCGGGCTGTTCGAACTTGCGAAACACATCCGTCAATCCAAGCTCGAGTAGCTTGCGCAGGGCTTCGCGTTCCTGCGGGCTGCAGAGAACGTCGTCCCCCCACTTTTCGGCGTCGTACACATCTTCATCAGCCGGCGCGATGTTGAAGTCGCCGAGCACAACAAGCTTGTCGTGCTGCGCCAGCTCCTGCTCAAGAAAGCTGTGCAATGCCGCGAGCCAGCCGAGCTTGTACTCGAATTTCTCCGAGCCAACGGTCTGTCCGTTTGGAACGTAGAGATCGACGATGCGCACGCCATTCACAGTACTTGCCAGCACTCTGCGCTGCGGGTCTTCGAAGCCGGGAAAGTCGGTAACCGGATTTGTTGGCACGGATTTGCTGATAACTGCAACGCCGTTATAGGTCTTCTGACCGCTGGCGATCGACTCGTAGCCAGCCTCTCGCAGCGCATCAACAGGGAAGGCCTCCGTAAGCTGTTTGATCTCCTGCAAGACGAGGACGTCCGGGTCGTTGGCGGCCAACCACTCGAGCACGTGCGGCGCCCGCACATTCATGGAGTTGACATTCCAGGTCGCGATTTTCATTCAGTAGCTATCCCACATTGCCGCAGTAGGGCGTCGATACCAGGCTTACGGCCACGAAAAGCGATATAGGCCTGCATGATGTCACAACTGCCGCCAACCTCCAGAATTTCGCTGCGGAAACGATGTGCTGTCTCCGCGTCAAACACGCCAGCTTCTTCGAAAGCGCCAAACGCATCCGCAGCCAGAACTTCGGCCCACTTGTAGCTGTAGTAACCGGCGGCATAGCCACCAGCAAAAATATGCGAAAAGCCATGCGGCAACCGGTTGTAATCGGGCTGCGGTATCAGTGCAGCTTCATCGCGAACCTCGGTGAGCAGGTCCAGGGCCGTCTTGCTCGCTGCCGGGTCGTATTCAGCGTGCAGCCGAAAGTCGAAGAGGCCGAACTCGAGTTGGCGCATCATCGCGATTGCGGCACCGGCGTGCCGGCTCTCGTCCAGTTTTTTGAACAAATGCGGAGGTAGCGCTTCTCCTGTTTCAGCGTGCGCAGAACATTGCTCCAGCACCTCGTAGTTCCAGGCAAAGTTCTCCATGAACTGGCTTGGCAGCTCCACAGCATCCCAGGGAACGCCGTTTATGCCGGCGATACTCGGGTAGTCAATGCGGGTTAGCAAGTGATGCAGCATGTGTCCGAATTCATGAAACAGCGTTACGACGTCATCGTGAGTCAACAGGGAGCGCTTGTCATTGCTCTCATCTGGCGGCGGGAAATTACACACAAGGTAGCCGACTGGCAAAACCGTATGCTCGTTGAGGTTCTTGCGGTTAACGCACTCATCGACCCACGCGCCATTGCGTTTACCGCTGCGCGCGAACAGGTCGGTGTAAAAGCCGCCGATCAGAACCGAGCGCTCATCGCGAACGCTGTAGTAGTGCACGTCCTCTTGCCACGTCGCAATTCCGTCCTCGCGCTTGAGTGTCACGCCATAGAGCCGCTCCGCAAGGCTGAACAAGCCATCAATCGCTGTTTGTGCCGGGAAGAACTGCCGCAGCTCTTCGTTGGATATCGAGTACTTCTTCTGTTTCAGTTTTTCAAGCCAGAAAGCGGCGTCCCAGGGCGCAAGTGCTCGACCCGCGAACTCGGTGAGTTCGACCAGTTCTTTCTCGGCGGCGTGCCGGGAGCGTGACGCGAGCTGCCGAAGGAAGTCGATTACCTCGGCCGTTGTATCAGCCATCTTCGTTGCGAGGGAGTAGTCGGCATAGTTACTAAAGCCGACGAGGTTCGCCGCCTCGTGGCGTAGCGACAGGATCTCGGCAATATTGTCGCTGTTGTCCCAGGCCGGGTCGGCGCCTTTATCCGATGCACGCGTTACCCACGCCTTGTACAGCGCCTCGCGCAGCGAGCGCTTCTCGGCGAGACGCATGATCGCGTCGTAGGTCGGGTAGTCGAGCGTCAGCAGCCAGCCCTGACGATCCCGTTTGCGGGCCTCAGCAGCGGCGCGCTGTAATGCATACTCGGGCAGCCCCTCGAGGTCGCCTTCGTCATCGATGTGCAGGCTCCAGGCATCTGACGCATCCTGGATGTTGTGCTCGAAAGCTGCCTGCGTCTTGGCCAGCTGCAGCATGATGGCCTTGAATCTCGCCTTGTCAGCTTCGGGCAAATCGACGCCGGCGAGATGAAAGTCGCGCAAGGCGTGCGCGACGACACTCTTCTTCGCTGAGCTGACATCGCCCTCGAGACCTTTCGCGACAGCCGCGTAGGCTTTTTGCAGACGCGAGTTTTGTGATAATTCGGTGCCGTACTCGGTCAGTAAGGGCAAGGCCTTGTTGTAGGCATCACGCCACTCGCGAGATCCAAGCACGCCCTGCAGGTGGCTGACCGGTGACCAGACCCGCGACAGCTCGTGGTCCATTTCCTCGAGCGGCGCGACAAGCGACTCGAATGTCGGGTCATCGGATTTGTCGAGAAGCTCGTTGAGCTTTTCCCTGTGCGCTGCGATAAGCTCGCTGAGCGCTGGCGCAACGTGTTCAGGCAAAATGTCACCAAATCGCGGCAGCGACGAGGTGTCGAGTAAAGGGTTGGTCATGCGAATGGCTGATGTTCCAGTAAGGCGCAGAATGTTAGCACACGCTATTGGTTGGTTTTCATGGAGAAAGTAAGTGCTTAATCGATTTGATCTGCTTGTTATCGGCGGCGGCAGCGGTGGCATTGCACACGCGCGGCGAGCGGCAGAGTACGGCGCAACTGTTGGCGTAATCGAGTATGGGCCACTTGGTGGCACCTGCGTCAATGTCGGCTGCGTGCCAAAGAAAGTGATGTGGTACACGGCGAGTCATGCGCACCACTTCGCGCATGCGGCAGACTACGGCTTCGATGTTGCCGTTAACGGGCACGACTGGGCGGCGCTCAAGTCTCGTCGCGATAGCTACGTGCATCGGCTGAACGGAATTTACGAGAACAATCTCGACAAGAGCGGCGTTACATCTATCTCCGGCACGGCTAGCTTCGTTGATGCACATACCGTGGCGGTTGAGGGCGTGCAATATCATGCAGACCGGATCGTCATAGCGACCGGCGGGCAACCAATCGTGCCCGACATTTCAGGCGCCGAACTGGGCATTACGTCGGACGATTTTTTCGAGCTGGAAGAACGACCACGCCGTGTTCTGGTTGCTGGCAGCGGTTACATCGCGGTCGAGCTTGCCGGTGTTTTCAACGGGCTGGGCAGCGAGACGCAGATGGTTGTTCGCAAGGACAGCATTATCCGGAGCTTCGACTCGATGCTCGGCGAGCAGCTGATGGAAGCGATGCAAAAGGACGGTGTCAGCATTGATACGCGCGTGATCCCCTCGTCAGTAGAGCAGACAGACGACGGGCTCGTGCTTCATGCAGAAGACGGTCGAGCGTTCGGGCCTGTCGACTGTCTCTTGTGGGCTGTTGGTCGGTCACCGAACGTGGCGAGCCTGGAGCTCGGTAATGCAGGTCTGCAATCGGACGACGGCGGCTTCATTCCGACCGACGACTTTCAACAAACCAATGTTGAGAATATATTCGCGCTTGGCGATGTGACAGGCCGCCCGGCACTTACGCCCGTGGCGATCGCGGCGGGTCGGCGGCTCGCTGATCGGCTGTACGGGGGAATGGACGGCCGACACCTCGACTACAAGCTGATTCCGACGGTCGTGTTTAGCCATCCGCCGATAGGTACGGTTGGCATGACAGAGGACGCAGCGCGGGCTGAGTATGGCGATACTGTGAAAGTTTACTCGTCAGGTTTTACGCCAATGTATTACGCGCTGGGTGACAAGAAGCAACGCTCCGTTATGAAGCTGGTGGTCGCCGGAGACGATGAGCGCGTGCTGGGTTGTCACGTCATCGGTGAGGGAGCCGATGAAATGATGCAGGGCTTCGCGGTTGCGATGCGAATGGGTGCTACCAAGGCAGATTTCGACGATACAGTCGCGATTCACCCATCAAACGCTGAAGAGCTCGTCACTATGCGTTGATGAGCATCTGCTTGAGGACGGGCGCCGTATTGGGTCGAATGCCACGCCAGAGATGAAACGACTCGGCCGCTTGCTCGACCAGCATCCCCCAGCCCATAACCGAATGCGCCGCGCCATTGTCGCGAGCCCAGACGCTAAACGGTGTGGCGGTGAGTCCGTAGGACAGGTCGTAACAGTAGGTCTGATCCGTGATCGCGGCCGCGGGATACGGCGGCGTGTCCCCCTGCAGGCCGGCGGATGTGGCATTGATAATGAGGTCGTAGGGCTCTGATACCGGTACAACGTTGAAGCGGCAGGCAGTCACTGGCCCGGATCGCGCGAAATGTTCAGCAATCTCCTGTGCCTTGTCGAGCGTGCGGTTAGCGATTCGCAGTGAGGCGGGGCTCATTTCGAGTAGCGGACCGACGATGCCACGAGTCGCGCCACCCGCGCCCAGAATCAGTATGTTCGCACCCTCGAGGTTGACGCCAAGATTGACGGAAAGGTCTCGCAACAAGCCGATGCCGTCGGTGTTATCGCCGTGGATCTCACCGTCCCTTAACGAAAGCGTATTGACCGCACCGGCCGTGGCGGCGCGCTCACTGGTTTTGTCGACGAGGCGGGCTACAGTGCTTTTGTGCGGTACCGTGATGTTGAGACCTTTGCCACCCGTGCGCTGAAATTGACGAACGGCGGTCTCGAGTTTCTCCGGCGTGACCTGCAACAGTTCATATTGCATGTCCTGCTCAGTTTGTAGCGCAAACAAGCGGTGAATAACGGGCGAGCGGCTGTGAGACACCGGGTAGCCCATTACACCGTAGCGATCGATGATGGTTGTTTCGCTCATTCAGCCAGCCAGGTTGCCGCAGCCATCGAATAATACGACAAGATAGCATTGGCGCCGGCCCGTTTAATACACAGCAAAGATTCCAGCACAGCTGCGCGCTCATCGAGCCAGCCATTGTCGGCCGCCGCTTTTAGCATCGCGTATTCACCGCTGACCTGGTAGGCGAAAGTCGGTACGCCATACGTTTCTTTTACGCGCCGGATAATGTCGAGATACGGCATCGCCGGCTTGACCATGACAATGTCAGCACCCTCTTGCAGGTCGAGGCCGACCTCGCGCAACGCCTCATCGCTGTTGGCGGGCGCAACCTGATAGGTTGATTTGTCACCGTCGCCGAGATTCAGTGTGGATCCGACCGCATCGCGGAAAGGCCCGTAATAGCATGATGCGTATTTCGCGGCGTAGGCCAGAATTATCGTATTGCTATGGCTCTGGGCTTCAAGTTCGCTGCGAATGGCGCCAATGCGGCCGTCCATCATGTCTGATGGTGCGACGATGTCAGCACCCGCATCGGCATGGGACATCGCCTGGCGGACGAGCATGGCGACCGTCACATCGTTAAGCACGTAGCCGGTATCATCGATGATGCCGTCCTGGCCGTGGGTTGTGTAGGGATCCAGAGCGACATCTGTCATCACGGCGAGGTCAGGAAACTCCGCTTTTATCGCGCGCACCGTGGTTTGGACGAGCCCGTCCGGATTGGCACACTCGGCAGCATCGAGGCTCTTTTGCTCGGCGTCGATCACCGGGAAAAGCGCTATTGCCGGTATTCCGAGCTCCGACACGCGCTCAAGCTCCTTGAGCAGGACGTCGACGCTCTTGCGCTCAATTCCGGGCATAGAGGGCACCGCCTGGGTGCGTTTCTGGCCATCAAGAACGAAAACAGGGTAAATTAAATCCGTGGGTCCGAGTGCGGTTTCTGCGACCAGGTTTCGCAATGCGGCGGTGCGCCGGCTACGCCGAAGACGAACCTGAGGGAACTGACCAATATTTGATGTACTCATAGCAAGTGGATATAAACACAATAATTGTCCATTTTCCCTGTATTTAGACAGGGTTTCCACGTCTGAGCCGCAGTTTCTTTGCCGATTCAGTAATAAATACACAAGGGTACGGGTCAACTGATTATGCATAGCAGCAAAACCGCCGCCTCACGGCGTCAGAGGTTTGATCAAATCGTGGGTGTATTTCATCGGGACATGTATCGCTACGCAGCCTGGCTGAGTCGGGACAAGACGATTGCCGAAGACGTCGTACAGGAAGCGCTGCTACGAGCATGGAAATCGCTGGAATCATTGCGCGACGACGCGGCAGCAAAACCATGGTTGCTGACGATTGTGAGGCGGGAAAACGCACGATACTTCGAACGCAAGAGGCTGGAGACCGTGGACATAGACAACTTAACGGCGTCGCAGGCGGCGCTGTTGGCAGAGGAACCGAATGACGAGCTCGACGACATGCGAGAAGCAATTTACGAACTTGAAGACGACTACCGCGAGCCGCTCGTACTGCAGGTCCTGATGGGCTTCAGCACGAACGAGATCGGTGAACAGATGGGGCTCAAGCAAGGTGCGGTTCTAACAAGGCTGCATCGCGCACGCGCCAAACTTAGAGAGCAGATGGTGACGGCATGAATTGCGACGAATACAAAGAAGCAATCTCCGGCGATCCGTCTTTTGACGGAGGCGCGGGCCATTTGAGCGAGTGCAGCTCTTGCCAGGCGTATCGGCAGGAAATGATCGCACTTGACGATAAAATCCTGCGCGCTCTGTCGCTGAACGTCCCCGAGCTCAACATGCCGGAGTTGCCGGAAATCGAAACCAGCAATGTTGTGTCACTGGGTTCGCGACGACGATTTTCGCCCCCCACCTGGTTTGCGATGGCGGCCACGATTGTTGTTGCGGCGTTGATAGGCATTCGTTTTGTTGGTGTTGACAATCAAACACTGGCCGAAGAGGTGCTCGCACACCTGGACGGAGAGCCCAATGCTCTTGTTGTCACGGACGTCGCGGTCAGCGATGAGCGGTTCCGCTCGGTCGTGCCCGCAAAAATTGCCAGTATGGATCGTAGCGTTGGCCTGATAACGTATGCGCGGAGCTGCGAGATCAACGGTCGGGATGTGCCACACCTCGTTATTCAGGGTGAGCATGGTCCGGTAACGATCTTATTGATGCCGGAAGAGAAAATACCAAGCGCGTTGCCATTGGAAGGTGACACGGTACACGGCGTAATCCTGCCCGTCGGCAGCGGTAGCATCGCCATCATCGGTGTTCGGGAAGAACGCCTCGATTTAATTGAAGAAAGAGTATTGAAATCGGTGACGTGGAGCACTTAGTGCGCTGCCCGCCAATCCATATGCCCAGCTTGGGCAACCCACCTCAGTAGGAGAACAAATAATGTCCGAGAAGAAAATAGCAAAGCCGATCGCGTTGGCCGTTGGCGTAGCACTTGCAGGTTCATTCGCTCTGTCGAGCAGCATTGCAAGCGCAGATACCGTTGAAAGCCCATTTGCCATGTCAACGCTGACCGCGGGCTACATGCTCAGCGCTGGTGAAGGCGCCTGTGGCGGCGACAAGGGAGCCAAAGAGGGCGAAGCCTCTTGTGGGGGCGATAAGGGAGGCGAAGCCTCTTGTGGGGGCGACAAGGAAGGTGAAGCTTCCTGTGGTGGCGATAAG
>RCNB010001738.1_pt1 | contig 20106 bp, 13 predicted proteins | sample 2041321 | NCBI WGS metagenome assembly RCNB01 (sample SAMN09708232, study PRJNA481090) | Marine sediment metagenome, whole genome shotgun sequencing project. | reverse complement strand
GGCAATTTGCCAGGCACTGGCGTGCTACGTTCGGCCGGCGTACCCGGAGTGTAAAGGAGATGTTGGGCACAGGCACAGAACGCACCGGCTCGACCATTCTTACCAGCGGACCAATTACAGGTATAGCCGACCGATTCTATAACGGAGCCAACCCTTAAATCAGGTCGCGCTTTCTTTCGACGGTGACAGGAACCAGAGTACCGCCGCGACCAGCAACAACGCCGGCACATCTCCGATAAGGTGCCCTTTCTCATTTGGATCGCCCATCGCCTGCATCGCCATAATGCCGGCATGTACCACGCTCGACCAGATTGTGAATGAAATCAGGCTGCGGTTCGCACCAGGGTTTCTGGATGCTGCAATCAGGAATAGTCCTAAAACAGCGTACACGCCCGCAATCATCTGCAAATAGTAGACACCTTCTCCGCCGTGCCAGACCCAACCAGATGGCCACAAATAACCCAACGGGTAAACGAGGCAAAATATGACGCCGAAAACAATCAGTGCTGCTTTAAGATATTTTTCCTTGCTTTCAGCGCCCATGCCAGTTCCCCTCAATTTCGAAAAAATGTCGCATCAATTACCGAGTCGCGGTGCTAGTTTTTCCAGCCGCCCGCAAACTCCATTCCCGATGCAACTTCAAGTGCTTTAACCTTGTCGCCCCGCGAGGGCGTTGATGACATTGATACATTCCTGGCGATCGAATACTTCTCTTCTACCTGCGCTACTTCCACCGCACCCAGGACGGTGTCGCTGCTGCCAAGACTGATCCCTGTTTCGGGGTCAATGAGCTCCTCACCTTTGGAGATAACATTGAGTCGATCACCAACGGCAACACTGTCTGCGCCAAGATTGAGCCACACCTGCTCACCCTCGGCTTTGACAACGCTGCCAGTCGCGACCTGCACGCCAATTTCCTTGACCAGTTCATAGACACCTTTATTGATTCCAGCAATAACCGCTTGCCCAACGGGTGTGCGAGAGTAGTCGCTGATGAAACCACCCAGACCAAGATCATCAATCGCTGTGCCACCAGCAAAACTCACACCGGCTTCCTTGATAATCGATTCGATTTGTTTGGTGAACATTACCTCACTGGTATTGGCATCAATAATACGAAAGTTAAGCCCGACCCGCCCCTCACCTGATTCGAGATTGAGTTCGCCTATGCTTGGCAGGCCGGCGCTTTTTAGCAGTCCGCCGAATCCTTTGCTGGTGCTCTGCACCTTGTTCTCGTAGTCGGTGACAACCACCTGCACCAGGTATTGTGCGCCCAGAACCACGCCTGTTGTAGCGCCGGAGGGGCCGGCGACCCGCCCGGAAGCTGCCAGGTCCTGCTCTCCCAGCACCTCATCCAGCACCTGTCGCTCGACGAGACGAAATCGCCCCGTCCGACTCACAGCATCGGTGACAATTGCCTCGATTCCATTGACCGGTACCTGGCTGTTGCCGTAACTCGCCGCACTGATACCGGCCACAACGACGAACGAATCAGCGGTGCTTGTATTATCGACTTCGAGTATCGCAACGCGGGATTTACCGCCGGCGAATGCACCCCATTCGATGTTAATCAGGTGTTTAGCATCTACGCCGTCGATGTTTTCTGGCAACGGCTTTTTGGAATTGTCGGTAACAGAATATGCCAGGTATTCAGTCCACCCTGCCTGTGCGGTTAGCAACAAAATACAGAATACGGCGTATCGCAAGATACTCTCCCTGAGATGAAATATTATTCGGTTACTGCACACTTTATTTTCTCCAGGTCACTGTGACGCGACCAGATCGCGCAATCGATTCACCAGTTCATTAGCGATCGGTTCGGCCGCCGCCCGCGCCTTTTCTGGCGCGTTCAACGCAACATACTCAAGGTTTTGCACCCACGGAGCACCAAGATTGCGTCGCTCGTGCAGCAAAACTGCCTTGACCTGCAAACTGGCAATCGTCAGCGTTTCGCGGCGCCCGGAATAATTCAGCTGCCGCTGACCAGCCGGCAAAACCTCTGCGATGACCATAATGTTGCCACCGTCCGCCAAAACAGCCTGGCCCATACTGGCCAAGTCTGCGCCAGATCTTACGCCAGAAATAAACTGTTCATCGATTACACCGAAGTCTGCTGCTGACAAAGCATTCTCGAACACAGATTCGACAACTGCGGCAACAGTCGGATCGCCGAAGACCATGACCACGAGCCTGGGACTCGACAGCGTCGATGCTGGCGGCTCGCCAGCGTTATCGGCAACTGTCTGCGCTTGCCCGGCTACCGGCGACGATGACGGTTGTTGGTCTCCCGCAACTGCACCCGTTTCAGGTAGCGATACGGCCCCATCATCTTTAACCGGTGCAACAGGTTCGGCTGCCTGATCAGCGACCATTTCATTTGGACTATCGTCCGAGGTCTCACTTGTACCAGTGGACAGTTCATCATCAATAGTATCTGGCTGCTCTTTCGCTATCGATTCCTTTTGCTCTTTAACTACCGCCTGTTGTGCCGGGTCCCCGCTGGGGGCAGATGCATCATTACCCAGGTACCACCAGGCACCGATTATTGCCGATCCCAAAACAAGAACGGCAGGGACAATCCACACAACTCTTTTGCCAATGCCGGTTGACTGCTGTGGCGGCGATTTTTCTGCAGTCGATGTTGTCGCTTGCGCGGGCCCGATTTGCGCAACCTGCATGGTCGGCTTTCCCCTGGCCTCCATCGCGTAGGTTGGATTATTCCCGTCAATATATGCATCAATATCGCGAACCAGCTGATGCGCATCCTGGTAGCGATGCTCAGCCCTTTTCTCTAACAGGTGGTGCAGAATCAAACGCACCGGCGCATCGATTTTCGGATTAATCGCCGTGATATCCGGAATCTCCGCATGAGCTACTTTGGTCAGCATTTCCAACGGGCTGTCTGCATTGAACGGGGTGTCACCAGTGAGCATCTCGTAGAACACGACACCGAGAGAAAACAGGTCTGACCGCTTATCTACTTCGAGACCCAGGCAGACTTCAGGTGAAACATAATTCGGCGTGCCGACCGCAATCCCGGTTGCCGTCAGCTTCGTGTTCGGGTCCTCGACCTTTGCGACGCCGAAGTCGACTACCTTCACACCGCCATGCTTGGTCAGCATTATATTGTCAGGCTTGATATCTCGATGTACGACGCCCTTGTCGTGCGCAGCGCCCAAGCCGGTCGCCACTTCCTTCAGCAATCGAACGGCACGCTTCGGGTCGACACGACGTGACGTACGAATCAGTTCCGTTAATGATTCACCCTCCACATATTCCATTGCGAAATACGGGCGACCATCGTGCGTGTCGACCGTAAATACCTGGACGACGTTCGGGTGATTGAGATCCGCAACCGCGCGCGCCTCGCGCAGAAAGCGCGTGACGAGTGATTCATCGTCGGTCAGCTGATCACCTAACATCTTGATCGCGACAAACCGCTGCAGGCTTTCTTCCCAGGCCTTGAAGACGACTCCCATGCCGCCCCGACCCAGCTCTGAAACGATTTCATACCTGCCGATTAATTGCTTCTCGCTCATATTATTATCGCTATGATTGCAGTGGAGAATGCGTCGGTCTTTTGTCGACAATAACACATCGTCAGACCGTTGATGGGCAATCATCAGGTGCTAAAATTGTCTTTGCTAACCGATTCCTGAAAATTGGGGAAGTGGATCGAAAAAAAGAGCAAACTACACTGCCGGATAACTCGCGAGCGGTCATTAAATCAGCGATGTACGCCGCTCCTTATGACAATATTGCTGTAATTCCCGGGCAGATCTCGAATAGAATCGGCACCACCTCAATTGATGCGACACCTTAAATAGATATGGCAGCAAACAACGGAAAAACCATTTCACTTGTTCTCGGCAGCGGTGGTGCAAGGGGCCTTGCGCACATTGGTGTTATTCGCGAAATAGAGGCAAACGGCTTTCAAATCGCTGCAATATCGGGCTGCTCCATCGGCGCGCTGATCGGCGGAATCTATGCAGCCGGAAAACTCGACGAATTCGAGCACTGGATTCGCGCTATCGACAAAATAAATATCGTGGCGTTACTGGACTTGTCATGGGGTAAATACGGCCTGGTTAAGGGTGACAAGATCATCAACACATTGATTGACCTGGTCGGAGACAAAACTATCGAAGAGTTACCGATTCCGTTTACCGCGGTTGCTGCTGATATTGAAAATGAAAAAGAGGTATGGATTAATAGTGGTCGCTTGTTTGATGCCATAAGAGCGTCTATTTCACTGCCCATGTTTTTTACGCCGGTTCGCTACAAACAAACGCACTTGATTGATGGTGGTGTTCTTAACCCCGTGCCAATTGCGCCAACCTTCGACGATGACACCGACGTGACACTGGCAGTGAACCTGGGCGGCCCCCTGGATCTGTCACTGGCAAAAAAAGTCGCAGGGCCGCCCGCAGAATCGGAGCTATCGCCGTTTCGTAAAAGCATTCAACGCTATATCGATCAGTGGCAAACAGATTCAAGCGATCAGGATCAAAAAGACTGGGGTATCTACGACGTAGCGAATATGGCGTTTGACGCAATGCAAAGCACTATCGCGCGGCAAAAACTTGCGGCATATCCACCCGATGTGACCATCGAGATTCCGCGCAACGCCTGCGGCACGTTAGAGTTTGATCGGGCCGCTGAGATGATCGATCTGGGTCGGCATAAGGCACGGAATTGTATAGCGCAGGCAAGAAAGCAGGGTTCGGCGTAGGAAGGCCACTCCGCACACAAATTGCCTGATGGCTAACGATCCTGATAGGTTCTTTTAGCCTTTCCAGCGTCAAGCAGGCGCTGCGAAGTTATCTGGCGTTTTAAATCGTACTGAACGTTGAACCGCCGTGCACTGCTAGTCCTTGGAACCACTAATTACCGTTTCGTCAACGATGACAAATGTCTCGGCCAATTCCGACGACGAGAAACTTCCGGTTCCAATGTCGACCGGCGTTGACCGCTCTTCTGTCAGGCGAAACATCAAGTGATGGACTCCGATTGCAATGACATCACCATTATCAAGAGCCTGCACCTGGGTGCGTTTGCCATTAACGCGAACTCCGTTCGTACTGCGCAGGTCGGCGATAGCCCATTCGGAGCCAGTCCGACTGACTAACGCGTGATGTCGACTCAAGTACTTGCTATCGATATGAATGCTGCAGTCATCTGCCCGGCCAATGATGTAACTTGATTCCTGTAAGTCGTAATCCCCGAGAACCTCATTGTCCTTGATCAATGTCAGGGTCGCGCTCCAGCGGATTCCCGATTCGTCATCAGAGTAGATAGGGAATGATCCTGTATCTGCAACTGACCACCCAAGCTCAGCCAACGCCTCGTCGATTTCTGCTTTGCCGACTTCCTGTTTATCGGCCAGACACGCCATCATCAGTGCGGTATCGCAAAGTGTATTGATGAGTCTCGGCACGCCACGCGCGTTTTCATAGATCAATCTCTCCGCGAGGACGTCAAATATACCGGTGTCATGCCCCATCGCAATCTTCATCCGATGCTGGATATATTCGCTGGTTTGCTTTGCCGACAGGCGGTGCAAATGAAAGCGTAATCTGCACCGCTGTCTAAGTTGCTCAAGATCCGGCGAATCAATCAACTGAGACAACTGCGGCTGGCCAATGAGGATAATGTTAAGGGCTTTTTCCTCAACACTGTCGAGACAAGTCAATAGGCGCAGCTCTTCAAGTGTGTCGATACCCAGGTTCTGCGCTTCATCGACGACGATGACAACCCTTTTTCCTTCGGCATGTTGCAATTCGATGAACTGCCGCAACTCAGTCAGCAACTCTATCTTGCCCATGTCGAATGGTCGTATGCCGAATTCAGCGAGTATAGACTGGAGAAGCTCAACACCGTTTACACGCGTGTGAGTAATGAACGCCAATGTGAGATCCGCCGGCAATTCCGAGAGCATTTTTCTGACCAGCGTCGTTTTGCCGGAACCGACATCACCCGTAATGATCATCAAACTGTCGTTGATGGCGAGCGCGAACTGCATCCGAGTAAGCGCTTCATCATGCTGGTCCGTCATAAAAAGAAATGCCGGATCCGGAAGCTGCTCGAACGGTTTGCGCTTAAACTGGAAATGTTTCTGATACATGTAAATCGTCTATATCTTGTTGAAAATGCTCATTGTTGTTGCGTTCATCACCATCAATAGCACTATTCGTGCAGTATTTCATGCCCTATTTCACTAATTTCAAATGATTCTGCAACGATTGATACCAAGCAACTTCAAAGCGTTATATGACTGGAGTGGAAGAGGTTTGCTGGCGCTCGCAGAGATCTGAGACTTAGGACGGAACGACACAGCGATTAGGGTGAGTATGGATAACTATACCTGGTCGATATCGATGACCTTGCCTGGGTTCAGCAGGTTCTTCGGATCCAGCGAGCGTTTCAGGGTTTGCATCAGAGCGATCTCTTCGGCAGTTCGGCTAATCGACAAGTACGGCTTTTTCTCCAGGCTTTTTCTCCAGCCCAATACCGTGCTCCGCGGATATGGCGCCGCCAAATGGCACCAGCGACTCGTAGATGTGTTTTTCGATAGTCCGTGCATGCGTCGACTTATTACCCTCACACAAAACAGATACATGGATATTGTTGTCGCCCAGATGACCGAATGCGGCGACCAGCACATCAGGAATGTCAGCCCGGATACGCGCAATGATCGTATCCACGTACTGGCCAACATCAACAACGCGTAAACTGACGTCGAAGTTATAACAATCCTTAACCAGCCACTCAACCTCACCGCGGATTGCCCAGATGGCATCACGTTCTTTCGCTGACTTCGCAATTACGCCATCAACGATCAAGTTACTGTCGAACATATTGGCCAAAGAAGCTTCGAAATTAGCATCATCGGCTCCAGGCTGATTGCCCATCGCTTCGATGATGGCGTAATAAGGATATTCCTCCTGCAATGGCGACGGTAACTTGCCAACGGGCTGGGTCACTTTGCTGTAAAAACTGTCCCACATAACTTCAAATCCACACAACGAACTGCCGAGCAATTCTTTCGCTTTGTTCAGCACCGCGACGACTTTCTCGTAGTCGTCGCAAGCAACCAAAGCAACGTTGTGCGTCTGCGGTTTGACGCTTAGTCGAACAACAATTCTCGTAATTAAACCAAGCACACCCTCCGTGCCAATAAAAAGATGTTTCAGGTCGAAACCCGAATTGTTTTTAATGTATCGATTCATTGAAGACAGGATCGTGCCATCTGCCAGTACAGCTTCAAGGCCCAGCACCGAGTCACGCATCATGCCGTAGCGAATGACTTTCGTGCCGCCGGCATTCGAGGACACATTTCCGCCAAGCATGCACGTATCCCGCGCACCGATATCGACAGGAAAAAATAAATTTTCAGCATCGGCTTTTTCCTGCGCCGTTTGCATCGTTACGCCCGCCTGAACGGTCATCGTGTGTGCGATCGTGTCGATCTCCTCGATGACGTTCATCTTTTCAAAGGACAACGCGATATCGTCGGGGGTCGTTTTACAGCCCTGCACGAGATTCGTCAGGCCACCGTACGGAACGATACTTTGATCATTTTCATGGCAGGCTTTCATGATCGCAGCAACCTGCGCCGTGGTAGAAGGTCGAACGATGGCCTTTGCATGACAAGGCTGATGAGTTTCCCAGACCGATACGCGCTCAGTCGCGGCGCTGCCGGTAAGGACGTCAGCCGGGCCAACTATTTCGGTCATGATAGAGACGATATCTTTGCTCATGTTTTGCGCCTGAATTCCGGGCCTTGCCGCCCCCTATAATCTAGACGGCAATTACACCATCTATTCAGCAGCCCGGCGCGGCATTTACAGCACTTTTGTTGTCATTCGGACCCCCAATAGAGCCCGATTGCGCTATGATCCGCGGTCGCCAGTGTGGTTGCACTTGGCTATACACAAATGGCGCCGGACAATGAGGACCAGCAAATGCGTGAAATGCTTAAATTTTATATCGATGGTGAATGGGTAGACCCCGTTACAGCAAACCCTTTCGAGGTCATCAACCCCGCCACCGAAGCAGTCTGCGGAAGCATCAGCCTCGGCTCAGCTCAAGACGTCGACAAGGCCGTTGCAGCCGCTAACCGGGCCGCTGCAGACTTTGCAAAAACGACCCGCGAGGAACGCATTGCGCTGCTGGAAAAGATACTCGAGATCTACGCCACACGTCACGACGAGATCGCAACTGCCATCATGGAAGAGATGGGCGCCCCCTGGAAACTCGCGAAATACGCACAGGCGGCAAGCGGCCCGCAGCATATTCAGGCAGCTATAGACGTCCTGAAGACCTATGAGTTCGAAGAACAGCATGGCACAACGCAAATCGTCAAAGAACCCATTGGCGTCTGCGCGCTGATTACGCCATGGAACTGGCCAATAAATCAGATCGCCGTCAAAGTTGCGCCGGCACTGGCCGCAGGTTGCACAATGGTGCTGAAACCCAGTGAAATTGCGCCTTTCGATGCAATGATCTTCGCTGAAATCCTGCATGATGCGGGCGTACCAGCTGGCGTGTTTAATCTGGTTAATGGTGACGGACCGACGGTTGGTGCAGCATTGAGTGGCCATCCCGACATCGCCATGGTCTCGTTCACGGGTTCAACGCGCGCCGGTGTTGCCGTCGCACAGAACGCCGCACCGACGGTAAAACGAGTGGCTCAGGAGCTTGGCGGCAAATCCGCGAACATCATTCTCGACGATGCCGATTTCGATAAAGCGATAGCACGTGGCGCCAGTAATTGTTTCGACAACACCGGTCAGTCCTGCAATGCGCCAACACGCATGCTGGTACCCAAAGCACGCCTGGCAGAAGCCGCCCAGATCGCGGCTAAACGGGCTGAGTCAACCACGCCCGGTGATCCACAGGGTGAAAACACCCGCATGGGCCCGGTCGTCTCGGACGTACAATGGAGCAAAATTCAGGACCTGATTCAAAAAGGCATCGATGAGGGTGCGACGCTGGTCACCGGTGGCACCGGCCGACCGGAAGGCCTGGACAAGGGTTACTACGTTAAACCGACCGTCTTTTCCGACGCAACCAATGAGATGTCCATTGCTCGGGAAGAGATTTTCGGACCGGTCCTGACTATCATTCCCTACGAGGATGAAGACGACGCCGTTAGAATCGCAAACGATACGCCTTATGGTTTATCTGCCTACGTCTCGTCCGGCGATTTGCCGCGCGCCCGGGCGGTCGCTGCAAAGATGCGTGCCGGCATGGTGCACATTAATGATGCCTCACTGGATGCGCTGGCGCCTTTCGGTGGTTACAAGCAATCCGGTAATGGCCGCGAATGGGGTGCTCATGGAATGGACGAGTTTCTTGAGGTTAAATCTGTCTATGGTTACCGGGCTACGGGCTGATCCGGGAATTCTTAACACCCATATACCTCTATAGAACCAGATAGTTGTAGATTTTTTGTTGACGACGAAACATGCGTGCAAAATGCTGGTCGTAACAGCAGGACCCCAAAAGTGAACAAGATAAGTATGTCAAAACCAATTCGCCGCCTTATTTCCGGCATTTTGCTGATCCTGACCATTGCTTTAGGCAGTGGTTGTTCCGAGAGCACGCGCGTGGTGGCCACTGGACAAGGGGATATTCGTGGCATCAATTCCATCGTTGACGCGCCGGAATTATTTTTTCTCATCGAAGAACGCACGCTTGGCGCCGTTGCCTTCAAAGAGACAACCAGTCTGAATGCGTGGGATAACCTTTCATACAATTTTAATTTTGACCTGATTCGACCAGGAGTCGCTGAATCTGACCGAATCGCGACCGAGTTCATTGATGTAATTACCGATATTGAGTACACGGTGATCTTGACCGGCACACTGGATAATCCTTCGATCATCCGCTGGGACGATCCGAAACGTGAGTGGACAGACACGGAAACAGTATTGGAGGCCATTTTCACCCACCTGTCTCCTGCGCTGGGGGAGGTTGATCTTTATTTCGCACCGCTTGGAACCACACCCATTCTCGGCGGCGCGATTGGCTCACTCGTCAATGGCGAAAGGTTGCCAATTACCGAGTACGAGCAAGGTGAGTACGAATTAATCCTTACCCCACCGGGCGACCCGTCAACAATCCTGTTTAGCTCTTCAACGATCACGCTAGTTGCGCAAAACCGCCCCATATTTGCGATATTTGATCCCGACCCGTCGCATCTTGGTCCGATTGCCGTAAACCTGATTGGGTCCAACGGCGCATCCATAAATATTGCAGATCCGAATTACCCTTCGCAAGTTCGCCTGTTGCACTCGGCGTTCGGTGTTGAGAATGTCGATGGTTATTTCGACCTGGACTTTAACAACCTGATATTCCCGGACGTTGGCTTCCAGCAATTATCAGTTTTTGAAGAAACCGCCATCGGCTTAACCAACCTTAAGCTTACCGCGGTGGGCAACCCCGGCGCAGAAATCCTGAGCAACGATATTATTACCGTACCGGGCTCGAAACGTACGCTCGTGCTATCAGGCTCGCCTGGCAACGTATTCCTCAATGTGTTGATTGAAGACGGCCGGCCTGTGTCGACGTTCCCAATTATAAGAATTGCTAATTTCGCAGTGAATTATCCAGCCGTGGATATCTACCTTGAAGATCCTGGAACCGATGTTAATGATGCCCTGCCGCGCGTTCTCGGCTTAACCACGCAGCTGGATACCGGTTTTGTCCTGGTGATCGACGGGATGCGAGAACTGACCCTAACCGGGTTCTTTGGTAAAGAGCCTATTGCCGTACCGATCATACTGGATCTGAGCGCTGGTACTGTCGTGCATATTGGAATATTCGATACTGTCGACCCGCTCGTCCTCGAAGTCGTCGTTTATGACGTCCAGTAAACGCTGCATCGCATAACTCAGTGACGGAATAATTCAAGGCAGTGTGAGGATCACTGGCAACAGCTGGCATCTGCTGCGGTTTTGCAGCACTCCAATAAGTCAGCCACTGCGGTGAGTTGCCTGACGCTTTGTTCCGCTAAGACATCAGCGCCGTAGTGGGCGATTTCCCCGTGTATAGCAAATGCCTCACCTGCAACGTCGTATAAAAGTCGACTGACCGTTGCAAATCCTGCACTGACAAGCTGACATGAAATCGTTTCGATTTCGAAATTCCTGTATCAATTGTTGAACGTTACCGCTGTTTCACCAGCGTCCGGGTTGCTTGCACAGGACTTCGCCACGGGCTGGCAGAATCCGGCATTGCCCGCGCAACAATCTTCCATGAGGAAAAACACCAGTGATTTAACGGTTTCGTAATTAGCGCTGTAGATGACCTGTCGCCCATCGCGCCTGCTATCGATCAAACCGCAGGTGTTGAGCTGTTTGAGGTGGCTGGACATCGTGTTTTGGCGACTACCCAGTGCGTCGGCGACGTCGCCGGCAGAAAGGCCTGCTGGTCCTGCCTGAACCAGGATGCGAAACGCCCAAAGGCGGGTTTCCTGAGAAAGTGCCGCAAATGTTTCAAGTGCGATATTTACATCCATATATCGACATTACTCGATATATGGATTTACTACAATATCAGGAAGCTATTGCGGCCTTCACATAGGCTGCCCTGTCATTGGCTGCATCGTCCTGGCTGATCTGCTTGACGTTGTACATCGCCTGGTCCGCGACGCTGATAAGGTGCCACAGGTCGGCACCGTGTTCCGGCATAAGGGCGATTCCTATGCTCGCAGCACACTCGATCTCCTGACCCTGGATGATGTAAGCCGCAAAAGCGGTCTCAACCAGACGCTCGGCAACATGTTTCGCACCATCGACGCTCACGCCAGGCAGAACGATGGCAAATTCGTCGCCACCGAGCCTTGCCAGAATATCCTCGGGTCGGAGACAAAATTCCAGGCGGTGGCCAAAGGCCTTTAGCAACGCATCGCCTGCCTGATGACCAAATCGGTCATTGACCGACTTGAATTGATTGAGATCCAGGTACAGCACCGCGCCCTGCTCGTGCTCAGCGATGCTTGCATGCGCTTCTTTCTCGAAACCACGCCGATTCAGCACACCGGTCAATGGATCACGCAGGGCATCCGCAAGGATCTTGGTTTCGTTGCGCTTGCGCTGTGTAATATCGATAAGTGTTACCGAAAAGTCCCGTCCAACCGGCTCACCAATGACTCGCAGCCAGGCAGTCCCTTGACCCGTTTCAATCTCTGTTTCGTAACTCAGGTTGGTCATCGGCGTGGAATCATCGCCAAATTGGCTTACCAGCTTTTCGGGTTCCAGCAGATAGAGTTTGTCCAGCGGCATCCCGACCAGTCTGCCGTTGCCACTTTGCAGGAATTTCTCGGCAGATCGATTGGCGAACGTGCAACGAAAGCGTCCACTACCGATGCTTTCGCGAGCGTCCTTCGCAAAACGCAATATACCGTTAGATGAGGTCTCCACGAGAGAACGAATCAAATGCTCACTGTCAGCCAGCGCCCGCAATGTCTGTTTGCGCTCGCTGACGTCGCGACACACAACAACCGTTCCCTGGTTTTGTCCCGAGGGACCGATAAGCGGTGCACTATTCAGTTCGTAGTAGAGATCTGAATCCATTCGAACCGTTTGTGTCAGGTCCCGGTCCTTGCCGTGATCAAGGATCGCCTGTGCCTCGGGCAGGTCCTCCCAGAGTTTCTGTCCAATTAGTTTGCTTTCTTCCGATTTGAGTAGCTGTTGTGCGGGCCGATTCGCGCTGATAATTCGTTGGGCTCTGTCGAGCACGATAATCGGGTCACGCACATGATCAAATAAGGTCTGGTACGCCAGCGGACTGAATTCGTAAACGCGTAAGCTCAGTGTTGCCCACCCGTAAAGTGGCAGCAGAACAACCAGCGTCAGCGACGTAAACGGAAACGTTATGGGCCCGATCTTCAAAATCGTATTTGCGATGCTGACCGCGAAAGGAAGCAGCGCGCAGATCAGGAACAGAACTACTTTCTTACGATGAGCCAGAGCAATGGTTGGCAGTCTTCCCGCCAAAGCAATGATCGAAAATCCAAACAGACCGTAGGCGAATGGAGCGTGCACGCGATTGAACCAAGTATGCTCGTTAACATTAGTAAACTGCGTCACCCCGTCGACAACGACGGTTTCCCACATCATGTGATGTATCGGGTTGGTCATCGCAAGCCCGGTCGTAATCACAGGGATAATCGACAACACTGCCAGGACAAGGGAGTGCGGCCGACCCACCGTGAATTCACGGTAAATACTGTATAGAACGACCGGCAGAAAGCCTGCGCTAAAGAACGCCAGGGTTCTGCCAATACCGTGAATGTTGGCATCGGTTGAGCCATAAGTGAATGCGCTGCCGGCGATCATTGTGCCAATCAGGAACAGGAAATAGCTGATCGCATGGTTCGATGATTCGCTCGAGGCGCGTGAAACCCTGACAGCCAGCCAGAGGTACAGTACGGCAGCCATACCGAACACGCCGGGCAACGCGAGACCGATCCACTCGATCACAGTATTGCTCCGAATTTACTACATATGGCATGAACACACATCCTGAGATCGTAGCGACCCGGCGCCATATTTGCTGCGACATGTGCCGCATTCCTTATTATGGAAACACGCTGTACATCACGTTTTCGGCGCTAATAAAGGGTTACAGCGATGTGGGAGCGCCATCCTGGCGCGATTGGGCTGTGCCAACTCCGGACTAAAATCGCGGCGCCCTCGCTCTCATGTTTATCTGGACGCGACGACCAAATGCAATAGTTTAGACTGCCGCTCCCACACGAGCTCGTTTATGGAGGTTTCTTACAGTCCCTCGGCGGTATCGGCGATAAGCGTATCGACCACTGCCTTGAGTGCTTCCTCGTGGCTGGCACCGGCCGCCACGGCAAGCTCGTGCGTCTTTAACTGGCGGTGCGCACTCGTGCCCCGGCTCATAATTTCGCGCACAGACCCTATCTCCGCTTCGCAACCAAGCGCCTCGGCATCGTCAGACGTCATGGACAGTATTTCGTCGAGCAGACCGTCGAACGGAGCTACAACACCCTTCGCGAAGTCGATCAGGCCCTCGTCAAAACTATAGCGCATCGCCCGCCAGCGATTTTCATTTAGCAGCATTGGTGTGTAGGTTCTCCAGCGCTGGTTGGCCAGGCGCAGGCGATAAAGCATGCGCAGGATGCAGACCAGTAGAGCAGTGAGTGCGACCGCGTCGTCCAACCGAGTACAAACATCCATCACGCGAGTCTCGAGTGTCGGAAACTTCGCGCTGGGCCGCAAATCCCACCAGATCTTTGTTGAGTCTTCGATCAGGCCGGCTTTGATCAGAATATCTACGTGCCGTTCGTACTCCGCGTAACTTTGAAATTTTTCCGGCAAACCGGTACGTGGCAATGCATCAAAAATAGTTAACCGATAACTTTTCAGTCCCGTGTCGCGGCCCTCCCAAAATGGCGAAGAACACGACAATGCAAGCAGGTGCGGCAAAAAGTACGCCATCTGGTTCATCAGATCGATACGCAGCGCATTGTCGTTGATACCGACATGCACGTGCATACCGCAGATAACCAGCCGCCGTGCCGTACCCTGCATTTCTGCGGTCAGCGATTCGTAACGATCCTTTTGTGTTTGTTTCTGCTCTGACCAGCGGCTAAACGGATGGGTCGATGATGCGATCGGTGCAAGACCATGCCGACCCGCCACTTCGATAATCGTTTTTCTGAGGTGCACGAGTTCTTCTCGCACCTCCTGTACGTTCTTGCAAATCTTGGTGCCAATCTCGATCTGTGAGCGGAGCAATTCCCGCGTCACCTGACCGCCAAGCAGTTCTTCGCACTCGCCAATCAGTGATTCGGGTGGATCCACGACCAGGCCGCGCGTCTCTTTGTCGACCAACAGGTATTCTTCTTCGACGCCCAAAGTGAATTGTGGTTCGTTATGCGTCACTTGCTGCCCCTCCTCGCCAATTGCATTGTACTAAAGGTCGCCTGAGCTAAGCCTGAATTTTTGGCTGTCTTGAGCTGAGGTCAGTCGGTCGTAATCGTGCGGGTATGGAATCAATAATAGACGACATCAACCCGCTGATCCTGGCCACACCTTCTTCGTTATCGATCAGATCCTGACGAATTTCTATACCAATGTGCGGAATGCCGATTGCTTCTGCATGGCGATCGATCGTGAAATCCTGCGGCGCTTTACCTGAATACGGTTCATTGTCACCAACGTGGTAGCCCGCCTGGCGAAAATCATTTATGAAAATTTTAGCCGTGATGCGATCGGTGTCCCATAACACACCCATCTCAACGGCTCTGGATTCGCCATTCATCACCGGTGTAAAGCTGTGAATCGACACAAATACAGGCGCGATCTCAGGCACATGAAGACGCTTGATCTGCGCTTCGATCGCTCCGTGATACGGCCAGTAAATTTCCTGCTCGCGTAATTTCTTCTCTTGCGTATGCAGATTGCGATTTCCCTTGATGACGATACCGTCACCAAACTCAAGGAATGCACCTGGATCCATCAACTGCCGGTTGCAGTCAATGATCAATCTTGAGTACTGGCACAAAACGGCGGTAACGCCGATATTCTCGGCAATGGATTCGGTCAGGGCACCGGCACCGATATCAATGGCAAGATGGCACCGCCTGGCCACCGGATCTATTCCCATTGTGCCCAGTGATTTTGGAAAACGACGACTTGCATGGTCGCATACCAGCAAAACGGGTTGGATCGCATGCGGATTCATGACGACGAACGGCGGCGGTTCGTCGCTTGCAAGTAACGACTCTGGCGTCAAATTATTGTCAGTGCCTTCTGTGGGCATATGTTGTTTGGCAGGTAAGAATACAGATAATAGTGTAACCCATCACCGCCGGGCGTGGCGTCTGTCAATGTTGTGACATCTACCTAGACTAAGGAGAGGGAAACGAACTTAGTATTCAGCGCGAGAGGCACCTATGCGAGCAACGATGAAACGCCCTGGTCTCCCCACGGCTCGAATGTCTTTACCGAAGTCGGCCTGGCGATATAGTAGCCTTGAGCGTACTCAATACCCAATTCACTAAGCTTATCAAGAACTTCCTTGGTTTCCACGCGCTCGGCTATCGTCTCGATTCCCATTGCACGGCCCACTTCGTTAATAGCCTTCACCATGCTTTCATCGACGCTGTCTTCTGCGACATTGCGAATAAACTGGCCGTCAATCTTCAGGTAGTCGACTGGCAGGTTCTTCAAATAGGTAAATGACGAGAGTCCACTGCCGAAGTCGTCCAGGGAGAACTTGCAACCCAGTTTCTTAAGGGACTGCATGAAGTGAATAACTCGGGACAGGTTAGAGATGGCTGCTGTCTCGGTAATCTCGAAACATATTGCACCTTCCGGCAATTGTTGTTTTTCCAGTTCGTCAACAACGAAATCCAGGAACCGGTCTTCACTCAAAGATGTACCGGACAGATTAATAGCCAAGGTGAAATGCGCTGTCTTCGATTCAGGGTTGCGATCAGCAAGTTGCGACAAGGCTTCATGAATAACCCAACGATCGAGTGTCGACATCAGGTTGTAACGTTCCGCTGCCGGAATGAATTGATCCGGGTTGACAATGTTGCCATTCTCATCACGCATCCGTAAGAGCAATTCGTAGTGACCCCTGGAATTCGCGTTATCCTTGCCAATACCGATGATCGGTTGGTAGAACAGCTCAAGACGATTTTCTTCAACTGCGTTCGTAATACGCGATACCCACTTCATTTCTTCGTGACGCATCGATGCATCACTGTCCTGGTAAAGGTGAACCTGGTTACGGCCCATGTCCTTAGCGGAATAGCAGGCAACGTCTGCTGAGCTCATGACGCTCGCAACGTCAGGGCATTCCTGCGAGATCATAACGACACCGATGGAACAGCGTGCAACGGTAAATGATTCCTGCCAGGTAAACCGATGAGCCTCGACGGCACCGCGAATTGCTTCCGCGACTTCCACCGCACGTTCCTCTGTGCAACGTTCCAAAAGGATGCCGAATTCGTCTCCGCCAAGGCGGGCAACAATGTCGGTGGAGCGAATATTGGCTTTTACCAGTTCAGCAATCTGGCGCAGCAATTCATCGCCAGCAATGTGACCAAATGTATCGTTAACAACCTTGAACTGATCCAGATCGAGATAGAGCAGCGCATGCGAATGATCCGGGTTGTTGTGCGCGCTATCCAGAGACGAAACCAGGCAGTTTTCAAACTCATTGCGATTGATAAGGCCGGTCAGTGCGTCATGCGAGGCCTGGTAAGAAAGCTGCCTGAATAACCGTGATTCTTTGCTGACGTCATGAAACACCATGACAGATCCAATAATATTCCCGATCCGGTCGCGAATTGGCGCCGCTGAATCCTGAATCGGTACCTCGTCGCCTTCACGGGTGATAAGCACCGAATTTTCGGCCAGGGTGATCACGCGACCTTCACTCAGGCAGCGTGTCACCGGATTGTCGACAGCCGCACGCGTATTCTCATTGATGATCGTCATGATCTCGTCAATTGGCTGACCGCGCACACCGCGCATATCCATGCCGATCAGCTCTTGCGCAACCGGATTTATATAGTCAATAAAACCTTTTGCATCAGTTGTAATAACGCCATCACCAATCGATTGCAACGTCACTTGCGCACGTTCCTTTTCCTCGAATACGCGCGTCTCTGCCTGCTTGCGTTCGGTGATGTCGGTGATCGTGCCCTCGTGGGCGACTATTTCACCGTCGTCGCCATAGACCGCTCGTGAATTCTCAAGGACGACGATCTCGCCGCCGTCTTTACGCCGCAGCCGGTACTCGAAATTTTTGACGACACCCTCAGATTCCAGGCGGGCAAATGCACGCTCCCGATCGATTGGGTTGACGTAAAGCACAGTCGTGCGACCTGCGCTTTTCAGGTCCTCCACGCTATCGTAACCAAGCATCTCAACCAACGCCGGATTGACAGTGATAATTTCACCATCCCGTGATGCTATATAGACGCCATCAACCACGTTTTCGAACAGGCCGCGATATCGGGATTCACTGCTAAGCAATTTTTCTTCATCAAGTTGGCGCTTGATAGCAATGCCGGCCAGGCGTGCCATCCGTGCGAGCTTGTCGAGTTCATCGGTCGTCGGTTCACGTGGCTGGTCGAGATACGCATCCAGAGTGCCAATAATGCGCCCCGCCGCACCGTATACGGGAAACGACCAGGCTGAGTGAATGTTGTAACTTCGGGCAAGCGAGCTAATGCTGGTCCAGGCTGCGTCTTCGGCAATATTTACAACTATTTTTTCCTTGTTCTGAAACACAGCTGCACCACAGGCAATACTTCCAGCATTGACCCTGATGAAATCCAGGGCAACTTTGAACTTCTCTGGCAGGCTCGGTGCTTGTTCAACGCTGAGTGTCTGGTTTTTGATGTCCAGGCGCATGACGGCTGCGCTCATGCCGCTGTCTATTTTTTCTGCGCAGCGACATATCGCCAGCATCGTTCGATCGAATGGCGTACCGGCGGCTATCATTTCGAGAATCTTGTTTTGTGCGTAAGTAAACTGTTCGTTGCGCTTACGATCCGAGATGTCGGTAATGCTTACCCTGAGCAACTTGCAACCCGTGGATGGCAAGCGGCTGAAACGCACTTCGCAGGGAATTTGACTGCCGCCGGAATCCTGGTGCTGCCATTCAAAGACCGGATGCTCACCATTCAGGGCCCGATCGACAAAACCACGATGCACACCGAATGAAGGTGAGCCATCCGGTTGCATCCTTGGGCTAACCGCCTTTGGACCCAGGCTCAGCAAACGCGCCCGGGACAAATTGAATAATTGGCAGGCATTCTCGTTGGCATCTACAAAACGATTACTATCGACATCGAATACGACGATCGCCTCCGGGGCATTCTCTACCAGAGCACGATAACGTTCTTCATTCTCGCGCAACGCCTTTTCGGCCTCTTTACGACCGCTAACATCTCGCAAACTGATGACAAATACTTTCTCTTCGTCTGCCATCAGGCTGCTTGCGTTGATTTCGGCGCAAAATGTATCACCATTTTTTCTTGCAGCGTTCACTTCTCCGCCACTGAAATCGACGCGCGTATCGTCCAGATTCGACATGAATGGTTCGACGTAGTCCGCAAGCTGCGCGCCCACTGCGTCCGGCAGTATGTCGAATATTGGGGAGCCGATCAGATCGTCTTTGGCAATGCCAAAATAGCGCGAGCAAACCTTGTTGCAGTTTCTGATCGTGCCATCTTCGCCCACCGACATGAGTGCTTCGGTAACACTGTCGAAGATTATTTCGATCGGCGTGTTGGCGGCTTGCAAACCTGGTGCCTTGAGCGACTGCGAAGTGGTCAGCGATTGGGTAATCGTCGCTTCCATTTTGTCATAATGCTGATCGACGAGCTTGAGCAAGGCGATGAAATCCAGCTGGTTCGCCCCGGATTTCTCCGTTGCGTCCTTGATTTGCTGTCTTAAGTCCTGATCCATCGTTACTCCGAACCCTGGCGTCACATGCACGTAAATTCTCGTAAGCGGTCCTGCCTCAGTTGCCGCCTTAGCGCAGCGATGTGGCGCTTCTTAGGCAGCGTGCGACAAACTCTAGATCTATTTCTGCAAAGCGTCTGTGATTCAGCTCTCGCTAACGAAAAGTATCTTGGGAAAATTTTCCCGGAATACGATGCGGCGTTATGAAAAATCGTTCCAGGAGTGCCGTATGAACCAAATCCGGCAGATTCATTTTTGCCGTCAGTGAGATAATCGGACCATTATTGGTTCTATAGTGCAACGATAGCGCCAATAGTGCGTGGGATTGCAGAAACAATTCAGAGACGATCGCAGCGCCGAGAGGCGAGCTGGTGTGACGCAGCTTGGGACCACAACCAACTGTGGGAGCGGCACAGTTTGGGACCACCATAAACTGTGGGAGCGGCTTTAGCCGCGAATAGCCGGGGTCCGTAGTGAGCCCCGGCCATTCGCGGCTAAAGCCGCTCCCACAGATATCTGGCAGTTTTGAGCCGGGCGCCGGTATCTAGTTTTCTTTCGCCGGCATTGAGATGACGGTTTCACCGTCCGGACCTTCCACCAGCTCACCATTGATCTCAGGCTTCTCTGGCGCACTGCC
>RCNB010000831.1_pt1 | contig 20119 bp, 17 predicted proteins | sample 2041321 | NCBI WGS metagenome assembly RCNB01 (sample SAMN09708232, study PRJNA481090) | Marine sediment metagenome, whole genome shotgun sequencing project. | reverse complement strand
CGAGCATGGCTTTGTGAAAGCTCTGTCCAGCGACCTGGTTCAATTCAAAGCCGGGCATGGAGTAAAAGTTTCGATAGCGTTTCACGGCGCCGCGATCTACGTAGTTATTGCCAAATCCACCGAAATAGAAGTTGGCGAACTCGTCAAGAATATCGCCGTCGCTGCCGCCAACCGAATTTCGGAGCCAGATGGAAGAGTGCTTCCAGGGCAGGGCGAAACCGAAATCGAATTCACCCAGGTATTGGGGGATTGTGTCGCCGTCGACATGACTGACAGACGTACCAAGCAACCACCGAAAGCCCTTTTCCCCATCGACGGCGCCGAGAGAGGATCGGATATTCGAATATTCGATATCAGCATTAAACGTCGAAAGCTTGTCTATGGTCGTCGTGACGTTCTGGTATCTCGGCAGGCTGTCCATATCAGTGTAGTGATTGACGTTGACCGATAAAGCGAGGTTTCTTGGTCCGTCGTAAATGAGAGTCTTGCCGTATCCGATCGTGTAACGACTGCCTTTTCGGCTATATTTCGTCGGGCCTGCAAGGTCGTAGAAGTCGGCACCATTCAAGGCCGCGCTGAAGTCCCAGGTTCCGGCCAGTGGTGATGCGCTGACGACCGTATGTTTGTAATCGATCGTAATGTTGGTTCGCTCGTCGCTGGGCAGGTCGCTGTCTATTGAGTAGCCGGCGCCGATGCTTAATGTGTCGAGCTGAATCTTGTCCGCGAAATTCGCTTTCAGCCCTAAAGAAACAGAATCCTTGTAGCCAAGCACGACCGGATAGATGGACTGCAGGCCCAGATTCTTGCCGGGTGAGTAATGACCTTCAGCGACAATTCGGTCTTCAGCTTTCACATCGTCGGGAGAACCGGCCTGCCAGGTTTCAAGGATCGGGTGTTTTTGCACGGTTTTCGCGCCAAGCACCGATATGGCGCTGACATCTTCAAGCGGCTCCGCCTTCAGCCTTATGGGGAGAAAGCCCTCTCCGGTGAACGTATAGGCGATCAGGTTTTCGTTATCGACGGGAATCGGTCGGAAGAACCCCGTCTCTGCGTTACTGACGGCCTCAAGTTCGCCCGTAGCGACCTCGAATCGAAATATATTCGAAACCCCGGTGTAGAAAGAGCTGCCAAACAAATATCGACCGTCCGGCGAGAACACGAAGCCCTCGGGCAGCGTGTCGCCGAAATCAAAACGTGTCTCTGCTTCGAACTCGTCGTTCAGCAGTTTTTGGGTGCTGTGAACCTGCAACGAGTGCTTGCCGTCAATGCCTCCGACCGAAGTTGACAGGAGTTCCCCGTCCGGCGAGATATCCATGTCGTAGAGAACGGTGCCGTATGGAAAAGTCTGAATCAGATTCCAGTCGTCGTAGGGAAATGGTATGCGGACCAGTGCGGCGAAACCGTTGAGATGCCGTACGCCCCAGAGCGATCGGTCGATACGGTTGAATACGAGCTCTCCGATACGACCGTCCTTAATAAGGATTTCTGATTTGCCGGTGTCGCGATCAAGCACGACCAGGTCGCGATACTCGTAATTGTCGGCGGTGTAGAAGATCTTTCGGGCATCCGGATCCCACGCGACGGATGCGACCTGGTAGATCGCCGGCCCCTTGATTTCCTCAAGCTCCTCGACCTTGCCCGAATCGAGAGAGAGATCACCAATGTGTGCAACGACGCCAGGGTACTGAAAACCGCCAATCAGGCTGTTCGTCTTCTCGTCCAGAAAGCTGCGCGAAACTGAGCCGAGCGCTTCGGGGGCCAGTCGCTCGAACTCCGTTGTTGGGTAAAGTCGAACCGCCTCAAGGTTTTGTCCCTGAAATTCCTTTTCGAACGCGATCCAGTCTTGCCACGCATCATTCAGCCGTTTGCCGAAGACGCGGTCGAATTCCTCTTCGTACGATCGACGACTGCCCTCATCGCGCCGGGCCCACTCGACGACTTTTTCGGGCGAATACGTGTAGGCGAGATAGGTGATGAATCGAGTGCCGTACAAGTACGCGTTCGTACCCACTTGAAAATCGACGCGCACACCCTCTGACACGAGACTTAAGGGATCATAGAAGCGGGCGTTGTCACGAACTTTTGCGCGAAATACCATCTCATCGTAATAGCCTTGTGCTCGACCCAGTCCACCGGCCATCCAGGTTTCGAAAAAGACTGCCATTCCTTCCAGGTACCACCGCGGACTGGTTTTTCGCGGTGCCGTCAAATACTGGTAAAGAATCGTCTCGGGATGTTCAGGGGTTGCGACGACTTTGCCACGGAAGAATCGCCGTGCCTTTTCATCCGCGGGTGCGGTCTGGTCCGTATTGGTAATGTGGACCAACTCGTGATTCATGATCGTATACAAGCGCTCAGCGGGGGCGGCCGTTTCAAACGTCGTTGAGATTGGTGCGATGTCAATGATTAGAGAATTCGACGGAACGGAGTTGGCACCAGCATTTCCGTAGTCGGAAAAGTCGGTCAACAGGACGGTGACTTTGCCGTCGGGCTCGTAGCCGAAAATACTCTTCTGACGATCTGCTGAATTGTGGAAGGTCTGAATAACCCTCGGGACCAGATAGGTCTCTGTGGGGTCGAAATAGAGTAGGCGGAGCTTGTCGGTTTCGACGGAACTAAGATGTTGCGCGCTTGCCGCGCTGCCCAGGAGCGGGACGAGAATGAGAAAGACAAACCGGATACCGGCGCGCATTGAAATTCCCCAAATTGTTGTTTCTTATTATTAGAAAAGGGACGCGGTGATCACACCGCGTCCCATTGGTCCCGATCTTACTCAGGGCCTAACCCTGTTTTTACTGGTTGCTACCACCCAATCGCAAGGCTTCGCTTGATAAAGCGCCACGGAAAGCTTCGGATGACATCGCACCGCGGAAGGCTTCGGATGACATTGCACCCCGGAAAGCTTCAGATGACATGGCACCGCGGAAGGCTTCGGATGACATGGCACCGCGGAAGGCTTCAGATGACATGGCACCGCGGAAGGCTTCAGATGACATGGCACCGCGGAAGGCTTCAGATGACATTGCACCCCGGAAAGCTTCGGATGACATTGCACCGCGGAGGGCTTCAGATGACATTGCGCCCCGGAAATTTTCAGATGACATCGCACCGCGGAAGGAATCGGAGCTGAATGCCGCACGTAACGCCTCACTATCCAAAGCACCGCGGAAGGCTTCAGATGATGCCGAACCACGAAATGCTTCGCTGGAGAATGCTGCTCTCAAGGCTTCTGCGCTCGCGCCGCCACGGAATGCCTCGGACGCCATTGCGCCTCTAAAGGCTTCGCTGGACAGACCGTTTCGGAAATCCTCACTGGCGAAGGCACCTCTGAATGCCTCGGACGACATCGCGCCGCGGAAGGCTTCAGATGACATCAGGCCACGGAAGGCCTCAGATGACATGGCACCACGGAATTTCTCACTGGCGAAGGCGCCTCGGAAGGCTTCGGACGACATCGCGCCGCGGAAGTCTTCACTCGAAAAGGCACCGCGGAAAGCTTCGGACGACATCGCACCGCGAAAGGATTCGCTGGAAAACGCTGCGCGCAGCTCTTCGCTGTTCATCGCACCTCTAAAGGCATCAGACGACATTGCGCCGCGGAAAGCGTCATCCGCAATCAACTTCGCAAACAGGTCCGACTGCAGTACTTCCTGAATACCCTGGTCGCCAAGTTGAATGCCATCGGCGGTCGACTGGTCAGCGCGATAGCGCTCTGCTGGAGCGACGGTACCGGCGGCATCGCCGCTGTCCATCGGAGAGTTCATCCCAAAATAGGCAACTGCACCCAGCGCAAACACGCCAACTAGCAGTACCGGGATCGTCTTGTTACTTGTAGCCATCTTGCTATCCCCTTTCGCCCGAAGCGGGCTGTTTGCTGTTCGTCATAACTGGAAGTACAACCCAGTCAAAAAAAAGTTGGTAACCACCGCAAATACGGGCTGTCAGCCCTCGGCAGACCTCTATTCGGCGGGTTCGTACTCGAGGCTGGCCTCGTGTACGAGCTCCCCTTCTGCCAAAAAACGGAGGTTCACCGTGACACCACGCTTTTCGCCGCCGTTGTGCAAATACACGGCATACCGCCGTTTCCCTTCCATTCCGAGCGACACACTGCCGGATTTCGCCGAAATAGTGGTGCCGCTGCTTTCAAGTTGTCCAAAACCGTTAAACCAGATCGACCGATCGCCATAATCGGCCTCGATTTCGACCGGGCCATTGGCGACCAGGTCAAAGTCCAGGATCAACAGGGGTCCAGCGCTACGCAGGGACACATGACCAACAACTTTTGCGTTATCCACCACGACGCTGTTCAAGAGGCTGCCGCTAACGGGGTCCGCGATCGTGCCAACCAGACCCGTGACGTCGTCAAAGGCTCTGTTCGAGAACTGATCGGAACTCACCGCACTCAAGGTCAGAATCACACCAGCGGCAAAGGTCGCTGAGTACTTGAGTGCCGGTGTTGCGAGCAGCACCTGTAGAAAACCGGGTGATTCCGTCTTCCTGGGCGCAGGTTTCACCGAATTCATGATGACATGCCTTAGATGAGGAGGAGGAGACACCGACTCAATCGATTCGATGGATTCACGGAGCGTCGCCAGTTCATCGTGCAACGCGCGGCCCTCATCGTTTTCCGCGAGGAAAGCGCTAAGTGCGTCTTTGTCCGCATGACCGATCTCGCCGTCAATGTCGGCGTTAATCAAATCAATGTGTTTCTGGTTAATAGCCATTACTGTATGCCAGCATTTGTCAGGGCGTCTTTGAGCATTTGTCGTGCCGAGTAAAGGCGCGATTTAACAGTTTTTTCAGGGATTTCAAGCACTTCGCTGATTTCCATGTAACTGCACCCCAGAAAATGTTTCAAGATAACGACGGCTCTGTAATCCGTCCCGATTGTCATCAGTGCTGCCTGTACGTCGGCGGAAAGCTGCGCACTGTCGACTTCCTGTTCTGGACTTTTGCCGTCATCAGCGGTCTCGTGCTGCAACGGCTCCAGTCTTTTTTGCTTGCCGAGCCAGTTGATCGACTCGTTCAAGGTAATTCTGTAAACCCAGCTGAAGAAACGACGTGAAGGATCAAAGCTGTCAAAATTCTCGAAGACCTTGAGAAACACGGTCTGGGTGACGTCACTTGCGTCCTCCCTGTTGTTCAACATCCGGTACGCGGCGTTAAACACGGGTTTCTCGTATTGGATCAACAAGGTCTCAAAGGCCTGTCGATCACCTTCGATGCATTGTTCTATCAATTTCGTATCGTCTGGCTTACTCATATATACAAGCGACCGGAACAAAAGTTGGTAGTGCGATTCGACTATTTATTGTTTTGCTTCTATGTCGAATATCGCGTGAAAGCCAGAATAGCGGAATACGTCATGTATGTGATTGTTGACGTTAATTATTCTTAGTGCGGCGCCATTCTCGGCCAGCCTTTTCTGCGTCTTGAGCAGTATACCCAGACCCGCGCTGGAGATGTATTCCAGAGCGGCGAAATCCAGCGTGCTGGACTCCATGATTTCATCCATGAATGCCTGGCCCTTTTCGCACTGCGCCGCGTCCAGACGGCCAGTGCAGACGATACTTCCATTATCGCCATGTTGAATATCAAACATGCTAAATCCCTGATTCCTTTGTAAATATTACTCTACTTCGGCCATCACCGTACTCATATTCGAGCGAATCGGCGAGGTTTTGAATGAGGTAGACGCCCAGCCCGCCCGGCGTGCGTTCCTCCAGCGGAGCGTTGATATCGACTTTCTTTGGCACCGTTACGTCAAATTCGGCCACGCCATATTCGGTCAGGATGACCGTCACCTTGTTGTCGGCGATGCTGATATCGAGGTCAATATCGCCCTCAGCTTCGGGGTTGTACTTGACCATATTCACGAACAATTCTTCGAGCGCGAGGTGTACCGAGAAGCGCGCAGCGTCGCCAACGTCATTCGCCGCAAGAACGCTTTCCGCGAATTCGTAAATCGCGGTAAGTGAGTCGTTGCTTCTTGCGAATGCCTTTTCCATTGATGACCTTGCGCTAAGTAGTGTTTCTCTTCGCCAGGACAATCGTTATGTCATCAGCTTGTGGTGCGAGGCCGCCATGGCTGCGCACGGCTCGCAGTATTTCGTTGACCAGCTCCTGAGCGGGCAGATCACCGCCGTTCGCGACGATTTCGGCGACTCGTTCCTGACCAAACTGCTCACCGGATTCGTCTTCATACTCGTAGATGCCGTCTGAGATGAGGCCGAGGACATCGCCAGGTTCCATCTCGGCCCGCAGCGGCGCCGCCACATTGGTCTGTGGCATGTAACCCAATGGAAAGGTCGTTGCCGGGTGCCAGTCGAACTCGCCCCTTGCGGCGTGGAAATGCATGATCGGGCCCTGGCCCCCGGAGTGAAAGTCGACCGTATTCGTATTGCCGTCCAGGACACCAAAGAAGCCAGTGACAAAACGGTCGTCCGGCAGGTCATCGCAGAGTTGATCGTTGATGTGAACGAAAGCATCATCCAGACTGGAATTCAGCCTCAGCGCCACGCGCAACATTGCTCTTACCTGAGTCGCCGACAACGCGGGGCCAATACCATGCCCGGTCGCGTCGCCCATCAACAGAAAGAGTCGCTTGTCGCCCATTGGCACGAAGTCGTAAAGATCGCCACCGGTTTGATCTGTAGGTTCAAACGCTCCGCCAAATTCATAGCCTTCGATTACCGGCATTTCTTTTGGCAAGGTGCCGATCTGAACATCGCGGGCGACGGATATTTCCCGGTCCAGGCGTTCGGACGCAATAATTGCCTCCGTGATTTTCGCTCGGTGGATAACGACGGCAGCCTGGGCTGCGAGCGCCTGGCCTACATATTCATCCTGGTCATCGAAGACCCCGCTGTTCTTATTCAGGATTTGTAGCACCCCGATCAAAGACTCTTCGTAGCCGATCAACGGAATGGTCAGCATGCAACGAGATTTGTAGCCCGTCTGCTTATCGATCGCCCGGTTAAAGCGGTCGTCCGCATAGCAGTCCGGGACATTGATGAGTTGTCTGCTTTGTGCCGATTCGCCAACGATGCCTTTATCCGCCGGTATGCGTATGTGATCGAGATCTGTACCGACTCGCACCACCAGTTCATCCGCAGCTTCATCGTAAAGAAAGACGGTGCCGCGGTCGGCGCTAAGAACCTCACGTGACGCGTTAACCACTTCCGTTAACATGGTGTCGAGATCGAAGGGTGCAGCGAGTTTCCGAGTGACCTCAAGAATTTTTCGCAGATCAGAGATGTTACTCTCGGTGGCCTTCATCGGATGGCCGAGACCTCGGTCATCGGGAGGCGTATGTATTCAATTTCAATCTCGGAAATACGCGCCCGCATACGTTCAGCGAGTTCGGGAATTTCGAAATTCGAACCTTCGAGTGCACGCTCCGTGATCAATACCTCGGCGCGAATAGCAAGATCTTCGCCGAGCTTGGACGAGGTGTTCACCGGATCGCCAAAAAAGTCGAGATCACCCACCAATAGAAGGCGCCCGTAATCGATACCGACTGATAAATAGATTTGTTCTGCGAGTCCAAAGACGTCATTCGCCGCAAAGATTGCCGCGTTGACATCGAAGCTGGCTTTGATCGCTTCGTCCGTTGTCTTGAAGTAGGCGTAACAGTTATCCGCATCGAACTTGAGCAACGTGCCGCCATTGCTTTCAATGATTGGCCCGATAATTTCACGTGTGCGATGTATGAGTTTCAGAAAGTGACAAACACCGATCTTTCGCGACGTACTCGAAAAACTCGCCATATCCGAGATGAATACTGCTCCCTCGGTGCCAAAGTCCTCCCAGACCTTCTGGCGTATCGCTTCAGATTTGTCAGCATCACGTTCATTGGCCATCGCCGCGATTAGCGAATCGAACGCAACGTTGCCGGTAAGTGGCTCCCTCACAGAAGACGACGCCATAGATATCCCCAAGTATTGTTGTTATGCATTGTGGTAGTTCTACGCCGAGTATATCCCGGATTCGCTACTCTTGGGCCCTTGGGAGAGTACCGCCCCGGGAGACAACGCGACCCGGGTACTCCTTCGTTGGCTCGCCGTTGTCGAAGGCGAGAACACCGTTGACCCATACGGACTTCACGCCAACGGACAACGGCGATGAGTCTTTCATCGTGGCTTTGTCTTCGATCAAAGTGGGATCAAATAAAACCAGGTCAGCGAAATAACCTGCTCGAATTTGTCCTCTGTCGCTAACGCCAATAGAGGCCGCGGAGAGCGCGGTCATTTTATATATGGCTTCGGGAAGCTCCATAACGCCGAGGTCACCGACATAGTGCTTTAGAAATCTCGGGAACGCGCCGTGGCCCCGTGGATGATCGCCATTGTGCATTCCGTCGGAACACAGGTTGGTGAAATCCCATTGCATGAATGTGCTCACGTCCGAGTCATCCATGCCTTTTACAATGATCCACGTGCCTTCGTGGCCGGTCTCATCGATGTACTTTGCACCTGCTTGCACCATATCGAGCAGCAGGGTGACCGGATCTTTCTCTGTTTGTTGCGCGATTTTTGCCAGCGTTAATCCTTCGAATCTCGGGTCCGGCAAAAATCGCGTTATCAAAATATCCTCGGGAGCGCCCGTATGCGCAAACGCGTATTCGGCCGATTCCCAGTTGATCAGGTCACGGCTCGGAAACAGAACAAAGAGATCACTCGCCCAATGTTCGTAAGGGTAGATGTCTGCCGATACATCGACGCCCTGAGCTCTTGCGAGGTTCAGTACATCAATGACCGATTGCGCTGTTCCGAACAGCTCACGGTCCGCCATTTTGATGTGTGAGATTTTCACGGGCAGAAACGCTTCTTTTCCGATACGGATTATCTCGTCTATGGCCTCCATGAAGAACTCATCTTCATCGCGAAGATGGCTCATGTATCTTCCACCCGACAACGCGGAGACTCTGGCCAACTGCACAAGCTCCTTGGTTGATGAGTACATGCCGGGTTCATACTCAAGGCCCGTCGCAAGTCCAATTGCTCCAGCCGCCATGTCGGCCGCGACAAGTTTTGCCATCGCGGCCACCTCTCCAGGCGTTGCTTCACGTTTGCTATCGTCTCCCATGACGTGATGCCGAATGCTGTTATGCGGCGAATATGAGGCGATGTTGACGGCTGTCGGCGTGGCCGCGAATGCTTCGGTGAACGCATCCAGTGCGACAAAGCTGAACTCATCGGCGACATCGGAAAAACCATCGGCACCTCGGACGATGGTCGTAATTCCCTGGCTCAGGGCGCCGGGCATGTGGCGGTGATCACTCATGCCGCTATCGTGATGGCTATGCGTATCGACAAAGCCTGGCGCGAGAACAAGGCCAGCTGCGTCGATGATGATCTCTCCAGCCAGCGGCTCGATCTCACCGACTTCAACAATACGGTCACCATCGATTCTGACCGCGCCGCGAATTGCTTCATTGCCTGAGCCGTCGTGGATGACTGCATTTGAGATAAGCGTGCTGGTAATTGCAGGTGTTGGATCGCCACACGCAACAAAAAATGTGATGCAAAAAAGCACAACTGCTAATGGTTTCTGCGGCATTCGTAGTCTTCCGTATCTCGTCAAATGATTGCTCTGTGATATCGTAACAAGTCTTATCTGATTACGTTTCATATTGTGGAATTAAATAATGAGTGCCGTCATAAAAAACGACGGGCGATCGATTGCAGAGTTGATTGCCAGCCAGAAACCCGGTCATTCCCTTGGCCAACGGTTCTATACCGATCCGGACATCTACGAACTTGAGCTTGAGAAAATTGTTAACCGCAATTGGATTCTTGCGGGTCATGCGTCGCAGCTGCCGGAGCCCGGTGACTTCAAAGTGCTCAACGTAGGCAGAGAATCGGCAATTGTTGTTCGTGGGAGTGACGGAAATCTAAAAGGGTTTGCGAACGTATGTCGTCATCGCGGTTCGCTGGTTTGCCTCGATCACCAGGGCCATGCTGACAAGTTCCAGTGTCCTTATCATGGCTGGATGTACGACATAGACGGCAACCTGACTGCCGCCCGTAATATGAGTGACAGCTTCGATATGTCGACCCACGGGTTGAAGTCCGTTTCAGTCGGCGAAATTTATGGACTGATTCTCGTGTGCTTTGACGACAATCCGCCATCGCTTGACGGCGCTATACGCGACCTGAAAGAACCCATGGGCATGTACGATTTCGAGAACCTGAAAGTCGCCGCGCAAAAAAGCTATGCGATACCGGCGAACTGGAAGTTGTCGATTGAGAATTATCAGGAGTGCTACCACTGTGCAACGGCGCATCCCGAGTACGCACTAATGCATACGATGATGCTCGACGATGAAAAGCGAGAGCGCGTATCGAAGCACATGTACGAGAACATGGAAGCTTGTGGTATCAAAGATATCGAAATCGATCTCGTTGACAGTGCCGCACGCCCCGGCGAGATCGGCTTCGGTTTCGCCCGCACCGCTATGTTCAGCAAGTACAAAACCGGTAGTAAAGGTGGTCAGCCAGTTGCGCCATTGCTCGGAAGCATCAAAGGCTACGACGGTGGCCAGGCTGATCTGTCGTTCGGACCGTTTTCTTTTCTTTTGGCCTATAACGACCACGTGGTTTGTTATGTCTTCACACCCGTCGATCACAACAATTCCAATTGCGAGATCTATTGGTTGGTCCGAGGCGATGCTGTAGAGGTTAAGGACTATGACGTCGACGACCTAACATGGCTCTGGGACGTGACAACCGTGTCCGACAAGGAAATCATCGTTAATAATTCCAAGGGCGTGCACTCAAAATACTACGAGCCTGGCCCGTTTTCCGGGATGGAAAAGATGGAGCGGCTCTACATCGAGTGGATTCTTGGGGAGCTGCAGCGGCCCTAGTTCGACCGGGCGGAGCGGCGCATCGTGAACCATGCGACGGCGACACCGAAACTGACGGCGACGATGATGAGCGTTGCCAGCGCGTTGATGTCCGGTGAAACGCCGAGTTTCACCTTCGAGAAAATCAACATCGGCAGGGTCGTGCTGCCGGGTCCGGACACAAAGCTCGCAATGACCAGGTCGTCGAGCGACAAGGTAAACGAGAGCAGCCAGCCTGCGACCATCGCTGGTGCTATCAGCGGCAATGTAATGTCGAAGACCACCCGCAACGGCCGACCGCCAAGATCCATGGCCGCTTCTTCCAGTGATTCATTCATTGCGACTAAACGTGATTGCACGATGACGGCAACGTAGGCCATCGAGAATGTCGTATGCGCAATCGTGATTGTCGAGAAGCCGCGCTGCCCCGGCCAGCCTGTCAGCTGCTGCAATGTGACGAACAAGAGCAGTAGTGACAATCCGGTGATGACCTCGGGCATGACCATGGGCGACAAGATCATTCCCGAAAACAACGTGCGACCTTTGAAGCGACCAAAGCGCGCCAACGCAAGGCCGGCCATGGTTCCGAGCAGCGTCGCGAGTGTTGCCGAGGTGACGGCGATTTTGAAGCTCAGGAATAAAGCATCAATCACCTGTTCATTTCTGAACAGTTCACCGTACCAGCGTAACGAGAATCCGCCCCAAACAGTCGCGAGGCTGGAGGCGTTGAATGAATAGAAAATGACGGAGATCAGCGGTATGTATAAGAAGGCATAGCCAAACGACAGCACCGTAAGAATGAATCGCGAACGGGACTTCACGCCACCTGCTCCTTATCCCGCGCCTGCGCGCGTTGCAGTAAGACGATCGGAACGACTAACAGCAGAAGTAGAACAATGGCTACTGCGGAAGCCAGCGGCCAGTCGCGATTGAGGAAGAACTCGTCGAACAAGACGCGCCCGATGAACAAGGAGTCGGGTCCACCGAGCAAATACGGAATGACGTACTCCCCCATCGCTGGAATGAACACCAGCAGGCATCCGGCGATCGTGCCGGGCTTGGCGAGCGGCCAAGTAATATCCCAAAATGCTCGCGAGCGCGATGCACCGAGATCCTGTGCGGCGTCGATGAGGTCCATATCCATACGTTCAAGAGTTGCGTACAGCGGCAATATCATGAACGGCAAATAGGAATAGATCAGTCCAACCGCCGTCGCGAAATCCGTGTACATAATTTTTAGTGGTTGTTCGATCAACCCCAGCCAAAGCAGCAATGTATTGATTGCGCCGTGGGTGTTCATCAATCCCATCCAAGCGTAGACACGCAAAAGAAAGGATATCCAGAAGGGCAGGATGATTAACAGGAGCAAGATATTTCGTGTCGCCGCTGGAGATCGGGCAATGCCATACGCCATCGGGAAGCCGAGCAGCAAACAAAGCACTGTCGTAATAAGCGCCATCACGACAGAACGCAGATACGTTATTGCGTAGAGGTTGTCGGATAACAGGAACCCGTAGTTGCCCAGTGTCATGGATGGAGTGCCGTCGCTTTCGAACGAGGGCGAGTAGGGCGGCTGTGCCAGTATTGGGTCGGCCAGACTGATCTTGAGAATGATGGCGAATGGCGCGAGGAAGAAAACCAGCAGCCAAAGATACGGTGCAGCCACCGCGAAACGCCGCCATAACTCATCACGATTGTTGATGCTGTTAATCATTAGTCAAGCAAGACCACAGCACTGAGTGGTTTCCAGGAAATCCATACCTTGTCCTCCCACTCAAGAAAGCGAGTGACAGACCGGCGCCTGTTTTGCGAGCTGACTTGTACAATCTTGCCGCTGGCAAGCCTGATTCGATAGAGCGAGCGATTGCCGAGATAGCCAAGATCATCGACCACACCCTCGATACAGACGTCATCAGAGGCATCCGGTTTCTCCTTGCCGATAAATATTTTTTCGGGTCGAACCGCGATCTCAATCTGTTGCCCGACTTCGACGAGCTGCTTGCCGAGCGCCGACAAGGTCTCGCCGGCCTCGTCGGAATAGGCGCTTATCCTATCTTCTTCAACGACCGTGACAACGCCCTCAAACGTATTGATTGTGCCAATGAAGTCGGCGACGAAACGATTGTGAGGAAACTCGTAAATTTCCTTCGGCGTACCGATTTGTTGAAACCGGCCCTTATCCATCACGGCGATACGGCTCGACAGGGTCATAGCCTCTTCCTGATCGTGCGTTACGACGACGAAGGTAATGCCGAGTTCCTCCTGGATGTTTATGAGTTCGAACTGCGTTCGCTCACGAAGTTTCTTATCAAGCGCTGCCAATGGTTCATCGAGCAACAGCACTTTCGGACGTTTTATAAGCGCCCTGGCCAGAGCGACGCGCTGACGCTGGCCGCCGGACAGCTGATCGGGTTTTCGATTCTTCAATTCGCTGAGCTGTACAAGCTCCAGCATCTCGTCGACGCGCTTGCTTGTTTCTTTTCGAGAGACGCCATCTTTGCGAAGTCCATAGGAGACATTTCGTGCAACGTTCATATGAGGGAATATCGCGTAGGACTGAAACATCATATTGACAGGTCGGTCATACGGCGCCTGGTGCGTTACATCGGTTCCGTCAATTTCGATGGTCCCTGACGAAGGAACTTCGAACCCCGCAAGCATTCGGAGCAAGGTTGTTTTGCCACAGCCTGATCCGCCAAGAATGGAAAACAGTTCACCTTTCGCGATTTCAAGATCAACGTTGTCGACGGCGACGAAACTACCGAAGCGCTTACTAATGCCCTTAATATGAATGAAGTCTTTCATAGTCCGCTTTTTACCCGCGCCAGGGTTCGTGTTCGCATTCGTTCTTCCGCTGGGTCGCCCATTTGAATCGTAAACATTCGGTCCCAGCTTTCTTTGTCAGGAAATACGGCGGGATTACCCAGGGTTTCCTCGCGGAGCAGTTCCCATGATGCGGCGTTCGCATTGGCGTATTGCACTTGATTCGTTATCTCAGCGGCCACGTCTGCACGCGCGAGGTAGTTAATGAACGTGTAGGCGTTGTCGACATGCTGAGCATCAGATGGGATGTAAAGACCATCGATCCAGAGAGACGCGCCTTCGACGGGGACTACGTAGCGAAGATCGATATCGATGCCAGCCGCTTTGGCCGTATTCATGGCGGTTGAATAGTCCCCTGACCAGCTCATGGACACGCACAATTCCTTATTGGGCATGTCCGAGATGAACTTGTCATTACTGAAGTAGCGCACATAGGGCCGCACGGCTGAGAGCATTTCTTGCGCCTTGCTCAGGCTTTCCTCATCAAGAGCATTTGGGTCGAGGTCGAGGTAAGCGAGTGCCATCGGAATGAGACTCGTCGTACCGTCCAAAAAACTCACGCCACAATCGGCGAGTTTGGAAACAATTTCGGGTTCGAACAAAACAGCAGCCGTACTCATGTCCTGGTCGGGTAGTCTTTCGCGAACCAATTCTTCATTCCAGCTGTAGCCCGTTGACCCCCAATGATACGGAACCCAGTAACCCCGAATCGACTCGTACACGTCGATCCTCCGCATGGTGTCCGGATCGAGGTTCTTCAGGTTGGGTATCCGGCTCATATCGATCTTCTGATAGACACCGGTTTCGACAAGTTTGGAGGACAGTACATTGCTGTGAACGATGACGTCATAGCCACTATTTCCGGTAAGCAGCTTTACATCGACGATTGCTGATGCGGCGTAGGTGTCGTAGTTAACCTTGATTCCGGTCTCGGCTTCAAAGTTCTTGATGGTGTCTTTGCCGATGTAGTCGGCCCAGTTGTAGACGTTGACGACGTTCTCGGAGCTTGGGCCACTAACCGAATCACCGCCACACGCACTCAGCAACAGAAAAATGCTTGCGATGATTCGATGCGGTCTTGTCACATTCCGTCCAGGCCACGCTTTATTAGCGACCGAGCGATTATAAGCCGTTGAATCTCACTTGTACCTTCCCAAATGCGATCGACACGCAATTCCCTGAAGAATCGTTCGGCGACGTTCTCTCGCATATAGCCGCGGCCGCCGAAGATCTGGACTGCACGGTCGGCTACGCGGTTGGCCATTTCGGAGACGTACAGCTTCACCATGGAGCAACGAGCGTGTTGTGCCTTCAGGTCGTCACCCCTGTCCCACGATCGCGCCGCGTCATAGGTCATGAGCTGCGAGGCGTAGAGCTCAGTGACGCTATCCGCCAACATCGCTTGAATCAGCTGTTTTTCACTGAGCGGCAGCCTATCGACGATCCGGTTTTTGGCAAACTCCATCGCGTCTTCGATGAGGCGAGCTGCGGCGCCGCAGCTGCGGGCGCCGATCATAAGGCGTTCATGCCTGAACCAGCTGCGCGTGTACGACATGCCGTCCCCCGACTGACCGACCCGCTGAGCGGCGGAAACTCGCACATCCGTGAATTTGTAGGTCGGATGGTGCGCCGCATAGGTATGCGAAAATTGTGGATTGGCCGTGATTTCAATGCCCGGTGTTCCCTGATCGATCAGAAATAGCGCGTCCTCGTCTTCTTCGGGGATACGGCCCTGAAACCAGAAGAAGTCCGCGAGATTACCGCTCGTGACGTACCACTTTTCGCCATTCAGAATGTAGTCGTCGCCGTCTCGGACCGCCGTCGCGTCGAGGCCGGCAACATCGGAGCCGGGCCCCGATTCCGTGATCGCGTAGCAGTCTTTTTTCTCGCCGCGCATCATGGGAAGAATATAAGTATCGAGCTGTTCATCAGTGCACGCGTCGAACATCCATTCCTGCGGCTCGGAAAAACACCAGGAAAGCGCGTTAGTGGTCCGACCAAGTTGCTCCCAGATCGCAGCCTGACATTCCATCGACAAGGCCCGGCCGCCATGACTCTTGGGGACATCTATTTCCGAGAACCCCAGCTCTATCGCACGCTTCTTGTTTCGGTTCGTGATCTCGGCGGGCAAAACACCGTCATTGAGCTCGGCTTCCACTTCATGTGGTTGGAGGTATTCGTCGGCGTATTCGCGGGCAATCGCTTGCCAACGCCGCGCATCTTCACTGAGTTCGATTTTCAATGTCTTCTCACGCTCGTCTTATAGGGGGAAGTGTTGTGGGAAAATACTGTGGAGGTACTCATCAACCGCCTGCATCGCCTCATAGCGATCAAAGAGCTTCGGGCTGATCAGGCAGGAAAGCCACATGCCGTTGGTCATCGAAGTAAGAGCCGTGGATGCCGCTTTGGCCGACACGTTCTTGTATCTGCTGTCCTTGATGAGCTCGTCACACAATGAGCGAACGACCTCATCGTAATACTCGTCGGACGCTTCGCAAATCCGTCTGTAGGTTGGTCTTGACTTCACTTCGCCCCAGAAAGCAAACCATACGGCGAGCTTGCTCCGGTCGAGGATAGAAGGGCGGAGGTCCAGCTCCATTAAGGCATGCAGCTTATTTGCAGCGTCCGGCCCCGACTTTTCAAGCGCGCGATTGAACTGCGTTCTGTACTCTTCAGCGATAAAGGCCAGCGTTTCATTGAGTAGATTGTCTTTGCTCTCGAAATGCAGATTAACAATGCCTTGCGACAATCCCGCCTCACCAGCGACGTCTCCCAAAGTTGTACTGCCCATACCTTTGCGAGCGATACATTTTATGGTCGCGTCAATCAGCTGTCGCCTGCGCTTTTCTCGCGTCGCTGTACGTTTCAGGTTTTTCGCTGTGGCCGCCATCGCTGAATCATGCCATAATATGAATGAATACTCATTCATTTTTCTCTACTCGGATATCGGAGGACTGCATGCGCAGCCTGTCTCGTTCCAACGCGCACTTCAAAAAAGCCTCTTCCCGCCTGCCGCTCGGCGTTGCGTCGAATTTTCGTTACTGGGGAGATGACAAGACAATCTACATTGACCACGGTAAGGGCGCGCGGATTTGGGATATTGATGACAACGAGTACATCGATTACCGGCTGGGCTATGGGCCCATTATTCTAGGCTACGCAGATGCGCGTGTTGATGCGGCGGCCAAAGAGGGAATGGAGGTTGGCGGTGTATTCGCGCTCGCGACCGAAAGAGAATACGAAGTCGCTGATCGAATCTCCAATATGGTGCCGGCCGCTGAGTTGTTGCGGTTCTCAAACTCGGGCACCGAAGCGGTCATGGCTGCACTGCGTATCGCACGTGGATACACGGGCAAGGACTGCCACGTGGTGATGGAGGGCGGTTACCACGGTCTGTTCACGGAGCTTATGTGGGAAGCCGATGTTGAGGACTGGAAACCGGGTGACGCTGAGCCGGACATTATCCCCTTCGGTGACGGTATCCCCCAGGCGACGAAACAGTTATTCCATTCCGTGCCGATGAACGACGCGAATGCCCTGGAAGATCTGTTGAAGAAGAAACACGATCAGATCGCGGCGTTCCTGATTGAGCCCATCATGGGCAATTGCTGCGGCATCAAGGCTGATGCGCAGTACATGAAAGACGTGCGAACTATTTGCGATCGTTACGACGTGCTCCTGATTATTGACGAAGTTAAGACGGGGTTTCGAGTTGCGAAAGGAGGTGTGCAGGAACTGTATGGAATTAAAGCAGATCTTTGTACATTCGCCAAAGCGGTTGGAAACGGATATCCGTTATCGGTCGTTGCCGGTCGCGAGGAGATCATGCGTAAGGTCGGTGATGGCATCGCACACGGCGGTACGTTTACGGCTCACTCGGTTTCGCTGGCGGCAGCGGCAAAAACTCTCGAGATTCTGGACGAGACAACGGCATTGGCGGACATTGAAAGTTATGGTCTCAAGCTTCAATCGGGCTTGAGCAAAATTCTCGATGCTCGTGGTATCGCGCATAGCTTCACAGGGCATCCTTCGTTAATGGGGCTCTTCTTCGCAGAAGAGGCGCCGAGCAATTATCGCGAGTGGCTAACTTCGGACTACGCATTTTATGATGCACTCGCACCCGAGCTTCATGAGCTCGGAATTCTCATCGAGCCGGACTCCCGCGAGCCCTGGTTTCTGTGCGAATCTCACAATGTGGAATGCCTGTCTGAAACGCTGGACAAATTCGAACAGGCGGTAGACATTACGTTACCGAAATACAAAAAAAGAAGCAGCAGGCCGCCGTCGGAGGGCTGAAAAACCAATGAAAACCTATGACGCAATTGTCGTCGGTGCCGGACACAACGGCCTGACTAACGCAGCATTTCTTGCGAAAGCCGGTCTCGATGTGATCTGTGTAGAGAAGAACGAATACATCGGTGGGGCGACTGTCAGCAGAAACCTCTACAAGGACTGGTGGTACTCGAACTGCTCATACGTGTGCAGTCTTCTTCGTCCCGAAATCTATCGCTCGCTCGAACTGCATAAACACGGTCTGCAGGTAACGCCCTACGGTGGTTCGCTAACCTTCATGGAAAATGGCGATTACTTCGGCTCCTACCACGATGAGGAAGCGGCTTATCGCGAGATGGCGCGCATTTCTCGTCACGACGCAGACGCCTACAAGCGCTACTCGGCCGACACGATGCGGCAGTGTCGTTTTATTCGTGATTTCCTGTTGAGTACGGCACCGGACCCGACTTCATTCAAGACGAAAGATCTCAAAGAGTTAGCTCGTATCGGTGGCAAGTTCATGAACATGGGCGAAGATCGCATGAACGAAACGATCCGCTTCTGGACAATGAGTGTTGCCGAATATCTCGATGAATATTTCGAGACAGACGTCATCAAGGCATCATTTTCCGGCAGCGGCATCATTGGTACGGCACTCGGCGTGCATTCGCCCGGTACTGCGTATGTGCTGCTTCATCACTACATGGGTGATGTCGACGGGAACGTGGGCTCCTGGGGCGTCGCGCGAGGTGGTACAGGTGCGGTCGCCAATGCCATTGCGGGCGCTTTCCAAGCGGAGGGTGGCGAGTTAAGAACTGATGCCGGCGTTGATAAGATCATCGTTAAAAACGGGAAAGCCGTTGGAGTTGCACTGGACAACGGTGATGAGATCAACGCGAATATCGTTGTTTCCGCGATGGACGTTAAACGCACATTCCTGAAGTGCATGGATAAGAGTGATTTGCCCGAGAAATTCCACCGCCGCGTTGAGAACTTCAAGATTCGCGGGTCGTCCGGCAAAATCAATATCGCACTCGATGGATTGCCAACATTCCCCGCGCTGCCGGAAGGCAGCACGCTTTATCACAGCGATATGCACTTCATCGATTCCATGGAACGAATGGAGCGTGCGTATGACGACTGGAAGGATGGCACTTGGTCGAAAGACCCGTATATCGACATGGTCATTCCCACAATGACCGATCCGACGATGGCGCCGCCGGGTAAACACTTCATGAGTTGTTTCGTGCAGTACTGCCCACACAAGGTCGAGGGCCGCGAGTGGACGCAGGAAGACAAAGACGGCTTCCAGAAGTCGGTTTTCGATCAGATTTCAACTTACAGCCCGGATTTCAAAGATCTCGTGCTGCACGCAGAAGTACGGACTCCGCAGGATATCGAAGCGGAGATAGGGATCACCGAGGGCAATATTTTCCACGGCGAACTGACGATGGATCAGCTGCTGTTCAATCGACCGATTCCGGGATATGCGCAGTACCGAACTCCTATCGGTGGCTTGTATATGTGCGGATCAAGCACTCACCCTGGCGGCGGCGTAATGGCAGCACCTGGTGCAAATGCGGCAAGGGAGATCTTGAGCGATCTCAAACGTCCGAACACCGTGCCGGAGAGCTTTGGCGATGACTGATAAATACGATGCGATAGTAGTGGGTGCAGGTCATAACGGCCTGGTTTGTTCTGCTTTGCTCGCGAAAGCGGGTAAGCGTGTCCTGGTTCTCGAAGCCAATGAGCAGGTTGGTGGAGCCGCAATTACGCGTGAGTTCGCCGATGGCTATTCGGTATCCGCCTGTGCGCATTTGCTGTACCAATTGCAGCCGGAAGTCCGCAAGGATTTGAAACTGTCACCGCGCTTGGCAAGCGAGGACATGACGACGATTGCTTTGGGCGAAGATGGCAATCACCTGAGATTAAAGGGCAATGAAGTTGAGGGCGTGTCCGAAGACGATCAGGAACAGTATCGTCATTTCAGAAAACGAATGACACGATTCTCTGATCTGTTGCGCAAGTATCTCAACAAGCCACCGCCGCGACTCGGTACGAAAGACTTCAAGGATCTTGCAACACTCGGACAACTTGGTCTCGACTTGCGCTTATTGGGCAAGAACGAGATGCGCGAATTTTTGCGACTTATCGGCATGAACATTCACGATGAGG
>RCNB010000829.1_pt1 | contig 20140 bp, 17 predicted proteins | sample 2041321 | NCBI WGS metagenome assembly RCNB01 (sample SAMN09708232, study PRJNA481090) | Marine sediment metagenome, whole genome shotgun sequencing project. | reverse complement strand
TTTTACAGTAATAAATATATTTTATGGACGATAATTTTTCACCAAAAGTAAAAGATGTTATTGCCTATAGCAAAGAAGAAGCTTTGCGCTTAGGGCATGACTTCATTGGTACTGAGCACCTCATGCTAGGGTTGCTTCGCAAAGCCAATGGGGAAGCTATTGATATCTTAAGTACATTAGAAGTAGATTTAGAGATGCTTCGCAAAAAAATTGAAGCACTCAGCCCTGCGAATCCAAATGCTGTTGATGGTAATGATAAAAAAAGCCTTCATTTGACAAAACAAGCTGAAAAAGCACTAAAAACAACCTTTTTAGAAGCAAAATTATACAAAAGCAAAGCGGTTAGCACAGCGCATTTGTTACTATGTGTCTTAAGAAATGAAAACGATCCTACGACGAAACTTTTAAACAGGTTTGATATAGATTACAACGAGGTTAAAAATATTTTTAGTCAATTATTCTTAGAGGATGATGTCACTGAACAGCCTAAAAGTGAATCACAAGGTGGTGATGATTTTGAAGAACCAAAACAAAATCCATTTGAAGGAGGAACCGGCACTCAAAAAGGCCAAGCATCTAAAAAGTCAAAAACGCCTGTTTTAGATAATTTCGGACGTGATTTGACATCTATGGCCGAAGAAGGCAAATTAGACCCCGTAGTAGGTCGTAAAAAGGAAATAGAGCGTATTTCACAAATATTAAGTCGTCGCAAAAAGAACAATCCGATTCTAATCGGAGAACCTGGTGTTGGTAAATCGGCTATTGCAGAAGGGTTAGCACTTAGAATCATTCAGCGAAAAGTATCGCGTATTTTATTTAATAAGCGCATTGTTTCGTTAGATTTAGCAAGCTTAGTAGCTGGAACAAAATATCGTGGACAGTTTGAAGAGCGAATGAAAGCGCTGATGAATGAGTTAGAGAAAAATGATGATATCATCCTTTTTATAGATGAAATCCATACCATTGTCGGTGCCGGCGGCGCCACTGGATCTTTAGACGCATCAAATATGTTTAAGCCTGCTCTTGCAAGAGGGGAAATTCAGTGTATCGGTGCAACTACACTAGATGAGTTCCGTCAAAACATTGAGAAAGATGGTGCTTTAGAACGTCGTTTCCAGAAAGTGATGGTAGAACCTACGTCAGTTGAAGAAACAATTCAAATTTTAAATAACATTAAAGATAAATACGAAGATCACCATAATGTCATCTTTACGGATGATGCTATCGAGGCTTGCGTAACGTTGACAAATCGATATATGACCGATCGTTTCTTGCCAGACAAGGCTATTGATGCGCTAGACGAAGCAGGTTCTCGAATTCACATCACGAACATTGTAGTGCCGAAGCAGGTACTTGAATTAGAAAAGCAATTAGAAGAAGTTAAAGAACTTAAAAACAGCGTTGTAAAGAGTCAGAAATATGAAGAAGCAGCGCGCTTACGAGATGATGAAAAGCGCATAGAAAAAGAATTAGATGTAGCGCAAAAGACTTGGGAAGAGCAATCTAAATTAAATAAAGAGATTGTTACCGAAGACAATGTAGCAGAAGTTGTTTCTATGATGACTGGCATTCCAGTAAATAGGATAGCAGAAGCAGAAAGTGCACGCCTTGCTGATTTACATAATTTGATTGGAAATAAGGTCATTGGTCAGGAAGAAGCAGTTGAGAAGGTTGTCAAAGCGATACAACGAAATCGCGTTGGTCTAAAAGATCCCAACAAACCTATTGGGTCTTTTATATTCCTAGGGCAGACTGGTGTAGGTAAAACACAGCTAGCCAAAGTTTTGGCAAGAGAATTATTTGATTCTCCTGACGCATTGGTACGCATAGACATGAGCGAATACATGGAAAAATTTGCCATATCTCGTTTAATTGGTGCCCCTCCAGGGTATGTTGGCTATGAAGAGGGTGGACAGTTAACTGAAAAAATTCGTCGTAAACCTTATGCAGTCGTTTTATTAGATGAGATTGAGAAAGCGCATCCTGATGTCTTTAATATGTTATTACAGATTCTTGACGATGGTTATATTACAGACAGTTTAGGACGGAAAATTGATTTTCGACATACGATTATCATTATGACTTCTAACATTGGTGCGCGTCAATTGAAAGATTTTGGCACGGGAGTTGGTTTTGGTACCGCATCTAAAAATGAGCAGGCAGACGCAAATGCAAAGAGTGTTATTGAAAATGCTTTAAAGAAAAGCTTTGCACCAGAATTTTTAAATAGAATAGATGATGTCATCGTCTTTAATGTCTTGGAAAAAGAAGATATTCATTCAATTATTGATATTGAATTAGAGAAATTATTACAACGTATCGATGGCTTAGGATATACATTAACCTTAAGCGATAAGGCGAAAGATTATATTGCTGAAAAAGGTTTTGATAGAAAATATGGCGCTAGACCTTTAAAACGAGCGATACAGAAATATATTGAAGATGCCTTAGCTGAAGAAATTGTAAATGCTAAGCTTAAAGAAAACGATAGTATTTTTATGGATCTGGATGAAAAAACTGATGAGCTCACTATAAAAATTAAAAAGGCTAAAAAGCCCGTAGAAAAGAAAGATTAAGTCAAAAAAATCCCTCCTTTTTGGAGGGATTTTTATTTCCTACTTACTTGACTATAAGGAGTCGAATTGAAGGTTGTCATTTTTTTGTAGTATTGTACAAAATTTATAAAAAACCATCAGCGACATATGAAGTTTAAACATATAATTCTATTCCTCTCCCTCATAATTATTTCATGTAATAATCTAGAGAACAACGCTCAACATACGGAGCAGCAAGAAAAAGAACGTATCAAATCTTCACTCATCGATATGTGGGATGCCATTGAAAAAGGTGATATAGCGCGTTATGCAAGTTATATTCACGATGATTTTACACAATTTGGAGAATATGATGCTGTATTGCGCTCTGGTAAAGCCGCTGAAATCAATGGTGTTAAAGACTGGGTAGAGAGCTCTACACCTATTCATACTGAAATGCACGAACCAAAAGTTACCATCAATGGTGACTCCGCGTTTATCACTTATTACTGGTCAGATGCCGGGTCAACGAACGGCAAACCCTTTAACACCCGAGGTAAATCAACACGCATTTTTGTAAAAGAAAATAAAAAATGGCTTTGTATACATGGACATTATACTTTGTTGCCTAGCAGTGATTAAAAGCTTTTCGTATATTTAACTACTTTAAAATCAGTTTTATGAAAAAATCAACAAAAATTTGGTTGGGTATTTTGACTTTTATACCCTTTTTTTTAATGCTGTCTTTTATGGTGTATTTCATTCGCTTTTTTATTGATTTTATTATGAACACCGAGCAAAACAAAGACGCATTTTCCGAAAGTTTTTTTGAGAACTTTTCTATAATGATTGGTATAATTGTTTTTACTATTATCTTAAAATTGAGCGTAATGGTCTACTATATTACTCACTTGAGTAATAATCCTGATAAAAAAAGTAACACTAAAATTATATGGATAGCCCTGTTAGTTTTAATGAATACAATTGGATCAATTGTATATTATTTTACAGAAATCTTGCCTTCAAAAAAGTCAAATCAATCGATAGCATTTATTTCATGAAACGTAATAATTACAAATCATTGCAAGAACGTATTGTTAGCGAAATAGAAAGTACTTATACTTCTATTACAGCTTATAAAAATCGTGTATTTGATAAGAATAATGAACATGCTATTACTGCAAAAAGAAGAGTTGAACTTTTTGAGCATAAATTAAAGGCTTTAAAAATGATGTTGGCAAAAGTTGATGATAGTGAAGCAAAAAAATCGACTAATTAAACAACTCCTCGCTATCTATTGTTAAATTTTCTAAAAAAGTTACTGTTTTTACAATATCATAATGTAATACTCTATCTTCTTCTACGAAAGTTACATCATCTCTGAACATACTTACAAAAGACTCTAAAAACGTCGATGATTTTAGCGGTTTTCTAAATTCTAATGCTTGTGAAGCATTCAATAATTCTATCGCCAGAATCGTTTCAATATTATCTACAATACGTTTCGCCTTCGTTGCAGAGTTCGCCCCCATACTTACATGATCTTCTTGCCCATTACTAGATACGATAGAATCTACAGATGCAGGTGTAGCCAATTGCTTATTCTGACTCACGATACTTGCAGCTGTATATTGCGGAATCATAAAACCAGAATTCAAACCAGGGTTGGAAACTAAAAAAGCAGGTAAACCTCGAAGACCAGAAACTAATTGAAATGTTCTTCGTTCAGATATATTACCTAATTCAGCTAAGGCAATTGCCAGATAATCTAAGCCTAAGGCTAAAGGTTGCCCGTGAAAATTACCGCCTGAAATAATCTCATCTTCTTCTGTAAAAATATTTGGATTATCGGTAACGGAGTTAATTTCCGTTTCTATCGTTTTCTTTACAAACTGTAAGGTATCATAACTTGCTCCATGGACTTGTGGTATACAACGAAATGAATACGGATCTTGTACATGTTTCTTTTCTTGCTCTAAAATCTCACTACCATCTAAAAACTCTTGAACTCGTCTCGCTGTTTTTAATTGCCCATTATGAGGTCTAATCAAATGAATCAATGCATTAAAGGGCTCTATACGACCATCAAAAGCATCCAGTGAAAGTGAACCTATTAAATCAGCTAAATAGGATAGTTTGTAGCCTTTTTGTAGTATCCATACACCATAAGCGCTCATGAATTGAGTTCCATTTAATAATGCCAAACCTTCCTTTGATTTTAATTCAATCTTATCCCAACCAAATTTATCCAAGGCTGCTTGTCCAGACATTCTTTCTCCTTTACAACTAACCTCTCCTTTACCAATCAACGGTAAAGCCAGATGTGCCAATGGGGCCAAATCACCCGACGCTCCTAAAGAGCCTTGGGTATATATAATGGGTAAGACATCATTATTATAGAAATCAATTAACCTATTAACAGTCGCTAATTGCGCCCCAGAATACCCATAGTTTAAAGACTGAATTTTTAGAAATAACATCAACTTTACAATAGCTTTCGGCACTTCCTCACCGGTTCCACAAGCATGAGACATCACCAAGTTTTCTTGTAATATGGTAAGGTTTTCTGAGGAAATTTTAACATTATAAAGTGCGCCGAAACCAGTATTAATCCCGTAGATAGGAGATTTAGTTCGTTGCATTTTCTCATCTAAATACGCTCTACATTTCTCTATCTTTTCTATAGATTCTTCCGATAAAGACAACTTCATATCAGTATCAATAACTTCTTGAATTATAGCTAAATTTAAAGATTTCGAATTGATGTGGTGAATTATTTTCATAGTCAAAATGGTCTAGTCAAAAGTCAGTAAACAGAATCATATTACCAAATAATATATGAGTAAAATAATCGAGCACATACTATTTCTGAAAAATTACGTTTATATAATATACGCTAAACAGACAAAAATCAACTAATTATGAGAAATTTTTTATTATTTATCGTAGTTATTGGTACCTTATCATTTACCATTAGTACAAAAGTATCCGAAAGTACCGAAAACAACGTAGCAACCGGAAAATTATCTCCCCAATTTCTATTTGAAAACACTAAAGGCCGACTTGTCAGCTTAAATGAGTTTACTGGAAACTATGTATACATTAATATTTGGGCCTCAGAGTGTGAGCCATGTCAAGAAGAACTTCAGGCCATTGAAAGCTTAAAGAAAGTTTATACTAAAAATATTGAATTCATTAGTGTTTCGCTAGATAATTTGAAAGACAAGAAAAAATGGAAAGAATTTATTGTCAACGAAAAGCTAACTGGCACACAACTTATTAGCGACGACAGTTGGCACTCAGATTTTATTAGAGCCTATAATATTAAGACTATCCCTAGATACATTTTAGTGAATCCAAACGGAATGATCGTAGATACTCATGCCCCTCGCCCTTCAAAGAAAAAATTAATCAAATTATTCAAAAAGTTAAATATTCAATAAAATAGTTTTTCATTGTAAGTTTTCAGAAACTAGTATGTCTTTATAAACATTCAAAACCATATTTTACATACTTTTGTAACTTAAATAAAGAAGACAATGAAAAATATTTTAAGAGCTGTTTTTATTCTTACAATTGTTGTTGCTTGTAAAAAAGAAAACACCAACGATAATAATGATTTTGTGACTATTTCTGGGAAAATAACCCATGCGAAAACGAATGAAATATCGATACAAAATCAAAACTACACGAAGACAATATCTCTTGATCCTTTAGGAGTATTTAAAGATACTCTACATCTTGAAGATGGTTTTTATGCCCTTAATAATGGAGATCAAAATACTATTATTCAATTAAAAAATGGGTATAACATCAATATATCATATGATGCCGAAAACCAAGTAGAAACACTTTCATTTGCTGGGCTTGGAGCAGTAACAAATAACTATTTTGCAGATAAAATTCGCCTCCAAGAAAGTGATGGATTTTTAGATTTTAATGCTTATTTTATCCTAGAAAAACCTGCATTTGAAGCTAAGGTAAACGGCATGAAATCAACACTAGATGCGTTACTATCAAATGCACAAGGTATAGATTCTACTATTATCGAAAATGAACAAAGAACAAACCAACAACTTCTGCAATTTTTAACTCGAAGTTATCCAGAAAAGCATAATATTCTTAAAGTATTATCAAAGGGGAAGCCTTCTCCAATGTTTACATACCCAGATATTAATGGAAAAAATATTTCGCTGAAGAGTCTTAAAGGTAAGTATGTATATATTGATGTTTGGGCAACATGGTGTGGACCTTGTAAAATACAGATCCCTTATTTGAAAGAAATAGAAGAAAAATATGAAGGTAAAAATATTGCTTTTATAGGCTTGTCAATAGACACTCAGGAGAACAAAGATAAGTGGATGAAAATGGTCGAAGAAAGAGATTTAAACGGATACCAAATTCTCGCAGATAAAGACTGGCAATCAGACTTTATCAAAGGTTATTATATTACTGGTATTCCACGATTTATATTAATTGATCCTGATGGCAATATTGTATCGCCCGATGCACCTAGACCATCAGAACCTGCTTTACTTCAATTATTTGATGATTTAAACATATAAAAATAGCACCTATAAAAAAAGTAATTTAAAAGAATTGCTTTTTTTTATATACGCCTCGTATTATTACCCTGCCGTTCTTCCGAAAGTTCGGTAGCCTCTGAAGATGGCGGTGCTTCTTTTTTTAATAATTCTTTAAAGGCATCTGGTAAATAATTAACAATATCGGATGCATTAAATGTTTCATACACTTCATCTTCCAATGACAAGTCGGCAGCCATACCATGTAAATAAACACCCAAAACACTGGCTTCAAAAGCAGTATATCCTTGTGCTATAAATCCAGTAATGATGCCCGTTAATACATCACCACTACCTCCGGTAGCTAAACCAGGATTACCAGTTGCATTAAAATGACAAATACCTTGATGCGAAATTGCTGTATAAGCACCTTTAAGCACAACGACCAAATTATATTTTTTAGCAAGCTTATTAAGCTTTTTTAGACGCTCATAGTCATTTTTACAAACACCAACCAAGCGTTCAAACTCTTTAGGATGTGGCGTTAATACTGAGTTCTCAGGAATTAAATCGAGTAATGCTTTGTTTTTAGCCAATAAGTTAAGAGCATCAGCGTCAATAACCAATGGCGCCTTATTTTTTGATAAGAACTTAGCAAATCCACTTGCTGTTTTCGCACTGGTACCCAAACCCATTCCCACTCCAATAACCGTGGGTTTTACTTTCGAATTAAAATGGACTATCTCATTTTGCAAATCAACTTCAACCATTGCTTCAGGTATCGTCGACTGTAAAATTTCATACCCACATTTAGGAATATAAGCAGTTACTAATCCACTACCAGCTGTTAGTGCAGCATTTGAGGCAAGTGTAACCGCACCAATTTTACCAAAACTGCCTCCCATAATTACTGAATGTCCAAAATCTCCTTTATGAGAGAATTTTTTTCGAAATTTATACATTGACAAAACATTTTGCTTGCCAATGATATGATTATCAACTTCTACATCGTGTAAATATGTTTTATCTAATCCGATATCTATAACCTCCCAAGAATTTACATATTCTTGATTCTCTGGCAATAAAAAAGATAATTTGGGTGATTGAAACGTGAGTGTATGGAAAGCTTTAATAACAGCTTCTTTATCTTCTACTGATTTGCCTGCATACAAGCCCGAAGGCACGTCAACAGAGAGCACATATGCATTTGAACTGTTAATGTGTTGTATAACTTCCTTGAGAACATCCTGTGGCGCACGAGACAGGCCTAAGCCAAAAATCGCATCAATAATCATGACATCTTCAGTAAGCTCTGGTAAATCAGTTTGACATGTAATCATTTCGGGCCAAACCCCAATTTCTTTCAAACCATCGTAATTGGTCAAAAAATCTTTTGTACGCTCATTACTACAATTAACAACATATACATGCACATTGTACCCATGTTGCTTTAGGTGTCGGCCAATAACCAAGCCATCGCCACCATTATTACCCGTACCACAAAAAACATGAATTGGTATGTTATTTCCTTGCAATCGATTGTGTATCCATTGAAAGCATATTGTAGCCGCATGCTCCATTAAATCAGCAGATGTAATTGCATCATTTTTAATAGTAATTTTATCTGCTTCGTACAATTGCGCAGCGGAGAGTATTTTCATAAGATTATTTTTATGCCTTGAACACTCCCATCCCTGCGTACTTTTCCATACGTTGTTCTATGAGTTTCTTTACAGGAATATCTTTCAATTCATTAAAAGCTTTTAAGATTGCTTTTTCTGTAATAATAAAAGCCTGATCGCGATTACTATGTGCCCCACCTAATGGCTCACGCACTATTTCATCTATTACTTTAAGACGTTTACCGTCTTTTGCAGTTAATTTTAAAGCTTCAGCAGCCTCTTCTTTATGATCCCAGTTTCTCCATAAAATTGAAGAACAGTTTTCAGGAGATATCACCGAATACCAAGCATTCTCTAGCATCATTACTTTATCGCCTACACCAATACCTAATGCTCCACCTGAAGCACCTTCACCAATGACAACCGCAATAATAGGTGTTTTTAAAATAGTCATTTCAAAAATATTTCTAGCAATTGCTTCTCCTTGTCCTCGTTCTTCGGCTTCCATTCCTGGATATGCACCCGGTGTATCTATTAAAGTAACTACAGGTACCCCAAACTTTTCAGCCATTTTCATCAAGCGCAAGGCTTTCCGATATCCTTCAGGGTTCGCCATACCAAAATTACGATACTGTCGTGTTTTAGTATTATACCCTTTTTGTTGGCCAATAAACATAAATGATTGATCACCTATCTTTCCTAGACCACCAACCATCGCTTTATCATCTTTTACGTTTCTATCGCCATGCAGTTCCATAAAAGTCCCCTTTGTAAAAGCAGCGATAAAATCTAATGTATAAGGTCTTGACGGATGTCTAGACAATTGTACACGTTGCCATGCAGTAAGGTTTTTATAAATATCTTTTTTAGCTTTATCAAGCTTTTTTTCTATTTGCTCGCAGGTCTCAGAAACATCTATATCACTCTCTTTGCCAATAATCACACACTTCTCTAGTTGTTCTTCGAGCTCTTGTATTGGTTTTTCAAAATCTAAATATTCCATTAAATTGATCGTTAGTTAGTTTACAAATATATGAACTTTGCCTATACAAAGTCATTTTTTAACTTTGAATAAGTTTGGTTTATTTTTCATGAAGGCATCTATTACAACGGTCAATAAAATTAATGTCGCACCGTAGTAAAAGTTAGGGCTCATGAGTTCACTTTCACCAAAAATTAATAGGGCAAGAATAATACCATAGACCGGTTCAAGATTATAGGTGAGCACAACAGTGAACGGACTAATATATGTCATAATATGAACTGCAGCAATAAATGCATAAGCTGTACAAACAGAGGCCAAAATACCTATATAAATCCAATCATTAGTAGGGAGTGTAAAAAAACTTTCAGTGAAACCATCGGCACTAAATAATAAATACACAGAAATAAATGTTACGCCGCCAATAAATTCATAGAAAGAAATTACGGTAGCATCACTTCTTTCTACAAGGCGCCCGTTTATTACAGCAAATAATGATGACAAGAATGCTGATGAAATACCTAAAAGTATTCCGTTAAGGTATTTTATTTCACTATTTATGATAATGTATACCCCTAGAATAACTATAATTCCAAAAATGATTTCATAACCGTTGACTTTTCTTTTGTAAAAAATCGGCTCTATAAAAGAGGCGAAAAAAGCTCCGGTAGAAAACATCGCCAAAGCAATAGAAACATTCGATGCATTAATAGCGGCAAAAAAAGTAATCCAATGTAGCGCTATAATTACTCCTGCCAGAAGAAATTTCACCAATTGTTGCACTGAAATTTTGATATTAATACGTTTGATTTTTATATAAACAAACATAATAATGAAAGCAATTAGCATTCGGTACCAAACCAATGAAAAGGCTTCAATGGTAATTAGTTCACCTAAAATAGCTGTAAAGCCAGCTATAAAAACAAGCAAATGTAGGTGCAGATTATGCTTTAACTTATCGTTTCGCATTATAATAAAAATATATGGCTAAGAGACCAAATAATATATTAGGTAGCCAAACCATGAACAATGAATTATAGGTTGCCCCAGCTCCTAAGACTTCTGCTACCTTCATAAAAAAAACATACACAAACATGAGGGCTATACCAAATGCTAAATTCATACCTACACCACCACGTCGTTTTTTTGACGCCAATGCTACAGCAATCAATGTCAAAACAAAAGATGAAACTGGTAAACTCGTACGCTTGTATAGTTCAACTTTGTATTGATTCAGGTTTTTAACCCCTCTTTTAGAGGAAATATCTATATGCTTTGACAATTCAGGTGATGTCATTGCCTTAGCTAGATAGTCAACATATAATAAATCTTTAGGGAAAAAATTAAAGGTAGTATCTAATTTTCTAATTGTAAAAATGCTATCGCGTTTTAAACCTAAATATCGCTTTTTCACATTGCTTAAAGTATAAATAGAGTCTTCTGGATTGAACTTAATATTATCTGCAATAATCTTATAGTTAAGTTGTAAACCATCAAATTCTTCATAAGAAAAATCATACCCAATATTTCGCTTCAAATCAAAACTTCGAAAGTAGATATAATTACTATTATTAAGTTGCAGATGTACTTGCGTTACATTCGTTTTTGATTTTTTGCGCCTTCTCAAATACTCTTCTTTAAAATCTTCAAAGGTGCCATTAGTTTGAGGCACCACAAAATGATTCGTTATTAACGAAAAAACAGTAATAATAGTAGCACCAATAATATACGGTCTTAAAAAACGCTTAAATGAGATACCTGCACTATGAATAGCTACAATTTCTGTGTCATTCGCCAACTTAGAGGTGAATAAAATAACTGCTATAAATAGTGCCAATGGCATAAAAGTGTTTCCGTAGTTGACTATAAATGGAAAGTAATAGTCTTTGACAATTTCAGAAAAGCCCAAATCGGCATTTGCCAAAAACTTTCCTATCTTTTCAGAAACATCTATAGCAATTGCCACAGGTACCAAAATCAGCAAGGTAAAAGTGAAGGATGTTAAATACTTCTTTAATATATATTTATCAAGCTTGCGCACTGCGTTATAACCTTTTATTCATTTGATGTACCATCTTATCTTTCCAAATAGTAAAGTCTCCTGCTAAGATATGCTTTCTTGCTTCACGAACCAACCACAGATAAAAACCAAGATTATGTATCGATGCAATCTGTTTTGCGAGATACTCTTTGGCTACAAATAAATGACGTAAATAAGCCTTAGAATAGGCAGTATCAACATAGGTAATAGACATTTCATCAATGGGCGAAAAATCATCTTCCCATTTTTTATTCTTAATATTGATCGTGCCATGAGCGGTAAATAACATACCATTTCTGGCATTTCTTGTCGGCATTACACAATCAAACATATCAACCCCTAAAGCAATATTTTCTAATATATTAATTGGCGTACCAACTCCCATTAAATAACGCGGTTTGTCTTCTGGTAAGATGCTACAGACAATATCGGTCATTTCATACATCTCTTCAGCAGGTTCTCCTACAGAAAGCCCTCCAATAGCATTGGCTTCTGCGCCAACAGAAGCTATAAATTCAGCAGATTGCTTTCGTAAATCTTTATAGGTACTACCTTGAACGATTGGTAAAAAGGTTTGCTCATAACCATACTTTACGGGCGTTTTTTCTAGATGTTTCATACAACGTTGTAACCAACGATGTGTCATATGCATAGAACGCTTTGCGTAGTTATACTCACACGGATACGGTGTGCATTCGTCAAAAGCCATGATAATATCTGCTCCTATACTGCGCTGAATATCCATTGAAAACTCTGGTGAAAAAAAATGAGTAGAGCCATCTATATGTGATTTAAACTTTACGCCTTCTTCGGTAATTTTATTATTTCCGGAAAGGGAATATACCTGATATCCGCCCGAATCAGTCAAAATAGGGCGATCCCAATTCATAAATTTATGCAAACCTCCAGCTTTTTCAAGAATCTCTGTTCGTGGTCTAAGGTACAAATGATAGGTGTTTCCTAAGATAATATCGGCATTGATATCATCTCTAATTTCATGTTGATGTACCCCTTTTACAGAAGCAACTGTGCCGACTGGCATAAAAATAGGTGTTTCAATAATACCATGATCGGTAGTAATCACACCGGCTCGAGCTTTGCTATTGACGTCTGTAGATTTTAAATCGAATTTCATTTCGTGTAGATATTTACCCTTATCATAAGAACATTACTAAATTTCCTTCTAGACGACAATGTCTTATGAAAATTTTCTAAAAAAACTCCACTTACATCTTGTTGTTGCTATTTTTTATACATTAAATCTAAAGTGCATCACATCACCATCAGCAACAACATACTCTTTACCTTGAACCGAAAGTTTACCTGCTTCTTTTACTTTAGCTTCGCTTCCATAACTTACAAAATCGTCATATTTCATCACTTCTGCACGAATGAAACCTTTTTCAAAATCAGTGTGAATAACACCTGCAGCTTGTGGTGCAGTATCTCCTACTCCGATAGTCCAAGCACGAACCTCTTTAATACCTGCAGTAAAATAAGTCTGTAAGTCTAATAATTTGTAAGCTGCTCGAATCAATACTGAAGCACCAGCTTCCTCTAAACCTAAGTCATCCAAAAACATTTCGCGCTCTTCATAGGTTTCTAATTCTGTAATATCTGCTTCTGTTGCAACGGCTAAAATAATGACCTCAGCTTTTTCATTAGCCACAGATTTTTTTACTAGTTCTACATAGGCATTACCCTTTTTTGCAGCCGCTTCATCTACATTGCAAACATATAGCACTGGTTTCGCAGTGATAAACTGTAATTCTTGTACAATTTCTTCTTCTTTCTCAGAAAAACGCATCGAACGCACAGAATTTCCACGCTCTAAGACTTCTTTTACCTTTAAGAGTACTTCTAATTCAGCTTGCGCTTCTTTATTTCCTGTTTTTGCAGTACGTTTTACTTTCTCTAAACGTTTTTCAACAGTTTCTAAGTCCTTCAACTGCAACTCCATATCGATAGTTTCTTTATCTCTTATGGGATTCACAGATTCATCAACATGAATAATATTATCATTATCAAAGCAACGTAACACATGAATGATTGCATCGGTTTCACGTATATTCCCTAAGAATTGATTTCCTAAACCTTCACCTTTACTTGCACCTTTGACTAAACCAGCGATATCAACAATATCAACAGTTGCAGGTACTACCTTTTCAGGATTTACCAATTCTTCTAATTTCTCTAGTCTTAGGTCAGGGACGTTAACAACACCAATATTTGGTTCTATAGTACAAAATGGAAAATTTGCACTTTGTGCTTTTGCATTTGATAAACAGTTAAACAACGTTGATTTTCCTACGTTTGGCAATCCTACAATTCCAGCTTTCATGTGTTGATATCTCTAATTTTTTGAGGTGCAAATATACTGTTTTGTACCAAGAAAAGTATGTGTATTGGTATTGTTTTGATGGATTTATTACATTATAAAATTTGCATTCGGAAAAAATAGTGTAATATTGATTATACCAAATACACTATTCCTGGTAGTAGTTCTTCGATTTTTTATAACTCAAAGTAACTATTAACCGAATACTAAACTAACCTAAATAATTAAACATGAAGAAAATTTTATTCTTACTATGTGTTATTTTCAGTGTAAGCACTGCATTAGCACAAAACAGTATTTCTGGTACTGTAACAGATTCAGAAAATCAACCCTTGCCAGGCGCAAGTGTTGTTGAGAAAGGTACCTCAAATGGTACTACATCAGATTTCGATGGTAACTATACCTTAACTGTTGGAGACAATGCAACTCTTGTTGTAAGTTTTGTCGGTTATTCATCAAAAGAAGTAGCCGTTAATGGCCAGTCAGTTGTAAATGTTAAACTTGCTTCTGACCAAGAATTGGATGAAGTAATTGTAACGGGTTCTAGAACTGCTGCAAGAAGTAGTGCTGACACTCCTTTACCGGTAGATGTTATTAGTGTTAAAGAATTACAAAGCACTGGTCAAGTTTCGTTTGATAAAGCATTACAATACCGTATTCCGTCGTTTAATACAGTACAAACTCCTGTAAATGATGCGACTTCTTTATTAGATCCTTATGAAATAAGAAATATGGGTCCAAGTAGAACATTAATATTAATTAATGGAAAACGTAAAAATTTAAGTGCATTATTGTATACACAAACTTCTCCGGGTCGTGGTGAAACTGGTGCAGATATTTCTGCAATACCAACAGATGCGATTAAAAGAGTAGAAATTTTACGTGATGGTGCATCTGCCCAATATGGTTCTGATGCCATTGCTGGTGTAATGAACATTATTCTTAAAGACAATGTAGACTATGGTTCTGGTACGTTGAGAACAGGTATTACTTCTGAAGGAGACGGCGAAATGTTCGGTTTCAGTGTAAATAATGGGAGTACAATCGGTGACAATAAAGGCTTTATTAATTATACTATAGATTTTTCTAAAGTTAATTTGGCAAATAGACCAGGTACAGTAAATGCGGCTGGTGAAGCTGGCGATTTTGGAGCTGATATAGCTGATGTACAAGAGTTTTTATCACGTAATCCAGACGCGAACAATATAAATGGCTCACCGGAAACTGCATCATCTAAATTTTTAATAAATGGTGGTTATGATTTAAGTGAGAATACTGAACTATATTTTAATACTGCATATGTGTATAAAAGTGTAAACAGTTTTGCAAACTATAGAACGCCTTATTGGAGAACTTTAGATGACTTTCCTTATTTAGCAGATTTCTTTCCTGGCGAAAATCCAAACAATGCTGGTGGTTACGATGGTTATGTACCAACGTTTGAAGGTTTATTGAATGATTATAATGGAACTGTTGGAATTAGGACTAAAATTAACGACTGGAATGTTGATTTAAGTTATACAACTGGTGGAAATACACAAACCTATAAAGTAAATCAATCACATAATAGAAACTTTGTGTTCTCTCCCTCTACGTGGATTGATTTAAACGGCAACGGTAGCGTTGATGACGGTGAGATTACTGAAGGTTCTCAATTATATAGAGAAAATAGCCAGCAATCATTCGATCCAGGAGGTACTAAATTTACACACAATGTTGGAAATATAGATATCAATAGAATACTATCTGATAAAGTAAGTATTGGTTTTGGTGCTGAATTTAGAAACGAAACTTTTGAAGTTATTGAAGGTGAATTAGCTTCTTATGATGGTGGTGGTGCCGATTCTTTTGCTGGAAACAGTCCTGAAAATTCAGGAAAATTTAACCGTTATAATATTGGGGGTTACTTTTCTTTAGATTATGATATTAGTGATGCCTTTTTAGTAAGTGGTACAATCAGGTCAGAAAATTATTCTGATTTTGGTAATACGTTTGTATATAAATTAAGTTCTCGTTTAAAATTAACCGAGAACCTTACTGCAAGAGCTTCTATATCTTCAGGGTTTAGAGCGCCAACATTGCATCAAATTTTTACTCAAAAAGCACAATATAGTTTTGTACCGGGTCAAGGTATACAAGTTGGTGGTTTAATTAATAATGTATCTACACAGGCAAAACTTTTAGGTATTCCAGAATTAGATGCTGAAACTTCTAATAACTTTACTATTGGTCTTGGTGGAAAAATAGGTAACGGCTTAAGCTTTACTGTAGATTATTATAACATCTCTGTTAAAGACAGAATTGTATTAGGTTCTGAAATATCAGCGACTGGTGATGCTACAAACCCATTAGACATTCTTTTAACTAGTAACAATTTAAGTGATATTAGTTTCTTTTCTAATGCAATAGATACTAAAACATCGGGTATTGATGTTGTACTTAGTAAGAAAAATATTGCTATTGGTACTGGAAGTTTAGATCTTAACCTTTCGGGTAACTACACGATTGAAAATGAAAGAGACGGAGCTGTAAAAGATATTCCATTAGTTGCTAATGCTGGTCAATCTGTTGTTAATGCTACGCAAGAAGCGTTGTTTTTTACATCTAGACCAGAAACAAAATGGATTTTAGGTGCTAATTATAATATTAACAAATGGGGCTTTTCTTTAAACAATACGTATTTTGGAAAAACTACATTTAAGCAACAAGGTATGAGTGCTGATTTAAGAACAGAATTTACACCTAAAATAGTTACTGATTTAGCGATTAATTATAGCGCTACTGAAAAATTAACTATTTCATTAAATGCTAATAACTTATTAGACGTATTACCTGAATGGAGCTTTAAAGCAGAGAATGCTGCTGGTCAAGCGATTTTAGCAAATCCTGCTCAAGTTCAAAACCAATCTAACTTAATTACTTTTAATCAACGTTATTCTCAAATGACATACGATGGTTATCACTTTAGTCAATTAGGTGCTATGTTTAATTTATCAATAAACTATAAGTTTTAATACTTAAATCATTTTTAATTTAAAATGCTGCTCTCACGAGCAGCATTTTTTTTATCTTTATTTTAAGAAAATTCTACTATGCAAAGCCTTTATAAAAATGGATTCGAACATATCTATGATGAAATGTATCAAACATTCATCAATTATAGTGATGAGTATTTATTTTATAATTCGATCAGAGAAAAATACCATAAAGAATATGTCGTAGAGCTCGGCTGTGGCTCTGGTAATTTAGCTAAACATTTTATCGAAGCTGGATTTGACTATACAGGCCTCGATTTAAGTCAAGACATGATAAACTTATCTAAAAATAGAAACCCAAAAGGTGATTTTATTCAAGGGAACATCACGAATTTTAGCCTCAATAAAAAAGTAGATTTGGCCTTAATAACAGGTAGAACCACGAGCTATTTATTTACAAACGCCGATATTAACAATGCTTTGAGTAGTATTTCAAAGAACTTAAATAATGACGGTATACTTTGTTTTGATTTTATTGATGCTGCACGTTTTTTTAAAGAAATAAAAGGAGGTAAAAAAGTAGTTCATACGGCTTATTTTAATGAAAAAGAATATTCGAGAGAAAGTTTTTTGAAAGAAACCACTGAAGATAATTTTATGTTTCAATGGGACGCCAGCTATTATGAAAAAGCAGAAAATACAACCACCCTAATAACAAAAGATTCGTCTATTGTGAGAGCCTTTACCAAAGAAGAGTGGAAACTCTTACTCTATTTAAATGATTTTGAACTGCTCGAAATGATTGATAGAAAAAGTTACGCCTTTGATACCTACGTTGTGGTTGCTAAAAAATTGTCATAAAAAAACCGAGCACTATACTCGGTATTTTATTCTTTTATCAATTGGTTTAATCTTCAGGGTGCATAAAACCTTGTTTTCCTAATAATACTTCTTCAGTTTCAACATGATCTTCATCTGGCACACAACAGTCTACCGGACAAACAGCAGCACACTGCGGCTCATCATGAAAACCTTTGCATTCTGTGCATTTATCAGGTACTATGAAATATACTTCATCAGAAACAGGCTCTTGTACAGCATCAGCATCTACTGCTTTGCCGTTTGGCAATACAACCTTGCCTTTTAGCGAGGTACCATCATTATAACGCCAATCATCTGCCCCTTCATAAATGGCAGTATTTGGACATTCTGGTTCGCAAGCCCCACAATTTATACATTCATCCGTTATTATAATTGCCATAATTATTTTAATTAAATTTGCAGCAGCAAAGTTACAAAAATCATCCCAAAGTTGTCGGGATTAAAAACCGAATAAATGCTATTACAGAACAGGATCGATGCTTTTGTTAAATTGGGTCATTTTTTAAGTCAGTTTTCTAGAGAAAAAATAGTGAAAAATGATACTGTATTAAATAATGATTTGTTTTTTGATGCTTTTAAATTACAGATAAAACGAGGCAAAGAGTATAATGGATGGTTTACCGAAGATAATATTTTATACGCATTTGAATCATGGTCTAAACAGCTGAATAATAATAATTTAACTGACTGGACCTCAAATTATACTTTTAGTGATTCTAACCATCTCATTGCCATTGTTATGGCTGGAAATATTCCGCTTGTTGGATTTCATGATTTTTTATCAGTCTTAATTTCTGGGAATTCTGTGCTTGTAAAGCAGTCATCTAATGACAAGCATTTTTTACCACTTGTTGCCAAGTATCTAGAACATATAGAACCATCTTTTAGCAAAAAAATAACATTTACAGAAGAGAAATTAACAGCTTTTAATGCAGCAATCGCTACTGGAAGTAACAACACTGCACGTTATTTTGACTATTACTTTAGTAAATACCCGAACATTATCCGTAAAAACCGTAACAGTGTTGCTGTGATAACTGGAGATGAAACCAAAGAAGAGTTGAGAGGACTCGGAGAAGATATTTTTCGTTATTTCGGATTAGGATGCCGTAGTGTTTCTAAAGTATTTGTGCCTAAGAATTATGATTTCAATCAACTTTTCGGTGCTATTTTCGAATATAAAGATATCATCAACTATCCTAAGTATCAAAATAACTACGATTACAACAAAGCCGTGTATTTAATGAGTGAATTTGATCTGTTAGAAAACGGTTTTTTAATTCTCAAAGAAGACCCGAGCTACTCCTCGCCTATTGCTTCCCTTTTTTATGAGTATTATGACGATGTAGATGAGCTCGCACTAAAACTAAAAAATGATACTGAAAGTATTCAATGTATCGTAAGTCATGCATTGAAAAACGCCATTCCGTTTGGGCAAACACAACAGCCAGAGCTTCATGAGTATGCCGATGGAGTTGACACCATGGAATTTTTGAGTAATTTATAGCTGTCTTTGCTAAATTTATAAGAAAAATGGATTCCTGCCTTCGCAGGAATTACAATACAAACAATTATAAAGTCTTTAATCCTTTTCTTTGGAAGTTTAGGATGGGCTTACTCGTTAAAATCAGTCTCTAAGTTGATATAATCTAGAAACTCTCTTTTTACCGATTCAGTTTTAAACTTTCCACCAAACTCAGAAGTTACGGTGCTACTGGCTACATCGCGAATGCCCCGTGAATTTACACACAAATGCTTCGCATCAATCACACAAGCAACATCATCGGTACCTAAAGCAATTTGCAACTCTTGAACTACTTGCATTGTTAAACGCTCTTGTACTTGCGGGCGCTTGGCATAAAAATCAACAATGCGATTCATTTTTGACAAGCCTATGACGTTTCCATTAGAAATATAAGCAACATGTGCTTTACCAACTATTGGTAACAAGTGATGTTCGCAAGTCGAATACACAGTAATATTTTTCTCTACCAACATTTCACCATACTTGTAGTTATTGTCAAACGTAGATGGTTTTGGCTTATTTTTTGGGTTCAGGCCCCCAAATATCTCTTTCACAAACATTTTAGCAACTCTGCCCGGAGTTCCTTTGATACTATCATCGGTTAAATCCATACCCAAGGTTTGCAACACATTTGTCACATCCACTTCAATAGCCTTCATTTTTTCTTCATCCGATAATTCGAAAGCATCGGCACGCAAAGGCGTTTTTGCCGTTGTAA
>RCNB010000828.1_pt1 | contig 20167 bp, 17 predicted proteins | sample 2041321 | NCBI WGS metagenome assembly RCNB01 (sample SAMN09708232, study PRJNA481090) | Marine sediment metagenome, whole genome shotgun sequencing project. | reverse complement strand
AGTCGGGGACTAATGTACTGGGCTTCGGAATCAGAAGAAAAAAGCAGGGTGTTTTATACCTCAGGCTATATGCTTTATGCAATAGATTTAAGCACAGGGACAGTAATTGAATCCTTTGGAACTAAAGGAAGTATTGATTTAAGAAAAGATCTTGGAAGAGACCCTGACAAAGTTCCCATCGTGGTTACTACTCCAGGGGTGATCTATAAGAATTTATACATTATGGGTTCCAGAACCTCAGAATCTCCCGGTGCAGCTCCTGGCCATATCCGGGCTTATAATGTAGTTACAGGTGCATTGGAATGGATATTCCACACTATTCCAAAGCCAGGTGAATTTGGCTATGATACATGGCCTGAAGACGCCCATAAAAACGACAAGATTGGCGGTGCTAATAATTGGGCGGGAATGGCACTGGATGAAGAACGTGGAATAGTATATGCTCCTACAGGATCTGCTGCTTTCGACTGGTATGGAGGTGCCCGTATTGGCGATAATTTATTTGCCAATACCTTATTAGCCCTGGACGCGAAAACCGGCGAAAGAATCTGGCATTTTCAAATGGTTCATCACGATGTTTGGGACAGGGATTTACCGGCACCACCCAACCTGCTTGAGGTGGAAAAGGATGGCCAAAAGATACCTGCAGTGGCTCAAATAACGAAAAGCGGCCATGTATATGTATTCAATCGTGTAACCGGTGAACCTCTTTTTCCAATAGAGGAAAAACCATACCCTGCTACAACACTGGTGGGAGATACAACTGCAAAAACACAACCACTACCTCTAAAGCCTGCCCCCTTTGCCCGGCAACTATTAAAAGAAGAAGACCTCTATGCACCAAACCAACCTGCTTTTGTTGACGATTTTATTGATAAAGAACAAAATACAAAAGGGTTAACGGTCCTTGAACGATTTAAACAGATAACCTCTGAAGGGCAATTCTTTCCCATTGATACGGCAGGTGTTATTTTATTTCCAGGTGCGGATGGAGGAGCAGAATGGGGAGGAGCAGCCGTAGACCCCAGAAAGGGAATTATATATGTAAATGCTAATGAAATGCCCTGGATTGTGCGAATGGCCAGAATTGGATATAAAGATGGTAAAAAATTAAGTTATGGGGCTACTTTAACACAAATACACTGCGCGCGTTGCCATGGAGGTAACTTGCAGGGGCTGGGAGTTATCCCCGAACTTCAAAATGTCAAATCCAGACTTGCACCCTCTGATATTGTAAATAACATTAAGAATGGTAAGGGAGCTATGCCCGCCTTGCCAAATCTTACTGATGATGAAGTAAAAGCCCTATCAGAATATTTAAGTGGAATTGAAACATCAGATCACAGGGCCGAAGTTACAGAAGACGCTCCCTACGGCATGGTTGGTTTTGGAAGGTTTAAAGACAATCGAGGTTACCCGGTTATTAAACCCCCATGGGGTACCCTGAATGCTATCGATTTAAATACAGGGGAATATCTTTGGAAAATTCCACTGGGTAATGAAGAAGAATTGAATGATCCTGAATATCCTGTTAGCGGAACTGAAAACTACGGAGGCCCTGTAATTACAGCGGGAGGTGTACTTTTTATAGCCGCAACAAAGGATGAAAAATTCAGGGCGTTTAGTATGAAAACAGGGGAGCTACTTTGGGAAACTGACCTGGATGCCGGAGGTTATGCTACCCCTGCTTCCTATGAAATAGACGGAAAACAATATATAGTTATCGCCTGCGGCGGTGGGAAAATGGGCACGCCATCTAATGATGTTTATGTTGCTTTTGCCCTGGAATAAGGGAATTAAAAATATTCAAAAATTGCTATGAATCGAAGAAATTTTATTAAGAATACGGCAGCCTATGGTGCCACACTTTCCGTACCCTTTCCTTTTGCCAATAGGTTGTTTGCGGCAGATCTTTCTTCGGATCTGACAGATCTCAGCGCTTCTGACCTCTCGGTAGTAATAAGGACAAAACAAGCTAGTTGTGTGGAAGTGATGCAGGCCTATTTGGAGCGTATCCATCGCTACAATCCTGTATATAATGCCATCGTAAGTTTGGTTAGTGACGATGAGTTGTTGAGACAAGCACGCCAGGCAGACCAAGCCCTGGCCAGAAATGAATATTGGGGATGGATGCACGGCATGCCGCATGCAGTAAAGGATTTGGCGCCAGTGGCGGGTCTGCCTTACACAGATGGATCACCCATGTTTGCAGAACGAATAGCCGAAGAAGATGGTGCTTTAGTGGTAAAAATTCGGGGTCAGGGTGCCATTTTTATTGGTAAGACAAATACTCCTGAATTTGGTTTGGGTTCTCAATGTTACAATCCTGTTTTCGGAACAACCGGGAGTGCATGTAATCCAACACTAACCTCTGGCGGGAGCAGTGGTGGCGCAGCCTGTGGGCTGGGAACTCACATGCTTCCTGTTGCGGATGGTGGCGATATGATGGGTTCCCTTAGAAATCCCGGAGCTTACAATAATGTGATAGGTTTCAGACCGAGCACAAATGTTGTGATGGATGAAGGGGATGCCAATAACAGGCTTCTTTGGACCTCCGGACCAATGGGCCGAAATACCCGAGACACCATTCGATTATTGCAGACAATCGCTCTTAACCCTGTTTTTGATAAATTAAGTCCATTGAGCCTTGATAAAATAAAGATTGGCTGGATGGGTAATCTCAATAATTATTTGGCGATGGAGCCCGGAATACTCGAATTATGTGAAGCAAGCCTGGCAGACGTAGCCAGTGCCGGGGCTCAGGTGGAGTTGATGCAGTCCAATTTTAATATGTCAGATTTATGGCAAAGCTGGACCATTCTGCGTCATTACAGACGTTTAAATATGCTCAATTACTATGAAGATCCTGCCACCAGGAATCTGCTAAAGCCAGAGTTAATCTGGGAAATTGAACAAGGTCTTCGTTTTAATCAGAAAGATGTAGAGAGGGCAAATATGATTCGCGCCAGTTGGTACGCCGAATTGGACAGGATGTTTGGTGAATTTGACTTCCTGGTTTTACCTACCGCACAAGTGTTCCCGTTTCCAAAAGAGATTCACTGGCCTAAACAAATAAATGGACGAGAAATGGATACCTATCATCGCTGGATGGAAGTAGTTATTTTGGGAAGTTTGGGCGGCATTCCGGTAGTTAATGTCCCAGTAGGATTCGATGCAAATGGCAGGCCAATGGGGATGCAAGTCATGGGTAAATTTGGCGATGATAAAAAGGTATTGGAGTTTGCATTGGCCTATGAACAGATCACCGATCATTTAGGAAAGAGACCTAAATTGATTGCAGTTGATGATTAGAATACTCTTATAATTAAACAGGCACCTTCCCAAAATTCAGAGGACTACACTATGAAATTCTTTAAATAATTATTCTTGTAGGTAACAACCGATTAAACTTTCCCTTGGGTGTAAAGGATTGCGTATCTTAGAGCCAGAAACCGCTATAAGTTCCTGAAGTGTCTATTTGGTTATTTGGGCAATTAGCGTCAGTGAGAAAACAATATTAAAATCCTCAAATTAAATAAAGTTGAATCAAAATAAAATTATATGAATTTCAATTTAGCCGTGCTAATTGACGGTGATAATATACCATCAGCATATATTAAAGAGATGATGGAAGAAATTGCCAAATACGGCAACCCAACGATAAAAAGGATTTACGGTGACTGGACCAGACCTCATTTGTCAAAATGGAAAAACTTGTTACTTGAGAATGCGATAACTCCAATTCAGCAATATGGATATACCACGGGAAAGAATGCTACAGATTCAGCAATGATAATAGATGCTATGGATATTTTGTATTCGGAAAAAGTACATGGCTTCTGCCTGGTATCCAGTGATAGTGATTTTACCCGCCTGGCCACCCGCCTAAGAGAAGCTGGAATGCAAGTAATAGGAATTGGAGAAAAAAAGACGCCAAATCCATTTATTGTCGCATGTGATAAATTTATATATATTGAAATTCTTAAAAACCAATCTAAAGAGGCAGAAGTTGAAAATGAAAAAACTTCATATAAGGACACAGTCGATAAAATTACTTCAAAAGAAATTAAATTAATTGCCACAACTATTAACGACTTATCTGATGACGATGGATGGGCTTTCTTAGGAGATGTCGGCAGTTTATTGCAGAAGAAACAACCGAATTTTGATCCCAGAAACTACGGTTTCCAGAAGTTAACTCCCTTAATTAAATCAATTGGAAAATTTGAAATAGAGCAAAGAGAAAGCTCTAAAAGTCGACATAAATTAATATTCGTCAAAAACAAAAACAGGACATAAATTTACTAATTTAAGTTACTCCCATTATCGTTCGGAAATATGAAAAAAAGAAGTCTACATCTTTTTGTCGATTGGTCGTCCCTGATCATAAAGATCTTCCTTGAAAAGCGGCAGGATCGCAGATACCTACCTTCCATATTTTTAAATTGTCTTTTAGCTACAGGATTATTCCTAACGGTTTCATGCCAGGAAAAAGAAGTTAAAAACGATCTTGCTGTTGCCTCGCCGGCTATTTTAGACTACCCTATTCAGCCAGTGCCTTTTACGTCGGTGCATATCCAGGATAATTTCTGGACCCCTCGTTTAGAAACCAACCGACAAGTAACCCTGCCCTATAATTTTAAAAAGTGCGAGGAAACCGGAAGGCTTAGAAATTTTGCCATTGCCGGAGGGCTGGAAGAAGGTGAATTTGAGGGTATTTTTTTTAATGATTCCGATGTTTTTAAGGTAATAGAAGGTGCCAGTTATTCACTACAGGTACACGACGATCCCGAGCTTAAATCCTTTCTGGACGACTTAATTGCCAAGATCGCTGCGGCTCAGGAAGCCGATGGCTATTTATATACTAACCGGACTATAGATCCCGAAAAGGCAGCGGACGGCGGAGGGACCAAAAGATGGACGAATCTTCAAACCTACCACGAATTGTATAATGTGGGACACCTGTATGAAGCCGCAGTGGCTCATTATCAGGCAACGGGAGAGAGAACCCTTCTGGACGTTGCCCTAAAAAATGCCGACCTCGTGGATGAGGTGTTTGGACCCGGGAAAAACATGGGCGTCCCCGGACATCAGGAAATAGAACTTGGATTAGTGAAACTCTATCGTGTAACAGGAGAAAAAAGATATCTCGACCTGGCCAAGTTTTTTATAGATGAGCGCGGCAATGCCGAGGGACATAATACTACAGAGGGGAAATATGCCGGAAAATATCAACAGGATCATGTGCCACTTGCAAAACAGGAAGAGGCTGTTGGGCACGCCGTAAGGGCCGGATACTTTTACTCTGCAGCTACTGATGTGGCCGCCCTGACCGGTGAAACCGCGTATGATGAAGCGCTAGATAAAATTTGGAATGATATCGTACACCAAAAGATTTACATTACCGGGGGCATTGGTGCGGAACCTAAGTACGAAGGCTTTGGTCCTGATTATGAGCTTCCAAATGCGACGGCTTATACCGAAACCTGTGCAGCCATTGCACTAATGCTGTGGAATGAACGCATGTTCCTTAAAAGCGGTAGCGTAAAATATATGGACGTTTTTGAGAGAACCCTTTATAATGGATTTCTTGCCGGCGTTTCTTTTGAAGGCAATACCTTCTTCTATCCAAACCCCCTGGAAGCGGATGGATTTACTAAATTTAACCAGGGGGTCTGTGGCAGATCACCATGGTTTGATTGTTCCTGCTGTCCGGTAAACGTTGTCCGAATTTTACCTTCGCTTCCAGGCTATATCTACGCCACCAGGGGGAACGAAGTATATGTAAACCTGTATATTGGTAACAAGGCCGAGATTCCCATGGGAGATCAAATCCTGCAACTGAGTCAGACCACAAATTACCCCCGGGATGGAAAGATTGAACTGGAAGTTTTGAATAGTGAAGCTATAGCTGCTGATTTTAAATTAAGAGTTCCGGGATGGGCACGGAATGAAGTCATGGACGGTGACCTTTATAAATACACAGACAAACAAACCCCTTCAATACACCTAACGGTTAATGGGAAAATTGTGGAACCAGTATTAGAAAATGGTTATATGATTCTGGAGAAACGCAGCTGGCAGCAGAACGATAAAATAAGCATATCATTTGAAATGCCTGTCCGCAAAGTAATAAGTAATGATCTTGTAATGGCCAACAAAGGTAAAATGGCATTAGAACGGGGCCCCATGGTCTATTGCGCCGAGGAAGTAGATAACCCCAAAGGTGTCCTGAATACCATGGTGCCGGCAGATGAAGAATTTACCTATTCTTTTGAAACAGGCTTACTTGGAGGCATTGGTATAATTGAAAGCCCCACCCTTACCGCCATCCCTTATTACGCCTGGGCGCATCGGGGAAATGGTGAAATGGCAGTCTGGATAAATGAAACCCCTGCTCAATGAAAAGAACAGCTTTTTTCTTACTACTGGTTTTCCTAATCATTTTTCAAAGCTGTGAATCGCCAAAGGAAGTACCCAAAAAGGAGCTTCCTCCAAATATTATCCTGATACTGGCAGATGATATGGGGTATTCAGATATTGGCTGCTACGGAGGTGAAATAAATACCCCGGTGCTAGACCAACTAGCCGCAAATGGTTTACGGTTTACCCAGTTTTATAACGGGGCTCGTTGTTGTCCCAGTCGTGCCTCTTTACTCACAGGATTGTATCCGCAACAGGCAGGCATAGGACATATGGAGTACGACAGGGGAACGCCTGCGTTTAGAGGAGATTTAAGCCGAAATGCAGTAACCATCGCCGAGGCCCTGAAAGGAGCTGGTTATTCCACCTATATGTCCGGCAAATGGCACATAACACCATATGTGATTGAAAATCCAGATAAAAGTAATTGGCCAAGGCAAAGGGGTTTTGATAAGTTCTATGGGATGATTTCAGGAGCGGGCAGCCATTATGACCCCCGTTCTTTGGCAGAAGACAATGAATATGTGCCGCCAACAGAGGATTTTTACAGCACCACGGCATTTACAGATTACGCGGTAAAATGTATTAAAGAAAACAATGGGGAGAATCCTTTCTTTCTTTATTTATCTTATCCCGCATCGCATTGGCCCATGCACGCACCGGCGGAAGCCATCGCTAAGTACAAAGGGAAGTATAATAAAGGTTGGGATGAAATGCGTAAAGCCCGTTTCGAGCGGATGAAAAAAATGGGATTGGCCAATTCAGATTGGGAACTAACTCCGCGGGATTCTTTTGTGCAACCTTGGTCTGAGGCTGTTCCCGACAAAGAATGGGAACTTGCCAATATGGAAACTTATGCAGCCATGACAACACTAATGGATGAAGGTATTGGACAAGTGGTGGATGCGCTTAAGGCCCAAGGGCAACTGGAGAATACCATAATTTTCTATTTGCAGGACAATGGCGCCTGTGCTGAAGAGCTGGATTGGATAAAAAATCGCCCGAATAGTAAAGATGTCGTGGCACTGGCTCCCAATGAAGTGCAAACTGAAATGATCCCTTTTTCCAGCAGGGATGGCAAGCCTGTAAAATTAATGAAAGACGGATGGCCGGGTCCTGCGGACGGGTACACCTCTTATGGTCTCAACTGGGCAAATGCCAGTAACACTCCGTTCAGGGAGTACAAACATTGGGTGCATGAAGGAGGGATTGCTACTCCTTTAATTGTTCATTGGCCGGCAAAAATTAAAAAAGGCGGGGAATTCAGAAAAAACCCAACCCATTTAATCGACATCATGGCCACCTGTGTTGATCTGGGGGGCAAGGCATATCCTGCTAACTACAACGGAAATACAATTCAGCCTTTTGAGGGTAAAAGTTTAGTGCCCCTTATGGAGGGCAGAGACCTGGAACGAGAGGCCATTTATTGGGAACACGAAGGTAACCGGGCGGTACGTATGGACAAGTGGAAATTGATTGCTAAAGCGAGTAAAAAGAACTCTTATATCTGGGATAAAGCAGATGAGTTGGAATTAGCAAATTGGGAACTGTTTGATATGGAAAAAGACCGGACAGAGATGCATGATCTAGCTGCCGCGCATCCTGAATTGGTTAATAAAATGGCTGAAATGTGGCTGGAATGGGGAAAACGGACGGGTATTGTACCCAGACCAGTTAAAAAATAATTAGGTTAAAACATAGTGTAACCCAATCCAATGTCTTTGCCGGAAAAGACGGGAGACTGATTAACTTTTTTAAAAACTGCGGATGTCCACTATGCCATGGGCTGAGGGAGTTTTAACAGTTACCGTAGCAAACCAAAAGGCTCATTCCTGTTCTATAATGTTATAACCCTTAAAAGCTGTCCAGGCCAGGGCCACTTGCAACAAGGCTATGATTACCCCTATCTTATCTGTAATACCGTGAGGCTCGCCCACATGAAAAAGCACTACCTGCACCGGGATGGGGGCCAGCAATAGTATTGCCCAGAATTTATTTTTTTTAGTTCCCTTAGCTACAAAGCTATGTTTGTGGTCTTCCAGGATCACTTTTACCACCAAAGCACCCATAACAATCATAAAGGGAATGATAATAAAGGAAAGATCTAAATGAACATTAAGGGTATCACCATGAAACATATACCCATCTCCTGCAAAGACCTCAAAAAAGGAGTTGGCAATCATACTGCCATACCACAATACCAATAAAGAATAGAATGCTTTCCTGTTTTTTATCCAGTAAAAAGAGTACAGAAGTAGCAGACATATAAATACATTTAGCGCTACATAATAAAAATCGCCGCCCGTGCCCTTGCCGTATAAGACTTTTCCAAAGAGGCTGGTACCCCAATGGTAAGATTCCCCGTCGGCAATTCCCCTGATAAAAGGGAGCCAGCTGGTGGCGAAGGTCAAACTGGTAAGGATGAGTAAGAGGTTTAGTCTCTTAAAAAAGCGATTGTTTTTTTTGGTTTCCATGGGTTGTCGTTTCTATAAAAGATAGCAACTCCCTAAAAATGTTACAGTTAAGATTTTTACTCTTAGTACCCCTGGGTGCAAACCGACTAACCCCTTCGCATCAAAAAAGCAATTTTGCGAATCCCGTGAGTGGTATCGTATTCCCTTACTTTTCTAAAATGAAAACCATAGTACAAGTCTTTGGCCGGTTCATTAGCCAGGCCGGTTTCTACAGTAAAGGTGTTGGTATGGTAATTATCCAATACAAATTGCACCAGAGTACTGCCTATACCATTCCTAAAAAAGTTGGGGTGTACTACCAGGCTTTGAATATGGGTATTGTTTTCTTCTGCTTTTACTTCCACCACCCCAGCTAAGTTTTTTTCTTTATAAAAACCATAAAAGGCATTCTCGCTTTCTAAATATTCTTTCAGGGTTCTTTTTAATGGTGGAAAATCTGTTGCTTTTAAAAGTTTGGCTTCTATAGCGTAGGAGGCCTGAAAAACAGAGCGGATGGTTTCAGCTGTTTTTTGGTCTTTTTGATTTATAGTTAAAATCATTTCGTAGGTCTATAATGGGGTACGTTCTTGCTTGACTTTTTTGGATCTGCCTCCGCGCTTAATGACCTTACTATGCCCGTTTATGAACTAAAAACAAGGAAGCCGAAAGGATTAGAATTATTAGTTGAAGTATCAGATCATTCCAGGTAAGCATGTTGTCTCTTAAAAAGTCCGTGACAGCAAAAGTGACTAAGGCAACCAAAATGGTACGCCATAACTACACCTTTAGCTCTTCCAAACTAGTAATATTGAGCCATTTGGGTATCGTCTTCCCTTCAGCCTTATCAAAAAGAAACAGCCGGGCTATTCCCAAACCAAAAATCATAAATACCAAAGAGATCATAAAGGCATCCAATGCCTCCAGTAAATGTAATCCCGGATGATGACCCTCGGTTATCATAAAATCTGATCTGAAAGGAGTAATTTTATTAAGCATCCGGAGTTTTTTTTAAAAGTACACAATATTTCCTATCCTCAAAAAATGCTACCTCTGTTTTTTGGGCGCTGTCAGCAGTCTTTTATTGGCTGTTTTCATATCGGCATACCTGGGGTCCTGGATCACCTCCTGCTTTTGCATCTTTATGGTCTCTATACTCAAAAAGCCAAACTCACTTACTACCCTACCGTAAAACCGGTAAATGCCCCTGCCCCTAAAATAATACTTGGCCGCCACCGGAGGGAAAAGCACCGTATCAAACACCTCCCCATGCTGGTCTACACAGGTGGCAAAATGCATGCGTTTGCCATTATGCGTATTCGTATTCTTTACGGTAACCAGATAGCCATAGATATCTATATTCCTGTTTAAATACCGCTCCAGGTCCCTGCTGCCATTTGTGTTTTTAGGGGATTCCTTTAATAAGTGAAAAGGGGAACAAAGGCAAAACCCCAGTAGCTCTAATTGGGTAAAGGCCATCTCCAGGTCTGTGGTATGAAGGCGTGGGATCTTAAATTTTTGGTGGGTAGGCGGGAACAATTTCGGGTGGTCTACTATAGTGCCTTTGGAAAGAAACAAATGCGCTTCCCACAACAATTTGTGCTTGTTAATTTTTGTAAACCGGAACGCATTTATACGAATAAGGATACTCAGCTGCTCTATGGAAATTGGTACACGGTCTAAAAAATCTTCCAAAGAAGTAAAGACCCCATGCAGCTGCCGCTCTTTCAAAATACGCTCCATTACCCTGCTCTCCAGCTCTTTTAGATACATATAACCCAGATAGATATCTGTACCATAAATACAGTTTACCGCAAAACTCTTGTTTATACAGGGCGCATGTATGCTTGCACCCATCATTCGGGCCTCGTGCACATAAAACTCGGAACGGTAAAACCCACCCCCGTTATTAAGCACCGCCACCAGATATTCCAGGGGATAATAAGCCCTTAAAAACAGGGTCTGGTAACTCTCCACCGCATAGGAAGCAGAGTGCCCCTTGGCAAAAGCATAACCGGCAAAACTGGCTACCTGGTACCAGATCTCGGAGATCAGCCCTTCTTCATAACCTTTTTTGCGGCTGTTGTCCATAAACTTGTCCTGCACCTTCTGGAACTCTTCCCGGGAACGGAATTTTCCACTCATGCCCCTTCGCAGCACATCGGCCTCCCCAAGGGTAAGTCCGGCAAAATAGTGAGCCACTTTTATGACGTCTTCCTGATAGACCATAATGCCATAAGTCTCAGGCATAATATTTAGCATTACCGGGTGACCCTTCTCCTCTGCCCTGCCCTGTTCGCGATGCCGCAGGATGTATTCGCGCATCATCCCGCTCTTGGCCACCCCGGGGCGGATAATGGAACTTGCCGCTACCAAACCCAAATAATTATCTACCTCCAGTTTTTTTAGGAGCATCCGCATGGCAGGCGATTCTACGTAAAAGCATCCCATGCACTGGGCGGTTTTTATCAGCTGGTTAATATGTGGGTCCTCTTTAAATCTTTTGATGTTATGAATATCAATTTTTTGAAACTCCTCTGGATTATTAAGTTGCAGGATCTGCAGGGTTTCCTTGATCTTTGCCAGGCCACGCTGGCCCAAAATATCAAATTTATAGAGGCCTACATCTTCGGCAATAACCATATCAAACATTGCGGTGGCAAAGCCCTTTGGTGGCAAGTGCGTAGCCGAAAAATAGTGGATGGGCCTTTGGGTAATTAAGATCCCCCCCGCATGGATGCTCAGGTAGTTGGGAAAGCCTTTTATTAACTGTCCGTATTTTAATACCAGTAGGGATACCTCATCTAATTGGGATAGTTGGTAGTGCCTATCGCTTAGAACATCAATCTCTGCCTTTGGCAGGCCAAAGACTTTTCCCAGCTCGCGTACAATGCCCTTATGTTTAAAGGTAACATAGGTGCCTAAAAGGGTAACATGATCAAAACGGTCAAAAATATACTGGGTAATCTCTTCCCGGTCTCTCCATGAAAAATCGATATCAAAATCGGGCGGGTTGGCCCGGTAGAGGTTAATAAAACGCTCAAAATACAGGTCGAGTTCTATGGGATCTACATCGGTAATACGAAGCAAATAGGCTACAATGCTATTGGCGCCACTGCCCCGCCCCACATAGAAAAACCCTTTTTTTCGGGCCTTGGAAACAATGTCCCAGTTGATTAAAAAATAGGAAACAAAGTTCTTTTCTTTAATCAGTCCCAGTTCTTTTTGGAGTCGCTCCCTGATAGGTTGGTCCACCACGGGATAGCGGTAAGGGAGGCCGTCCCGGCACAATTGCTCCAGCAGTTTTTCATCTTCTTCTTTGCTTCCCAAATAGGTCTGCAGGTTCTGGGGAGTCCGATTTTTGGAAAAATCAAAATGGATGCTGCAGGAATTCATCAGCCATTCTGTGTTTTCGAGAATAAACGGGTATTCTGCAAAGGCCGCGGCCAGGTTTTGAATGGGAAACATTTTTTCCTCTTCGCTGGCCTCTTCTTCCTTGGAGAGCTTGCTTAACAGCACGTTCTTATCTATGGCCCGCAACAATCGGTGCGCATTAAAGTCGCGCTTATTCCTGAAGGTAACGGGTTGCAGCACCAGCAGTTTGTCTTTCTTTTCCACTAAGCTGGAGAAGGGCAGCCTTCTTAGGTCCCTGATGGAAATTCCTATAAACTCCTGCTCCCGAAAATCACTCTGGTCATTGAGAAGCACCTTTTCAAAGGGGTAGATTACGTAGGCGTGTTTAAACTTCGGGGCTCTTTGGGGTATTTCTTTTTTCTCGTGAAGGTGGGCAGATAGGAAGGCGTTTAGTTCCTGGTAGCCTTCATTGTTTTTGGCAATGCCCACAAAGCATTGGTCTGCCCCGTTTCTGAAATCGATCCCTAAAATAGGCTTTATGTTGTATTCCGGGGCTTTACGGACAAAGTTCAGGCCTGCAGAGGTATTGTTGATATCTGTAAGTACCAGTTGGGTCACCTGGTTTTCCCGGGCTAGTTCTAAGAGGGCTACTTCGGAAAAAGTCCCGTATCGGAGGCTGTAGTAACTGTGACAGTTGAGGTACATAAGTTGTATTATTTCTATATCCCCGTAGCTTGTACGAGCGGAGGCGGATGTTGTTATTTTTAGTCTTTCATTTCTTTTGTTCGCCCAAAAGAAACGAAACAAAGAAAAGGGCGCTTTTCCGTATGAATTTTCAAGCTTTGCCTGAAACCGATTACGGAACTTCGCCACAAATGGCAATGCCATTTGCGAGTGCCAACCGAAGCTTCCGCAATCTATTCGCGGAAAAGAAAAGTCTTTAGTGATACCTTTCGTTTCATATTGGTGTTTGTTCATCCACCGTAGCTCGCAAGAGCGGAGGCGGAGTTTATTGCTTTCTATGCGCCAGCACTATAGGCGGTTGGCCATTAAAGGGGTTGTGCATTCTGCCAATAGTTTTAGCACCAAGGCCGGAGGCTCTTAACACACTTTTATCGCCAAAGCGCTCCCGTATGTTATCCATTGCGGCATAGAGGTTCAGGGCTTCTTCGGTATCTTCAAACAAGTTGATCTGATAATTTCCCGGCACCAGATGGCTAAAGCGGATACCTATAAGCCTCACCAGTAAACGCCTGTTATACAAGACTCTGAACAGCTCCAGGATTTTGGGGATAAGAATATGGTCTGCACTGGTATAGGGGATCCGGACTTGTTTGGAATAGGTATTAAAATCTGAATACCTGATCTTGACGGCAATGCAGGCGGTAAGCTTTTCCCCCCTGCGGAGCTGGTAGGCCAGGTTCTCTGTCATGGCTATAAGGATGCCTTTTAGTTTACTAACATCTATGGTATCGCGGTCAAAGGTGCGTTCTGTAGAAATAGACTTACGCTCGCAAAAAGGGATCACAGGGGAGTTGTCTACCCCATTGGCCCGTTTCCAGATGACAGCGCCGTTTGCCCCCAGTACGCGTCGCATTAGGTCCATAGGCATTTCCTGTACGGTTTTTACTTTTCTGAGTCCCAGGTTTCTGAGCGTCTGGTAGGTTTTGTCGCCCACCATAGGGATCTTTTTGATAGAGAGCGGGGCCAGAAAGGGTTTTTCATAGCCAAAATCTACTTTCAGCTGGTTGTTGGGTTTGGCCTCGTTGGTGGCTACTTTAGAAACTACTTTGTTTACAGACAGCCCGAAGGAAATGGGGAGCCCGGTTTCTTTAATGATCATTTTTCGCAATTCAGAGGCGTAGTGGTAGCAACCAAAAAAGCGGTCCATCCCGGAGAGGTCTGCGTAGAACTCATCTATACTCGATTTCTCAAAAACGGGGACCTGTTCTTTGATGATTTCGGTGACCAGATCGGAGTGCTTGCTGTAGGTGCCTGCGTTACCTCGGATGACAACGGCCTCAGGGCAAAGTTCCCGTGCCATTTTCATGGGCATCCCGGAATGTATGCCAAAACCCCGGGTCTCGTAGCTACAGGCAGCCACTACTCCCCTGTCGCTGGTACCACCTACCAGCAAAGGTTTGTTTTGCAACTCGGAATTAATGAGCCGCTCTACGGATACAAAAAAAGTATCCAGATCCAGATGAAGAATGGTCTTTTGCATAACTGTCTAAAAGGACAGCTAAGTTATGGAATATTTCCTATTTTTTGGATTATTTCCATTATAATTATATGCTATTTTAAAAGAATCGTTTTCTTTTAAAAGGAGATGCCTAACAATCGAAAAAATATTATCCAAGATTTGGATCTTATCCATATAGTAGAGAGAAAAAACCTTATCGCAGTTCTGAACTATATATACTGCTATCAGCCATAACAGCTTTCCTGATATTTTTTTTAAAAATTATTTGGTAATTAATACGAAACGTATTAATTTCGTAGTACGATTCGTATCATTATGAAAACAACAAAAAAACCTACATCTCTAGATTATGCCATCCTCGGCTTAGTTCACGAACAGCCACAAACAGGCTATGGCATCCGAAAGGCATTTGACACCACCGCTTTAGGGAATTATAGCAGTAGCCCGGGAGTCATTTATCCGGCTCTTAAAAGATTGCAAGAACTAGGACTGGTGGTAAACTCGGTTAAAGGTGACGCCAAAAAAAGTATGTTTCGTTGCACTACAAAAGGGGAATCCATTCTTAAAGAATGGCTTTTAAAGCCTATAGAAGTTAAGGATATAGCCAAAAGCCCGAATGACCTCCTTCTTCGATTTGCTTTTATGGAAAACTTACTGAAAACAGAAGTACAACTAGAATTTCTAAGCTCTTTTCAAGATGTACTGAAAAAATATATTAAATCGCTTAAAGAATATCATAAAAGCGAATATAATACCCTGCCTTTGAACGCCAGATTGGCTTTTGAACATGGCATAGCTTCTTACGCAACTACCTTAAAATGGTGTGGAAAAACGATTTCAACCTTAAAAAAATAGAAAAATGAAAACTACCTTGTTCGTAAAATCAATATTAGGAGCGCTGTTGCTTACAGTACTCTACATGCTCTTCAATATGCTCCTTGGCCAAACCTTAGCCTTTGATAATTTGTTTTGGGGTATGCTTTCTAACTACCTGGTAGCACTTCTGCTGGGATATTATATAATGTCCTCTATCCTGGGTGGAATACGGTTAAGCATTTCGATTTTTCTAATCTATTTCCTGATTGGTCACTTTAATATTCTAATAGAGGCCTATATTTTTAATGTCAGTTCCCGCCAGGAAACTGCCCTGGAAATAATAAGAGGATTTTTAATATCGGTAACATTTGCCCCGCTCTATGTTTATATATTCAGAACTAAAATAGTACAAGAAGCAGTGATTTTTTCGAAAAGGTCTTTTATAGGCTGGTTCTGGAGAATCCTTGTAGCAGATATTTTATATCTCCTTCTTTATATTATTGCAGGATTAGTTTTAACCATTGTATACCCACAATTGCTTCAGTTTTATGAAGGTAAAATCCCTCCTTTTGATATTTTAATCAACACTCAATTATTTATAAGAGGATTTGTCTTCACTGGCATAGGACTGTTAATGCTTAGAACACTGAACATTGCTCTGTCTAAAAAGGCCGTATTAATAGGTTTGACCTTTGCGGTCATTGGCGGCATAGCCCCGTTGATTCCACCAAATGAACTCATGCCAGCCTATGTTAGGCTAGGCCATGGTTTTGAAGTGGGGATTTCTAATTTTATTTATGGGGTATTACTGGCTATACTATTAAGATCAAAAAGCGTCCAGAAAATAGACCTACATACAGAATTAGTTTCCGCTTCTACCAGCAATGTCTAGATAGAAATCGGCTTTAATAGCATACATTTCCTAATACCTGCTGGAAATGTCCGGATTACTTAGTCGAATGCAAATCCTGTAGACACTCTAAAGATAAATGCATAGAGCGCAATCAAGAACATTGCAAAGCAAAACCATGCAAAAAGTTTAAAATAGCTTCGTATAATAAGGGTTCCTAAATTCCTGAATCCTTCCAAATAAATTTCCTTAAGTAAGTCTATAGTTTTCATAACACTAATTTTAGAATTCACTTATAAGACTTCAAAAGCCGTTCTAAGTTTAGTTTTTTGCCATTCTTTTAGTCAAGGCAACAGAATTCCCTGATAAAATGCACAATTTCTATATAGGAGCCTTTGAATAGAGATTATAAGGAAGGTGTGGGGAGAAGCAATAAAAAATCCCTGCAAGTTTCGCACTTACAGGGACTAATTAATATTTAGGTTGGTTATTTAATTCATTTTTTATTTAATCAACCCTTAGCCCGTAAGGGCGAAGGAGAGATCTTATCCTCCGAAGCCCGTAAAGGCGTAGGAAGGATTATTGAACTCCTGCAGCTGTCATTATCATAAACATCATCACAGAAATAAACAAACATCCTGCGGCTACTAAAAAGTCGATTAAACTATATCCTTTATGTCTTTGAGCCATAGTGTTTTCATTTTGAGTTAATAATTAATCAAATGCGAATCCTGTATACACCCTGAAAATAAAGGCATAAAGGACCACAAAAAACATAATAAAACTAAACCAGGCAAAAGCCTTAAAATACTTCTGCACAATAAAATTCCCCAAATTCCTGAAACCTTCTAAATAGATTTCTTTAATAAGTAAAGCTGTTTTCATTTCCCAAATCTTAAAAATTAATATGAAATCAAATTGCATCTTTAATCCATTTTTATTTCAAATTATAGGTTAAAAACACATTAAATTGATATAATGCATATTTGTTACAGGAAATCAGGATAAGTCGCAGTTTATGGGATTTAAGAATATTCTATTTCATGGGTGAACAGCTGACTAAACCGCCCAACGGTGCTAAGTATTTCCTGAAAAATTTATATTTCGGATATAATAGTCCTAAATAAAGGTAAAAACTAGCAGATCGAAATTCATTCCTGAAGGGTTATGTTACATATCGTTTCGACTAAAAAAGAACGTACTAAAAAGAATATATCCAGAGAATGATCATTAATTAATATGTGAGGAAACGTTCTTAATAGACTAATCAAAGGCAAAACCGGTTGAAATCCTGTAAATGAACGCGTAAAGCACTATCAAGAACATAATAAAACTAAACCATGCAAAGGCTTTAAAATACTTCTTGACAATAATATTGCCAAGGTTCCTGAATCCTTCCTTATATATTTCTTTAATGAGTAGTATTGTTTTCATAAACTAAGATTTTTGGTTATTAATTAGACGGGAAAGCTTGTGCCTGGTTTACTATTATTTATGAACTTTAGCCATAAGCATAGTTAAGCAGGCTGAAATACACGAAAATGATCTCCTCGCCTGAAGGTACTTCGGATCTAAAAATTTGTACATGGGATTAGGGGCGCACTTTATCGATAAACAGCGCCTGAATTAAATCCTTAGAAGTTCCTTTAGAAAGTGGTTAAATTTTAAACTAAAAAAACCCGCCGGGAAATCCCGGCGGGTTTATACATTTTTAGCAACCTATTGATTTGAAAAAAATATCTTCCTCTTCTATCAATAAATGAAAGTAATATTTATGAATACTCTTTAATATCTGTCGGGAATTAACGATTATTATGTGCCAATAATCAATTAAAAAGCGACATGCCTTAAAACAGGTTTATTGGAAATCAGCGTCGTTATCTCCCTCTCCTATAGGTTCTTTCCCAGTTCTGATGTAACCCATATTCAAGTTTATAGAATAACTAAAATAAATTGGTTTTTCATTTCTCAAAATGTCTATAACATTCGGATACATTGACATAGGGTAGCGCAAGTACACTAATTTATTTCTTTTATCGTAACTATTTGCAGGCACGCTTTTATTATCAGGATAGAAGTTTATCTGTACAATAAAATCATCATGATTATAACATTTTACAAGGGCGCGTGGGTAAACACGATTCTTATCAGCTCCTCCGGCTTGAAAGTGAACCCAATAATGGTCTATTTCGCTATCTAATAATTTCATTGTATCTAGGTTTAATTGATTAATACGGTAACAAGTTAAAGATTATTTCACAAGATAGAAATAGAAATAGAAAAAAAGGATAACTTTTTGCCTTAGGACCGCTATATTTTTCATCCTGATGACTAAAAGGATCAATATTTTGCAATTGGTTTAAAGTATTTAAGGAAGTTCATGGTCATTCAATTTAATGTGTTGAGGTGAAATGGCATATAGAAAAAATGAGATAGCAAATTAAGGTCCCACACATTTTAATGCCACCTCAAAATAAAAAAGCTCCACAAATTGTGAAGCTTTTTGTTCATATGCCGCCATAGTACGGCGAAGGAGTACTCGAGGTGGGAATCGAACCCACACGTCCAAGGACACTGGATTTTGAATCCAGCGCGTCTACCAATTCCGCCACTCGAGCATTTTAAATGTGGCACTCAATTAATGTGTCTTTGAATCCTATTATACAAATCATTAGTGATTCCTACATAAATATAGTTATAACTTAAACCCAAACCATTATTTCAATTTCCAACCCTAGCTATCCTGTCTGTAGTCAGGCAGGTCTAACATCCCGATAACTTCTCCTTCGTAATACTATGGAGAAAGAACTATCTGGACCGCCACCGAGGCAAACGGACTGCAAAGCTAAAAAATAATTTCGTTTGCAAAACTAAAATAACCCACATTTATCCTTTAGCAACCCAAATAAATTTTTAAATTTGCACCTCCTTAAGAATCAGGGGTTTTAATAAACTAGAAAACAAGAGATTAACAATGGCTTATCAAGTACCAGAACCGAAGATTTTTGCCTGTACCCAGAGTATGGAATTAGGTAAAAAAATTGCCAAGTCTTATGGTGCGGATTTGGGTAATGTTTTGTTTTCTCATTTTAGCGATGGGGAGTTTCAACCTTCATTTGAAGAGTCTATTCGCGGGACAAGAATTTTTGTAATAGGTTCTACCAATCCAAGTTCTGAAAATCTTATGGAAATGCTGCTGATGTTAGATGCTGCAAAGCGAGCATCAGCCAGGCATATTACCGCTGTAATTCCTTATTATGGTTGGGCCAGGCAAGACAGAAAGGATAAACCAAGGGTTCCTATCGCGGCCAAATTAATCGCCAAGATGCTAGAAACTGCTGGGGCAACGCGAATAATTACTATGGACCTGCATGCAGATCAGATACAGGGGTTCTTTGAAAAACCGGTAGACCATTTGTTTGCCTCAACATTATTCCTTCCGTATCTGAAAGGCCTTAATTTAGACAACCTTACCATTGCCTCTCCCGATATGGGTGGCTCAAAAAGGGCCTATGCTTATTCCAAAGCACTCAAATCCGATGTGGTGATCTGTTATAAACAAAGATCAAAGGCCAACATAATATCGCATATGGAACTTATTGGCGATGTAAAGGATAAAAATGTAGTACTAGTAGATGATATGGTGGATACCGCCGGGACATTAACTAAAGCCGCCGATCTTATGATGGAACGAGGCGCTAAAAGTGTAAGAGCTATAACCACTCACGCTTTATTATCAGGTAATGCCTATGAAAAAATAGAAAAATCGCAATTGTTAGAATTAATCGTTACAGATTCTATCCCTATCAAAAAAGAAAGTGGAAAAATAAGAGTTTTGAGTTGTGCCGACCTGTTTGCAGACGTTATGCACAGAGTTCATCACAACACCTCAATTTCGTCCAAATTTTTAATGTAAATATTAATTAAACTTAGATAATGAAATCAATTACAATCAAAGGATCAGAAAGAGAAAGCGTGGGCAAAAAGGCAACGAAGGCCCTACGTAATGCTGGAAAGGTTCCTTGCGTGGTATACGGAGGGGAAAAACCATTACACTTTTCAGCGGATGAA
>RCNB010000827.1_pt1 | contig 20175 bp, 19 predicted proteins | sample 2041321 | NCBI WGS metagenome assembly RCNB01 (sample SAMN09708232, study PRJNA481090) | Marine sediment metagenome, whole genome shotgun sequencing project. | reverse complement strand
GCAGCAGCAATAGGTAAATATTGCTCCTGAGTTAATATCTGAGTGGCTGCATTCTTAAACCTATTGTAAACTAACTCAATATGATCAAATTCGCCATTTGCAAATTGCTCCATTAAATCTTCAGCAAATACTGCCGTATTTTCAAAAGTCAAATCGTCATAAAGATCTGATTCGAATTTGTAAATACTGTGCTCTTTAGAAAGGATATCGTTTCCTTTTTTACCAATGGTAAAAATAGAAACCTCTTTGCCTGCATAATTGTTCTTGGCAATACGCGCAACTTCTTTTACTACTGATGAATTAAATCCACCACATAGTCCTCTATTTGAAGTAATGGCAACAATCAATACTTTATTGACATCCTTTTGCTGGGTGAACTCACCTCCATCATCACTGTCTAAGGTTGCACTAAGGTTTTGCAATAACTCGGTTAATTTATTAGAATATGGACGCATTTGAACAATCGCATCTTGGGCTTTTTTCAACTTAGCAGCAGATACCATTTTCATGGCACTGGTGATCTTCATGGTTGACCCAATCGACGCTATTCTGTTACGTATTTCTTTTAAATTTGCCATTCTTTATAATATTATAAGTTTTGAACTTAGAATTTCATATTCTGAATTCAAAACTTTAAACGATTTATTCAAATTTTGCAGATACTTCTTTAGCTACTTTTTCTAAAGTATCAGTAACTTCATCAGTCAATTTACCTGCTTTTAAAGTCTCAAGAATGTTGCTGTGTTTGGCGCGTAAGAATTCAAGGTAATCTTTTTCAAATTCTTTAACTTTCTCAACAGGAACGGCTCTTAAAAGATTCTTTGAACCAGCATAGATAATTGCAATTTGATCCTCAACAGCAAACGGGTCATTTTGAGCCTGTTTTAAAATCTCTACGTTTCTCTTACCTTTTTCAATTACATTCATGGTAGCAGCATCAAGATCAGAACCAAATTTAGCAAAAGCTTCTAATTCACGGTATTGAGCCTGGTCAAGTTTTAAAGTACCAGCTACTTTCTTCATTGATTTAATCTGAGCATTACCACCTACACGAGATACAGAAATACCCACATCAATTGCTGGTCTAACACCTGAGTTAAATAAATCAGAAGTAAGGAATATTTGTCCGTCAGTAATCGAAATTACGTTTGTTGGAATATATGCAGATACATCACCTGCCTGTGTTTCAATAATTGGTAATGCAGTTAAAGAACCACCACCTTTTACTTTTCCTTTCAATGAAGGAGGTACATCATTCATTCGAGAAGCAATTGCATCATCATTGATCACTTTTGCTGCTCTTTCAAGAAGTCTTGAGTGAAGATAGAATACATCACCAGGATAAGCCTCACGACCTGGAGGTCTTCTCAATAACAAAGAAACCTCACGGTATGCTACCGCTTGTTTAGAAAGGTCATCATAAATAATCAAAGCTGGTCTACCAGTATCACGGAAGTATTCACCGATCGCTGCACCAGCAAATGGAGCATAAAACTGCATTGGAGCAACATCTGATGCGTTAGCCGCTACAATAGTAGTGTAAGCCATGGCACCTTTTTCTTCCAACATTTTAGCAATTCCAGCAACAGTTGAACCTTTTTGACCTATGGCTACATAAATACAATATACTGGTTCACCCGCTTCATAAAATTCTTTTTGATTTAGAATCGTATCAAGAGCCACTGTTGACTTGCCTGTTTGACGGTCACCAATGATCAATTCACGTTGTCCACGACCAACAGGGATCATGGCATCAACTGATTTCAAACCTGTTTGTAACGGCTCAGTTACAGGTTCTCTAAAAATTACACCAGGAGCTTTTCTTTCTAATGGCATTTCAAAAGTCTCGCCTTCAATAGGTCCTTTCCCATCAATTGGCTCACCTAAAGTATTTACGACTCTTCCTAGAATACCTTCACCAACATTGATAGAAGCAATTCTATTTGTACGTTTGGCAGTAGCACCTTCTTTAATAGCACTAGATTCACCTAACAATACAACCCCAACATTATCTTCTTCCAGGTTAAGAACGATACCTTCAAGTCCTCCTTCAAAAACCACTAGCTCTCCATACTGTACATTTGATAAACCATAGATTCTGGCAATACCATCTCCTACTTGTAATACAGTTCCTATTTCAGTCATGGAAGCTTTACCTTCAAATCCTGATAGTTGTTCTTTTAAAATTGCTGATACTTCAGCTGGTTTTATTGTTGCCATTTTTACTAGTTATTATCTTAATTAAATTTTAGATATATATTGATTATCTTCAAATTGAGCAAGAAGGTCTTTTAATCTGGATGATACACTTGAATCATACAGTTTGTCTCCTATTTTTATTACGAATCCTCCAATAATAGAAGGGTCTATAATATTATTCAAAGAAATTTCTTTACCGACAGATTCTTTAATTTTTTTAAGAATCTGTGTTTCGAGTTCTTTTGTTAAAGGAACCGCAGATGTGATCTGAGCGACACCTACTCCCTTAAGGAAGTCATAAATCACTACGTATTCTTTCGCCACTAAGTCTAAAAGCGGAAGTCTTTTATTTTCAACCAATAGATTTAAAAGGCCCATTGTTATGCCATTCACTTTTTTACTGAAAATTTCAGTTAAAACTGATTTCTTGGCTTTTGATTTGATCACCGGACTTTTCAACATTACTTCCAAGTCATGATTTTCTTCAATGGTAGAAGAGATCAATATCATATCATTATTCACCTCCTTTGCAAAACCTTTTTCTTTTGCGAGGTTTAATGTTGCCTTAGCGTATCTTAATGCTGCTCTTGTTCCTTTCATGCTATTATTTTAAGCTAGCTTCGTCTAACATTTTTTCAATCAACTGTACTTGCTTGCCTTTATTTGATAATTCATCCTTCATGATGTTTTCGGCGATTCCAATTGACAATTCTGCAACCTGATTTTTTAATTCAGTGATTGCAGCATGCTTTTCATTTTCTATAGCTTGTTTAGCTTGCTCAATGATTTTGTTAGATTGAGCTTTTGCTTCATCTTTTGCTTCAGTGATCATTTTTTCTTTGATCATTCTAGCATCTTTTAATAAAGAATCTCTTTCAGCTCTCGCTTCTTTCAATATCTTTTCGTTGCTAGATTGAAGGTCAAGCATTTCTTGACGTGCTTTATCTGCTTCATCCAAGGCATTTTGAATACCTTCTTCTCTGCTGTTTAATGCATCCAAAATCGGCTTCCAAGCAAATTTTTTCAGTAGTAAAAGCAAAAGAACAAAGAGTACTGTTTGCCAGATAAAAAGTCCAAATGAAAAATCGTTGATTAATTTCTCCATGTGTTTATTTTGTAAATATTAATATTGTTTTTGAAAACAATAGCTATAACCAACCGTTATAGCTATTGTTAAATTTGACTAGCCCACAAACAATGCTGCAAAACCAATACCTTCAATAAGCGCCGCTGCAATCAACATCGCTGTTTGAATTTTTCCCGTAGCTTCAGGTTGACGAGCAATAGCGTCCATCGCTGAACCACCAATTCTACCAATACCGATACCTACACCGATAACAATTAAACCTGCTCCTACTATAGTTGGAATCTCCATAATAATATATATAATTAAAAATTAAACATTCAATACTTAATGTGCCTCATCATGCTCGTGTTCTTCAACTGCAAAACCAAAATACAAGGCTGATAGCAAGGTGAAAATATAAGCCTGTAAGGCAGCTACTAATAATTCAATAATTGAAAGGAAAAATGCAAGAAACAATGACAATGTTCCTCCTATCCAGTTTTGAAAAATAAACACTAATCCTATAATACTCATTAACACAACATGGCCCGCCATCATATTTGCATATAAACGAATCATCAGGGCAAAAGGTTTGATAAATACTCCCAAAAGCTCTATTGGTGCTAAAATAAACTTCATCGGAACGGGAACACCAGGCATCCAAAAGATGTGTTTCCAATAGTTTTTATTTCCCGAAAATTGTGTGATTATGAATGTCAAGATGGCCAGAGCAAAAGTTACTGCAATATTTCCTGTTACATTTACGCCCAATGGAGTTAATCCAAAAAGGTTTAAAAACCATATAAAGAAGAATACAGTGAGTAAAAATGGCATGTATTTTTTATACTTGGTCTCTCCAATATTAGGTCGGGCAATATCGTCTCTAATATAGACTATTATAGGTTCAAAGAAACGACCTGCTCCAGTGGCTATAGGTCCTTTGGTAAATGATTTGGCAAGTCCTATAAATAACAATAGCATAAGAACGCTCGTAATCATAATCATAAAAACACCCTTGGTAATTGACAAATCCAAAGGCTTAACATTAGTAGGGTGGTCGTGATCGTCAAAATTCAAAGACCCTTCAGCATCCGTTCCGTAAATTTTGTTGTGGTATAATTTGTAATACTTGCCATTGCTCTCAGCAACGGTTTCACCATGGTGAAACTTGCCAGAAGAAAATAAGTGAAATCCTTCATCAATCAGTATTACAGGAAGTGAAAAACCGTAATGTTTGTTATTCTCTGTATCGCTAAAAAATATGAAATCGTAGGAATCCAGTATGTGATGATTAATACTTTCCTTAATTACAGTTTTTATATCTCTTTCCTCAACATTTCCTTCATGCTCCTCATGCTGCGCATTAAGGTTCAAGCTAAACACTAAAACTGTGATTGTAAGGAATTTTATTAAAAACTTACTTTGCATCTTGAACAAATTATTTTGGCTTAAAAAATCGGTGCAAATGTAATATATTTTTTGGATAGATTATAGATAAAATCTTATTTTTTCAGAATTTCAATGACTCCTAAAGTTTCAAAAATGAGACTGATAACATAGGGAACGAAAAAGGCTGCAAATTCATATGAATCAAGCCCTCCATCAAGTTTGTAGTAGGGATAAAAAAAGATAAAAAAGAAGAGGAATTTAATAAAACTGCCCCCCATATATAGAAAGCCTAATTGCTCTTGCATTTTCTTCTTTAAAAGTAAAAGTGTGAGATATATGCCTATGGCTAAAGCACAATTTACAAGATATGTTGCTACGATTCTATTGTCAAAAACAGGTAAATCGAGTTGATGAAGAATGAAAATATGGATCCCAAAAACGATAAGCAGAACCACTATGAGCAAGAATGCAAATTTTGAAAACGAACTCATGCTCAGTTAATTATCCAGATTTTTTATTTGTCTTAAAAGGCTGTAAAAAGATAAGGCAATTCCAAGCAAAGTCAATACAATAGTATAGGTATTGTTCTCGGTATATTTAGCGTCGAGCCATTTGCCCAGATAGGCAGCCAGATAAATAGTGATTCCCATTTGCAGGCCTATACCTGTAAGAGCAATGTATTTGTTAAGCCGTTTTTTTGGTTTTTTCTGAGTCATTTTTCATCACTTTGACAGAACCTTTCATGGCGCAGGTAGCATTGAATGCTGCTCCCGGCTCTACGGATAATTTACCCATTACAACGTCTCCGCTAATATCTGCAGTGCTTTTTAAGCAAAGAACCTGGTCTACGATAAGTTTTCCGGAAAAAGAACCTTCAACATCAGCATTGGTGCATTCGATGGTTCCTGAAACAAACCCTTCTTTACCAATAACAACCCGGCCGCTGGTTTTAATAGTGCCTTCAATTTTTCCATCTACTCTAAAATCTCCATCTGATTTTATATCACCTACAAGGGAAGTGTTTTTAGCGACAATGTTACGTTCTCCAACTGGATTCGGACTTTCTTTTTTTTCGTTGAACATACTAATATAGTTTTAATTTTGTTGTGTTTCTTCTTTCATTCCTGATAATTTATCAAGTGCCTCTTCGGCATGATCACCTTCCTCGGTATTGGGATAATTCAATATAATTTCATTCAATTTTTCCCTAAACACCTCTTCTCCTTTTGTCTTATAAAGGAGATAAGCCTTTAGCAATTCGAATTTTGCTTCAATTTCAAGGCCTTTGAAGAGATCAAGCCCTTCATTTACAGTTCTTAGGGAATATTCAAAATCCTCTTCTTCATAGCAAACGAAGGCGGTTCGGTACATATATTCCGGGCTATTATCGTCATTAATGTCATCCAAAACGTTATAAGGGTTTTTGATCAACTCAGCATAACGAGAATCCGGATAATTAGTAACGATTTCATCACGGTATTTATTGCTCTTATCTGTGTTAAAAAAACCATAGGTTTTATATAAATGATATTTTACGGGTAAAATCAGCTTCTCTTTAGGGTCATTTTCGAGAAATCGTTCAAAATCCACAGCGGCGATTTCATATTCCCGGAACTGTTCCTTGTAGATCAATCCAAGGTTGTAATACGCATCATTCCGTGCACTATGTATGCTGTCTAAGATCTTTTCACTTTTTGGAATCTGATCTATATAATAGGCTGTATTAAAGAGAAGACTTGTGTCAAGTTCCACTTTAGTTTCATTTACAACAACAACATCAGAATTTAACCCGACATTTTCACCGATTAGCCAGAAATTTCCTAAAGGAATGTTGCCATATTTATTTTTGAATTGCTGTTTACCGAGTCCAACAACCTGAGCATTATAAAAATAAAATTTACCTCCGTCGTCATAGTTGGTGTTGTTCAATGCCATATCTCCCAGTCCCATATTCGCATTGGATTGTTCATTGAGCATCTTCTCAGCTTCGTATTGGATCTTGAGTTTTTCAATATACCCCTTAAAATAAAGATCTCTTTCACCTTCCGACATACCTACCAAGCTAAGGATACTGTCGCTTTTCCTCGCAATGTTCTCATAGTAGATCACGTCGTTAAGACTTTCCCTTTTTCGAATTAACCTTCTGATGCGTTTTGTATTCTGATCTACTGGAATCTGCAATACACTGTCGTAATAGGCCCCTGCCATTTCAAAACTGGTCTTGTCAAAATAAAAATCTCCAAGGCTTTCGTATGAAAGACTTTTTTGATATGGTTTAATCGTATTGTGAATCACTGATAATTCAAACAAGCCACGGGCCTGATCGAAGTATTCGTTTTTTAGTGAGATAAGCCCTGCCTGGTAATACAATTCATCCAAATACGCTCGGTTATCCCTGTTCTTTATCAGTTCTTGAAGGGTAAATGCAATAATGCTGGTACTATCGGCCTCTGAATAATTTTTAGCTCTTTCTATAGCTGCGTGAATCTTATATTTTTGGGGTATATGTTTCAAATAACTCAAAGATTCAAAAACCATGTTGGAAGAATCGATCTTTTTCTGTTCCCTGTAGATCTGCCCGAGGATAAACAAATTTCTTGGACCTTGGTTGGGGTCGGTCATGTAATATGTGGCCTTTTTCAAATGATCCACCACAAGATGCGTGCTGTCTAACTGTGTATAAGCCATCGCCTTGGCAGTATGCGCCTTTTCAAATTCTTCTTCACTAAGCTCAATGTTTCGCAACACTAAATTAAGTGTTTCAAGGGCCAGTTTCTCATTTTGCAACCTAATATGAGCCTTCGCTTTCCATATTTTAGTTTCTATGTAGCGATCTGAGTTAGGATAGTTTTCTATTCCAAAGGTAAAGGCTTCTAAAGCCGGAATAAATCTTTGTAAATAATACCTTGATTTTCCTAATAGTAAATAGGCTTCATCGATCTGACTATTTTTTTCAAAGCCATCTATCACCATCGAATGTTTTTGAATCGATTTAACAGCCTTTTCCTCCGCTTTATCAAAACCTTGAGCTTCACCATCATCCTTGACGCTTTGGCCCGGCAAGGGAATAAAATCTTCTTCTATTTTTAAGGGCTCTATAGGAAGTCTTTCCCAAAAATTATCTTCGTAAGAGGCATCAAGTTGATTTTTTGCCTCTTCATAAGCAATATTTCCATTGAAAAGCACATTGAATTTGGTAGACATTGCGTGGTTCGTTCGATTGATAAAACTGTCTTTTTTTGTAGAACAGCTCATCACGAATACTATCGATGCGATGCAAATTATGATACGTTTAATGTCTTTTTTCAAAATTTTAGCCTGAGCTTGTCTTTATGGTTTGATAAACGACGGGGAAGGGGTAAAAGTACAAATTAATCATAAATTTTAGATGATTGCGCTTAGGATTCTCATGATAGTTTTAGAAGAATTCTTAAGTTTTTAGAAATCTGATCGAATTTTACACCTAAAAATGGATAAAAATAATTCATCTAAGTGGCGAAGAACTGCTCTAATTCTTGTAAAGTTTCTTCGGATGTATTAAGATCCTTGATCACTTCACCTTTGTGCAGCACTACAATTCTCTCGCATACCTCTGTGATATGTCCAAGGTCATGACTTGAGATCAAAAAAGTTGAGTTTGACTCTTCATTCATTTTTTTAAGAATTTTTTTTAATCTGATCTGAGTTGTTGGATCAAGATTGGCAAAAGGCTCATCGAGGACTACTAGTTCTGGCTGTCCTATTAAGGCTGCGACGATACCTGCTTTTTTCTGATTTCCTTTTGATAGATCTCTAAGATATTTTTTTTGACCCAGTATTTCCTGGTTAAATAATTCTTCAAATTGTCCTAGAAAAGCGGTAAGGTCAACTTTATTTACACCTCGAAGTCTGGCAATAAAGTCAAAGTATTCTTCCGGGGTTAAATAACCTATCAAAAAACTTTCATCAATAAATGCTGAAGTAAAGGGTTTCCAGTCTTCACTTTTATTCACCTGTATGTCGTTGTTCAATATCTCTCCAGTTGTTGGCAGGATAAGATCCAGAACCAAATTAAAAAAAGTTGTTTTCCCTGCTCCGTTGTTGCCGACCAATCCGAAGGCTTGGCCCTTGGGGATTTCAAGGGAAGTGATATTTAGTACGGTTTTCTTTCCGTATTTTTTGCTTAGATCTGTTACGTTTATCATAGTAGTTTAATTATCCTGATCAAAAGCATTGATCATACTGTATTTGGTGTCGATATATTTTTTGGTTATGAGTTTCATCAGTTTATCATGAAATAAAAAGCCGAGAACTCCTAGTACGAAAAGTGTTGCAATGCCACTTTCAAAGTTGAGAAACTTATATGGCAGATAAAACAAGACCAGAGGCACAAGGAGTAAGGGTATGCTAACAAGCCATTGTACGGCCCCTGTGCCCTGATAATTAAAAGCTGCTCTTTGGGTCAGGTCGATTTTTTTTCTGTTAAAGGAACCGGCATAAAGCAATACATGAGTATTGATGCCAATATTGTATATCATAGCTGCAAAATGTATGAGTAAAACCTTCCAGCCGAAATAAACATAGGGTATGCTTAAGACAAACATAAGAAAAGCGCTACTGGCCATCAAAAGGTATTTTGATTGAAGGTAATCTTTATACTTAATGTTTTGACTCATCAGTAATTTGTAATATCCGCTATCCCAGGCCGGAATAAACTGGCCGAAATTGATTAAAAATATACCGGTTACAAAGATGCCTACGAATACATACATGGCCTGCATCGACTGGTATATTGGATTGGGATAAAAAATAAGACCGTAGAAAAGGCCTATCAGAACAATGAAAACGGATGAACGCGGTCTTTTGTTTCGCCAGAGCATCCGAAGATCAAGTTGTAAAAAAGGAGCGCTTCCTCCAAACCGATCGGTCCATGATAAGTCTGATGAATTCACAACTGCATCTTTTGATTGTAAAGTTTGATCCAGATATAATTGTTTGATCAACATTCTGAAATTAATAAAATATAAAAGGGCGAGTATCCCAACTGGTATTATCAAATAAACAAGACTTGAGCTGACGAAGTGCACGGCATTCGACAAATAAAGGTCAAGTGTAAGTATATCGAAATGATTGAGCAGGTACAAAACACCTATAATGACAAGTATTGGAAGCATTGAAAGTTCGGTTGCGGCAGATTTACTTTCAATAATAAAATTTAAAAAATTGATCATTTGAGTCGCAATAAGCAACAGCAGCATCCAGTTCAGAATCATTGATGATTCATATCCTTCCATTATCAGGATTATCCCAAAAGGAATGACAGTAAATAAAGGAAGAAAATTAAAAAAAGACACTACAGATTTACCCAATACATAATGAACGATCTTTCTTTTTTTGACGGGTAAAACCAATAAGGGTTTTACCGACATTACAGGTAATTTCTGAAAAAAGAAGCGAAGAAGAAGATCGGCCAGGAACCAATAAAACAGATATTCATTCACAATAATAAAAGGGTCTTTATTTGGAAAATTGTCTTTAAGCAAGGGATAAAGTGCTATTCCCAATCCAAAAAACACTAAAATAAAATAGAGGGCAATAAAAACAAGAAAAATATTTAAGGCGATACTTTTTTGCCAATAGGACGACCGAATGAACTGTTTCCATTCTAATCTTGTAAAGTCAGATACCATCAGGTTTGATTTTTGATATAGGTACCGCTAATTTAAAATATGTTACATAATAATCCTTAAGTATATTCAAATAATCCATAAGGACTGATGATACTGAGCTTTTTTGCGTCTGATTTTTTAACGCGACCCACAATCTGGGCTTCTACTCCAAAAGAACGCGAAATATCAATCAAGTCATCGGCGATATCTCCTGGCACATACAATTCCATGCGATGTCCACAGTTAAAAACCTGGTACATTTCTCTCCAGCTGGTTTGGGATTGCTGCTGAATTAATTTGAACAATGGCGGTACCTCGAATAAATTATCTTTTATGATGTGAAGATCCTCAATAAAATGAAGGATTTTGGTTTGTGCCCCTCCACTGCAGTGCACCATGCCATGAATATTTTGTCTGTGCTTCTCAAGCATTTTGATAATGATTGGGGCGTAGGTTCTTGTTGGAGAAAGTACCAATTTGCCGGCATCTATCGAAACCCCTTCCACTTGTTCTGTAAGCTTTACGTTGCCAGAATATACAAGATCAGAAGGTACTGCATGGTCAAAACTCTCGGGATATTTTTCTGCAAGATACTTTGCAAAAACGTCATGACGAGCGCTTGTAAGCCCGTTGCTTCCCATCCCACCATTGTATTCTTTTTCATAGGTGGCCTGTCCGAATGATGCAAGTCCAACAATCACATCACCATCTGATATATTTGCATTGTCAATAACTTCCTCCCTTTTGAGTCTGGCCGTAACAGTAGAGTCGACAATGATGGTCCTTACCAGATCTCCTACATCAGCAGTTTCTCCTCCCGTGGAATAAATTTTTACCCCAAATGAATTAAGTTCCTTGAGTAATTCTTCGGTGCCATTAATAATGGCAGAGATCACCTCCCCAGGGATAAGATTCTTATTTCTTCCTATTGTAGAGGAAAGGATAATGTTTTGAGTAGCACCCACGCATAAAAGGTCGTCAATATTCATAATCAAGGCGTCCTGAGCAATTCCTTTCCAAACAGAGATGTCACCTGTTTCCTTCCAGTACATATAGGCAAGGGATGATTTGGTCCCGGCACCATCAGCGTGCATCACAAGGCAATAATCATCGTCATGGGTTAGATGATCGGGTACAATCTTGCAAAAAGCCTTTGGGAAAAGTCCCTTGTTTACATTCTTAATTGCTTTGTGCACATCCTCTTTTTGAGCCGAAACCCCTCTTAAACTATATCTGTTGTCTTCGATGCTCATGATCCTTTCTTTTTGTTCAATAAATATAGGTACTTTTTATTGTAGTCAATGATGGCCTTTCCTTTGAGAAGAATATCAGCACCCAAAATTCCTTTGACCGGACCAGCCTCTTGCTTTTCAAGTGCTTTATTAATATGGTTAAGGTCGATTAAAATCAATGAAATTTTTTTCAGTTTGAATTTGCCAATTACAATTCTGTTTTTAGATGATATTAAAGTGTCTATTTCACTGGGTCCTGCTCCGCTGGCTTTGTGTTCGGAGTCTTTAGTTACAAGATTAAAAAAATCTATATCATCAGTTCCTACGCATGATTTGGATGCCCCTGTATCAAGTATAAAGGCGCCCTTAACACCATTGATTCTGACCTTTATTTCAAAATGATTTGTGATGGTTTTTTTTAGTTTGATCCTCACATATCCCTTGTCGAGTAAAAATTCTTTGAGATCGTGCATGGCTCAAATAACTGATTTAAACTGTTCCAGGAATCTGATGTCATTTTCATAGAACATTCTGATGTCAGGAATTTGATACAATAACATGGCAATTCTTTCAATGCCCATGCCAAACGCATATCCTGTATAGGTTTCAGGATCAATATTTGCATTTTTAAGTACATTTGGGTCTACCATACCACAGCCCATAATCTCTAGCCAGCCTGTGCCCTTTGTGATCCTATAGTCCGTTTCAGTTTCAAGACCCCAGTATATGTCTACTTCTGCACTGGGTTCAGTGAATGGAAAATAAGAAGGTCTCAGCCTTATTTTTGACTTTCCGAACATTTCCTTTGTAAAATACAATAGGGTCTGTTTTAGATCAGCAAAGGAAACATCTGTATCTATGTATAAACCTTCTATTTGATGAAATATACAGTGTGACCTGGCGGAAATGTCTTCGTTTCTGAAAACCCTACCCGGAGAAATGGTTCGGATGGGTGGTTTATGATTTTCCATATACCTAACCTGCACAGAGGATGTATGCGTACGCAGCAACAAGTCAGGATCCTTTTCAATAAAAAATGTATCCTGCATGTCTCTTGCAGGATGGTATTCAGGAAGATTGAGTGCTGTAAAATTATGCCAGTCATCTTCAATTTCCGGACCTTCAGACACCGTAAAACCTATTCTTGAAAATATATCAATGATTTGATTCTTAACAATAGATATAGGATGTCTGGCTCCGAGTTCTATTGGTTCTCCCGGGCGTGTAAGATCTCCATACATCTTTTGGTCAGAACTGTTGTTTTCAAGAGTACTTTTAAGTTCATTGATTTTTTCAGTTGCAGCATTTCTCAATTCATTCAAAGATTGACCAATTTCTTTCTTCAAAGAAGGTTCGACCTCCTTAAAATCAGCAAATAGCTGTTTAAGAAGACCCTTGCTTCCTAAATACTTAATTCTAAAAGCCTCAATCTTTTCCGAGCTATCGGTTCTAAAATCTTGGATATCATTTAAATGATCAATTATTTTTTGTTTCATTTCTGCCAATAAATTTAGATGGCAAATTTACATTTTTTTGTTGGATTCTTATTTTAATCACAGGCAATTTTTGAGAGGTCTGGCCTGGTCAAAGTATTGAATTTGATTCCCCAAAATAAGTCGAAATTAAAACTCTTTTATATAGCCCAATATTATTAAATTAATTATTTTTGTTATGAAAAAATCATATTATAATAATTTAATCCATACAAAATTATGAAGTCAAAAATAAATGCCTTTATGGAAGAAATTGAGGAGCGCAATGGACATGAACTAGAATTCATGCAAGCAGTTCAGGAAGTAGCCGAAACTGTGATTCCATATATAGTTTCTCAGGATATATATCATGGTAAGAATATTTTAATGCGTATGGTTGAGCCTGAAAGGGCTATAACCTTTCGTGTAGCTTGGGTTGACGACAATGGAGAGATCCGTGTCAATCGCGGTTATCGCATCCAAATGAATTCGGCCATAGGGCCCTATAAAGGAGGCTTACGCTTTCATCCAACTGTTAATATGAGCATTTTGAAGTTTCTTGCTTTTGAGCAGGTATTCAAAAACAGTCTTACTACCCTGCCAATGGGAGGTGGAAAAGGTGGTTCAGATTTTGACCCTAAAGGAAAATCCGATAATGAGATCATGAGATTTTGCCAAAGTTTTATGACTGAGCTTCATCGACATATTGGGCCTAACACAGATGTTCCTGCAGGAGATATTGGTGTAGGGGGAAGAGAGATTGGTTATCTGTATGGTATGTATAAGCGTTTAAAAAACGAGTTTACTGGTGTGCTTACGGGTAAAGGAATGTCATGGGGAGGTTCTTTGATTAGACCAGAAGCAACCGGATATGGGACCGTTTATTTTGCTGAAAGTATGCTCAAAACCCGCAACGATTCATTGAAAGGTAAAACGGTATTGGTTTCAGGATCTGGTAATGTTGCACAATATGCCACTGAAAAGGCCACTCAATTGGGAGCTACAGTTGTTACATTATCTGATTCATCGGGATACATTTTCGATGCTGATGGTATTGATGCCGAAAAATTGGCATTTGTGATGGAGCTTAAAAATGTGAAAAGAGGAAGAATCAGTGAATATGTTAACAAGTATCCTTCTGCAATATTCACAAAAGGAAAGACGCCTTGGCACGAGAAATGTGATGTAGCAATGCCTTGCGCAACTCAGAATGAATTAAATGGTGATGATGCTAAAGTTCTATTGGCAAATGGCTGTTTTGTTATAAGTGAAGGTGCAAATATGCCATCAAATTTAGAAGCGGTTCACACGTTTGTAAAAGCTAAAATACTTTATGCACCTGGTAAGGCTTCCAACGCAGGTGGTGTGGCTACATCCGGTTTGGAAATGAGTCAGAATTCGTTACGAATGAATTGGACCAGAGAAGAGGTAGATGGAAAACTTAAAGAGATCATGACAAATATCCATGATGCCTGTATCAAATTCGGTAAGGAAGAAGATGGGTATGTAGATTACGTGAAAGGGGCGAACATTGCCGGTTTTGTTAAGGTGGCTGATGCTATGTTGGCACAAGGCGTCGTTTGATCCTCAGAATTTATGTCAAAAAAAAACCTTTCGCTTTTAGCGAAAGGTTTTTTTTTGATTTATTTGCTATTTTGCACTGCGCATATAAGCTGCTAAAGCTTCGAGTTCTTCTTGTTTTAAGTCTTTTACAAAACCATCAAGATTTGCTTTCATAATTGCTACCTGACCAGGATCTGTTTCTACAATCGCCTCTTTATTACCTTTTAAAAATTCGACCAAACTTGCATCATACTGATCGTATATTTTTATTATATCCTTTATCGACGGACCTACAATCTTCGCGTCAAGTTGGTGACAGGAAACACAGGTTTTTTCTGTGAATAGTTTCTCACCAAGGGCGATCATATCTCCTCCCACAGCCGGGGCCTCCTTAACTGCTTCCACAGGGGCTTCAATTTCTTTTTTAACGTCTTCTTTTTTTGTTTCTCCGCAACTTATAACTGCCAAGGAAAAAATGGCAAATACGAAAAGTATTTTTTTCATGGTACTAAATTTACTGGTTAAATTAATGTTACAAATTTATTATAAAAATCCAATTTTATGCAAGTTATTGAGGATAATTATGTGAAATAATTCTTATGCCTTTCAAAGGATAAAAAGTGTTAAATTTACTGCATAATTCAAAGATGATGATTGATAAAATACAGATATTTAAACAACGATTTGATGAGGTTTCAGATCTGATCATCCAACCGGATGTGATTATGGATCAAAAACGCTATGTCAGGTTGAATAAGGAATACAAGGACCTTAAGAAAATCGTTGATAAAGGTGATGAATATCAAGCAGCTCTTTCGAATTTAAAGGAAGCCAATGAAATTATTACAGATGGATCTGATGCTGAAATGGTTGAAATGGCCAAAATGCAACTTGAAGAAGTTAATTCAAAGATTCCTCAACTCGAAGAAGAGATCAAATTTTTGCTGATTCCAAGAGACCCTGAAGATGCGAAGAATGTTATTGTAGAGATAAGAGCCGGTACCGGTGGAGATGAGGCCAGTATTTTTGCAGGAGATTTATACAGGATGTATACGAAGTTTGCTGCTGACAATGGTTGGAAAGTGGAACTTGAGGACCTTAGCGAAGGAACTTCGGGGGGATTTAAAGAGATTATATTTAGTTTGAGTGGAGAAGAGGTTTATGGAACCATGAAGTTTGAGTCAGGAGTACACAGGGTGCAACGTGTGCCTCAAACAGAAACTCAGGGAAGAGTACATACTTCTGCGGCAACAGTAATGGTGTTAGCTGAAGCTGAAGAATTTGATATTGACCTTAAAATGAGTGACGTTCGCGTGGATTATTTTTGTGCCTCCGGACCCGGTGGACAATCAGTGAATACAACCTATTCAGCCGTTAGGTTGACCCATGTTCCTTCTGGTATTGTGGCCCAGTGTCAAGATCAGAAATCACAACATAAGAACAAAGACAAAGCTTTTAAAGTGTTGCGCTCCAGAATTTATGAAGTTGAACTTGAGAAGAAGCTGCAGGCAGATTCTGCCAAAAGAAAGACCCTGGTTGCAAGTGGAGACAGGTCGGCGAAAATTAGAACATATAATTACCCTCAGGGAAGGGTAACTGAGCATAGGATTGGACTTACCTTATATGACCTAAGTAATGTGCTCAACGGCGATATTCACAAAATTGTAGAAGAATTGAAGCTTGCTGAGAATGCTGAAAAACTGAAAGCAACAGAGAGTGAATTTTAAACCATCTTTTTTGGCTTGCCAGCCAAGATTATATATGAATTATTTCGCTAAAAGACATAAAAAAAACCTGAGGTTAAGCCTCAGGTTTTTTTTATAAGCAAGTATTTGTTTTTATTTAATTTTATCTACAATCGCTTTAAATGCAATCGGTTCGTTCATTGCAAGGTCGGCAAGAACTTTTCTGTTCAAGTCGATATTGTTTGCTTTGATTTTACCCATGAATTGCGAGTATGACAAGCCGTGTTCTCTTGCCCCGGCATTAATACGCTGGATCCAAAGGCCACGGAAATTTCTTTTGTTTTGTTTTCTGTCGCGATACGCATAAAGCATTGCTTTTTCAACTGCGTTCTTAGCAACAGTATATACATTTTTACGTCTTCCAAAGTAACCTTTGGCTTGTTTTAAAATCTTTTTTCTACGAGCCCTTTTGGCTACTGAATTTACTGATCTTGGCATGTTTTAAATTTTTTTGTGATAGGCAGATTTAAAATCATTTTGTTGGCACTAACACATGGTTTATAATTAATTACCTCTTAAACCTAATGGTTTATTTTAACGCTAATTGCTGCTTGATGTTTGACACATCTGATTTGTGAACCAAACCGGCATGAGTCAATTTCAATTTACGTTTTTTGCTTTTTTTGGTCAAAATATGACTTTTGAAAGCGTGCTTTCTTTTAATCTTACCGGTACCCGTTAATTTAAAACGTTTCTTAGCACTGGATTTTGTCTTCATTTTAGGCATCTTCTTCCTATTTTATTACTTGCTTATACTATTTTATTTCCTACTCCTTTATTTCTTCTTTTTGGAAGCGATGAACATTGTCATTCTTTTCCCTTCCAGTTTTGGCATTTGCTCTACCGTACCATAATCTTCTAATTCCTGAGCCAATCTCAATAAGAGGATCTGCCCTTGATCTTTAAACACGATCGATCTTCCTTTAAAGAAAACATAGGCCTTTAGTTTGGCTCCGCTCTCAAGAAATTTGACAGCGTGTTTCTTTTTGAACTCAAAATCATGTTCATCGGTATTCGGACCAAACCTAATTTCTTTAACAACAACCTTACTCGCTTTAGATTTTAGCGCCTTCTCACGTTTTTTCTGCTCATAAAGAAACTTTTTGTACTCTATGATTTTACAAACCGGAGGCTTAGCTTTTGGAGAAATCTCTACTAGGTCAAGGTCCAGTTCATTTGCTATTTCTCTCGCTTCTCTTATTGGAAAGATACCTGTCTCAACATTATCCCCAACAAGACGTACTTCAAGAGCGTCAATTTTGTGATTTATCTTGTGTAAATCTTCTTTAATGATCCTCCAAGGTTTTCTTGCTCCTCTGTTTCTTCGAATTGCTATAGCTGTAATTTTTTTAATTCCCTTAAAGGAATTGGTTAAATATTAAAATTGTTGCAACGTTTTGTCTATTTCATTCTGAATGATGTTGGCAAATTCTTCTACTGAAAACGAACCTAAATCACCCTCGCTGTGTTTCCTCACTGACACTGTACCTTCTTTTTCCTCATTTTCACCAATGATCAGCATAAAAGGAATTTTACTCAATTCTGCGTCTCTAATCTTTCTGCCCACTTTTTCATTGCGGTCGTCAACGAGGGCGCGAATTTCGGAATTTTCTAGCAAATGTAAAACTTTTTTAGTATAATTTTCGTATTTCTCGCTGATAGGTAGTAAAATAACTTGTTCCGGGGTGAGCCATAGAGGAAAATTACCTCCGGTATGCTCAATTAGGATGGCAATAAACCTTTCCATGGACCCAAAAGGTGCGCGGTGGATCATCACGGGTCTGTGGAGTTGATTGTCAGATCCCTTATAAGTAAGGTCAAATCTTTCGGGTAGGTTATAATCTACTTGAATTGTACCCAACTGCCAGTTTCTTCCCAAAACATCCTTTACCATAAAATCAAGTTTAGGGCCATAGAATGCGGCTTCTCCGTATTCAATGATGGTTTTTAGACCCTTTTCTTTAGCGGATCTCATAATGGCTTTTTCTGCTTTCTCCCAGTTTTCATCACTGCCGATATACTTTTCCTTATCCTCAGGATCTCTCAAAGAGATCTGAGTAGTAAAATCTTCAAAGCCTAAAGCGCTGAATACATAAAGCACAATATCGATGACCGCATTGAATTCTTCATTTAATTGTTCCGGGGTACAGAAAATATGGGCGTCATCCTGGGTAAATCCTCTTACCCTCGTTAAACCGTGCAGTTCTCCACTTTGTTCGTAACGGTAAACCGTTCCAAATTCTGCAAATCGTTTCGGTAGATCTTTGTAAGAATAAGGCTTGGCATTATAAATTTCACAATGATGCGGACAGTTCATTGGTTTCAACAGAAATTCCTCATTTTCCTTAGGTGTATGAATAGGTTGAAAACTATCTTCCCCATATTTTGCATAATGACCAGAAGTAACATAAAGTTCCTTTTGCCCAATATGTGGGGTGATTACCATTTCATAACCTGCTTTTTTTTGAACTTTTTTAAGAAAGTTCTCAAGTCTTTCTCTCAAAGCTGCTCCTTTAGGTAGCCACAAAGGCAGGCCCTGACCAACTTTTGCCGAAAAAGTAAAGAGTTCGAGTTCTTTGCCTAGTTTTCTGTGATCACGCTTCTTAGCCTCTTCCAGCAACTCAAGATATTCTTTAAGTTCCTTTTGTTTGGGAAATGAGATGCCGTAAACCCTTGTAAGTTGAGGTTTATTTTCATCTCCCCTCCAATAGGCTCCGGCGACACTCATGATCTTTATCGCTTTAATGATTCCGGTATTGGGCACATGTCCGCCTTTGCAAAGATCAGTAAAGTCACTGTGGTCACAGAAAGTAATATCGCCATCTGTAAGGTTTTCAATAAGTTCTACCTTAAATTCATTACCTTTTTCCTTATAATAAGAGAGCGCATCCGCTTTGGAAACTTCCCGCATTTCAAATTCAAATTTTTGACGGGCAAAGTCAAGCATTTTATCTTCAATTTTCTTAAAATCAGATTCAGATATTCCCTGATCACCAAAATCTACATCATAATAGAATCCGCTTTCTATAGCAGGACCAATGGTTAATTTTGCATCGGGATGAAAAAATAAAATGGTCTGAGCCAGCAAATGCGCAGATGAATGCCAAAATGCTTTTTTCCCCTCCGGATTATTCCAGGTATAAAGTGTAAGGGGGCCATCAGTTATTAATGGGGTTTTGGTTTCTACTGTATTCCCGTTGAAGTTCGCAGAAATAACATTCCTGGCGAAGCCTTCGCTGATGCTTTTTGCCACTTCCATCGGAGTTGTATTTTTTTCGAACTCCTTAACACTGCCATCTGGTAATGTGATTTTGATCATATGCTCAATTATATAAGGAGGCAAAGATACATATCAGATTTCAAATAAAGAATAGAATATCATCGTAAAATTTACTTCTGCACAAGTGCCTTAAAAAAGTGAATATATATATTATGGTGTTGTGCTGTTTTTAAGTAAAAATAAGATTCAATGAAGGTGAAAAATAAGTTGAAAATATGTGTTTGGAAACTACAGGTTATCAGCAGTTTGCAAATGGTGTAAAAAAATTAAAGAAAATAGTAAAGAAATAATTAGGATAGTATTCATATTTGGTTGTATTTTTGCAGCCGCTTAAAAACAGTAATACACTTGTTTTAAAAGCGACGTTCAAGTTGAAAAAGAGCCAAAGAAAAGTAGTCAAAAAATAAATAATTAATTTTAATTATTTATTTGGTGATTATAGAAAAAGGTTTTAGTTTTGCAGCCGCTTTGAGGAGGTAGGATTAATAGATCGGGAGAAGAGCGAGAAAAGGATTAAGATTAAGTTCATTGAAAATATTGAAGATTGACAGCGTAACAAAGAGAGTAAAATTATTTGTTTT
>RCNB010000826.1_pt1 | contig 20181 bp, 18 predicted proteins | sample 2041321 | NCBI WGS metagenome assembly RCNB01 (sample SAMN09708232, study PRJNA481090) | Marine sediment metagenome, whole genome shotgun sequencing project. | reverse complement strand
TGTACGGAAACTGGATCTTGGCTTGTTAGACAATAAAATAGTAAGATTCGAGGCAAAACAACGCAAGCAATGTATTACATTGCTGAGGAGATTTAACGAAGCAGATTGATGTTTTATTGTTCAACCCTTTGGGCAGCCTGTACGGGAATTGGATTTGGACTTATTTTTCTAAATACGCTTACAAAACCTCCCTCGCTTCCAAGATAATACGGCATTATCTCAAGCTGCATATCTACCTGGTTATCTACACTGCCAGCCTGATCCCCGGCCTCATCTCCATATGGACCCTGTGTAAAGAAACTACGATCAACTTTTTCTATAATATATTCATCACCATTATTTTTAATGAATTTTTCTACCGTTTGTTGGTTTTCAACTGGTGATATTGTACAGGTATACAAGACAAGTCTTCCTCCTTTTTTTAGATACGGCCCGCATGCAGACAGTATTGCGAGAGTATTCCCTGAAAGCCTCTCGAGATCCTCTTTTTTCTTATTATATTTCACTTCCGGATTCTTTGATATGGTGCCAAGCGCACTGCATGGAGCATCAACAAATATCCTGTCAAAATAACCGTGATACTTTTCATCACCCAGAAAATCACTCATGGATGCATCGGCCCTTAATGTCTTGACTATAACGGATCTCATCCTCGAAATGTTTTGCCGTAGAAGTTTGATCTTTTCATCACTTATATCCACAGCGACTATCTCCCCCATATTCTCCATGAGGTCAGCCATAAATGATGTCTTTCCTCCGGGAGCTGCGCACACGTCAAGGACCTTCTCGCCGGGCTTAGGGTCTAAAAAATACCTGACACCCATCTGTGAGGAAATATCCTGCAATGTTACCAGTCCTTCCAGGAATAACTTTGTCTTCTCCAAGCCGGAAGCCGAAGCTATTGAAGCTGCGTGACTGAATAATCTTTTATTTTCCCCCCCATGCGCGGAAACCGCAATTGGCTCAAAAACTTTTGTAAAATCCTCTTGAAGGTTTCCCAGAGCGGGGGTCTTAAGGTCTATCCTTGCTGCACCTATGGCTCTTAGTCTTTCAGCAATACTTTTATCCTCCCCTGCCAGGACTTCATTTACCCTCAAGTAAAATCCAGGCGTCCTGTTTAGGTAGCGGCACAGCTTTATTGTCTTTTCCCTTCCATAATGCTCCATCCAGTATTCTATGATCCATTCCGGATATGAATAACGGATGCTTATTACCTCTACCTGGCTAAGCTTCTTCTTTCTGATCAGGCCCTCAAGGAAAATATCTGCATTATCTACTGATGCTGCTTTTCTCATCACGGCATTTACAAATCCGGATGCATATGGACTTTTTGATTTTGCAAGTTTTACGCTTTCATTGACTATAGAATATGAAGGTACCCTGTCCATGAACTGCAACTGAAAAACACCCATCCGTAAAATATTTAGTATTACGGGATCAATAGCCCCAAGCTTTCTTTTTGTAAGAAAAGAGATAATAAAATCAAGCCTTATCACATATCTTACAGTACCCTTTACAATATTAAACGCAAACCTGCGGTCAAGGCTTGAAAGTCCCGAACTATCCAGTATTTCATTGAAAAGGACCTTCAGTTGAGTTTCTGATCCAAAATACCTTTCCAGTATATCAAGAGCAGTTTTACGGGGGTTTGGAGATTCCATATTATCTATTTTCAAATCTGGCTCCTATAGTGGGGTGGTGTCCATTTATAAAACTTTTGTAATTCATCGGTTTCTTGCCGGCGGGCTGCAATATCTCCAGACTAATAATATCTCCTCTGCCGCATCTTATAAGCAGTCCCTGCTTTGCTCCGGAGGCGATTATGGTCCCGGCTGGTTCTATCGCTTCAGATGATATTTTAAAAGATGCTCCCCCGGGTGTCCATACAGATGCCTTCAGGATCTTTATCCTTTCTCCACCCAGCACTCCATAAGCGCCAGGTGCCGAAGAAAAAGCCCTTACTTTGTTTATAATACCCTCTCCTGCCCCTGTCCAATCTATCAGGAGGTCGTCCTTTATAATCTTTCTTGTATAAGTGACACCTTCCTCTCCCTGGGGAAAAGGCTTGTAATCATCCTCCTCGATCATATCAAGGACAGCTATAAGGAGCGGGCCGCCAAAATTGATTGCCTTATTCTCAAGACACTTAATATCATCGTCCGGATCAATATTAAATTTTGTCTGGGCAAATATTTTGCCTGCATCTACTTTGTGGACCACATCATTTATCGTTACCCCTGTCTGCTTTGCTCCATCAAGAAGAGCGCTTATCATGGGTGATGGACCGCGGTACTGCGGAAGCATCGAAGGATGCAGGTTAAGCCATTTGCCCGGCCATTTCTCAAATACCTCCCCGGGAAGTATCATCCCAAATGAGATCACAATACATAGATCAAAATCTATCCCTGAGAGGTCCTCTATAAAGTCCTTATCCATTTCCTTTATTTCGAATACTTTAATACCGGCCGAAACTGCAGCATCCTTTACAGGATTTTGGGCAGATTTTAGTCCCCTTCCCTTTTTCTTATCTTCATTGGTAAATACCGCAATGACTTTGTGTTTGGACCCGATTATCTTTTCTAAAAATGGTACTGAAAATTCAGAAGAGCCAAAATAGACTATTTTCAAAATTATCTCTCCCTTTTATATCTAAACTCTTTTAATTTGATTTGAAATCATTTATTTTTTCCAGCAGTTCGCGTCTTGATGCCGCGACCAGGTGGTCTATGAACATTATACCGTCCAGGTGGTCCACCTCATGCTGGATGACCCTTGCAAGAAGGTCCTCTGCAATGAACTCCTCAGTATTGCCTTTTATATTTGTGGTCCTTATCTTGATCCTGGGATATCTCTTTACCTGGAATCCCTGGATGGAATATATTGAAAGACAGCCTTCATCACCTTCGATTCTTTTATTTTCGATGATTTCTATCTCAGGATTAATATATGTCTCGACCTTATCCTCATACCTCACCAGTATGATCCTTTTAGTGATCCCTATCTGTGGTGCCGCAAGTCCGACACCGCCTTCTTCTTCAAGAGTATCCAGCATGTCCGAGACAAGGTCAAGCACCGGTTTATCTATTTTTTCGACATTGTTTGAGGTCTCCCTTAGCACAGGGTCGCCTATTTTTCTTACTTTTCTAATTGCCATATTCTACCTCGTTTATAATATCCATACAGGATCGACATCTACTATTACCCTTATATCCCTGTTCTTTTTATATTCCCTCAAAACTTTGCCCAGCTCCGCCGTCATCCTGTTTATATCCTCCGTCTTTATAAGGATATGTCTTCTGTAAAAACGGTTTATCCTGTAAAAAGGCGCTGGTGCCGGTCCCAGTATTTTCATATCCATTTTAATGTCTTTATCTATTTTATCAAATAATTTTTTTGACTCAGTCTTAACCGGTTCCTCTTTAAGTCCCGAGATGATCAAATTTATAAGATTTGAAAAGGGTGGGTAGGAAAGTTCCCTCCTGCTTTCAAGTTCTTCGGTATAGAATTTCTCATAATCCTCATCCATGAGATGCTTCATAACACCTGTGTCAGGCTTATATGTCTGTATTATAACTCTCCCCTTTTTCTCTTTCCTTCCGGCTCTCCCGGAGACCTGGGTTATAAGCTGATAAGCCCTTTCATTCATATGGTAATCCGGAAGCGATAGCATGCCGTCTGAATTTATGATGCCGACAAGTGTCACATCCGAGATATCCAATCCCTTTGCTATCATCTGGGTGCCGACAAGTATCGATCTTCCCGGAGCAGAAAATTCACTTATTATTTTCTGATGTGATTTCTTCTTTTTTGTAATATCTGAATCCATCCGGTGAATAGGTACTCCCGGGAACCTGGACCTTATCCTGGCTTCCACCCTCTGGACCCCGCTGCCTGCAAGAAAAAGTGTGCCTGTACTGCAGGACATGCATTTTCCAGTATATTTTTCTTCCCTCCCGCAATGGTGGCAGATAAGTTTTCCGACATCGCGGTGATAATTATATGAAAGGTCGCAGGCAGGACATTTTGGTACATCGCCGCAGGCAGTGCAAACGACAAAGTTTGAAAACCCCCTGCGGTTAATAAAAAGTATGACCTTATTGTCCTTCCCGAGCTCTTCTGCTATTGCGACATAAAGCTTTGAAGTTATAAACTCGTCTTCCCTTGTCCTGTCTATTTTTTTAAGGTCTACTATCTCTCTTTCCACTGCATTTGCGGCGGCCGCCCTTACAGGAATTTTAAGAAGTGTGAATCCTTTTTCGCTTTCTGCCCTGTAACGGGTCTTTACCGATGGCGTGGCACTTCCGAATACTACCGGGATATTTTTTATACCTGAAAGCTTTACTGCCACATCCTGCGTATTATACCTTACCTGGGAACCCTCCTTATAAGATGGGTCATGCTCTTCGTCCATTATTATTATTCCCAGATCCGTTACGGGAGTGAAAAGGGCCGAGCGGGTACCTATTATAAGGTCCACTTCATTCTCAAGTATTTCCATCCACCTCTCATACCTTTCCGCATCACTCATATGAGAATGATATACCGCTACCTTTGTCCCGAATCTTTTTTCAAATCTTTCAAATAGCTGTGGGGTAAGTGATATTTCGGGGACCAGGATAAGGGCTTTCTTCCCGAGCTCAAGGATCCTTTCGCACATTTCCATATAGGCTTCAGTCTTGCCGCTTCCGGTAACTCCCTGTATCAAGAATTTTTGCCCCCTGTCTTCATCTATTGCAGCCAGGACTGATCCCACTGCTTTTTTCTGGTATTGATTGAGTACTATCCTTTCTGCAGGTATATCTGGAGCCGTATCATATTTAAAGCTGCGCCTGACCCTCTCCATATCTATTTTGACTATATTTTTTTCTACCAACTTTTTTATTGTTTCCGAAGAAGTAGCAGCTGCGGCCAGCAGGTCCGTCCTCCTGAGTCCTTCTTTCCCTGCTTTTAAAAGATGCTCCACTATTCTTTTTTGAGCGCCTGAATTCTTAAGTAGCGTTCCGCTTAGCATATCTTCTGCCGGTCCTTTACCTGACTGACCTTCCAATGCAGATCCGCAAAGTCTTATAATGGCCTCAAATTTGTACCCGATACTTTTATTCTCAAGTGATGATCTTGTTTTTTTACCCGGCGGCAGAAACAGCCGGAGCACGCTTGTAAGCGGTTGAATATAATATGAACTCATCCATCTTGCAAGCTCCAGCCGTCCATTATCAAATAAAGGAGGGATATCAACGATGCTTGATATGGGTTTGGCTTTTTTGGGGTCAATATCCGTGGAGTTCTTTATGCTTACAATATAGCCTATCTCCCTCCGGCTCTTTACGGGGACAAGGACCACGCTTCCTACCTCAAGCCTATCTGTCATATCGGGGGGTATGCGGTAGTCAAATGGACGGTCCGCGCCAAGTGACCTTATATCAATATAGACTTCTGCATATTTTTGCCCGGGTCCCATATAAGAATAGTTCTATAGTGTCATTTATATTCAAGCTTTCAATTTATTTAAAAGCTATTAACCTATTGTCTCATATAAAAAGGTATTCGAAAGCTAATACTTTACCCCGTATAGAAAGTGCTTAAAAATTGTTACATTGCCTTATGTAATAATTTATATGAAACCAATGCATGGCATTAGAGATATACAGCTACTAGAATATACAGGCTATAGTATAAATAATGAGACAAATACTGCCTTTATTTACTCTATTTCAGTCCAAGGAAATCCTTGATTGCATCTACCTTGTCAAGCTTCTCCCATGTAAAGTCCCTGTCATGCCTGCCAAAATGTCCATAAGCTGCTGTTTTTTGGTATATCGGCCGCAACAGGTCAAGATCCCTTACGATAGCTCCCGGACGCAGGTCAAATAACTCATTTATTGCTTTTTCGATCTTTAAAGGTTCAACTTTTTCAGTACCAAAAGTGTCGACCATCACAGATACGGGATGTGATACTCCTATGGCATATGCTACTTCAAGCTCGATCTTGTCCGCAGCACCAGCTGCCACAAGGTTCTTTGCAACATATCTTGTGGCGTATGCAGCAGAACGGTCCACTTTCGAAGGATCCTTTCCTGAGAAGGCTCCGCCACCATGACGGGCCATCCCGCCATAAGTATCCACTATTATTTTTCTTCCTGTAAGACCAGCATCACCCATAGGTCCGCCTATTGTAAATTCACCTGTAGGGTTTACAAAAAGCTTCATATCCTTTGATATATATTTCTCAGGGATGATCGGCTTTACAACAAATTCCATTACATCGGGCATTATCTGTGTTTCTATATCTATATTGGGAGCATGCTGTGAAGATACGACTATGGTCCCTATGGATACAGGTTTATCATTTTCATATTTTACGCTCACCTGTGATTTTCCATCAGGCCTGAGGTATGGCAGTATGCCGGCTTTCCTTACCTCTGACAGTCGGTGTGCGAGTTTGTGTGCGAGCATTATCGGAAGGGGCATGTATTCAGGTGTCTCATTACATGCATAACCGAACATCATTCCCTGATCCCCTGCACCCTGGGAATCGAGCTCATCTTCATATCCATTACCGACCCTGGATTCAAATGCTTTATTTACTCCCTGCGCTATATTTGGAGACTGGCTGCCAATCGATACCATCACGCCGCATGTCTCAGAATCAAAACCGTATTTTGCACGGGTATAACCAATATCTTTAACCACTTGCCTGACAATAGTGGGTATCTCAACATATGTATCAGTAGTAACCTCTCCTGCAACTACAACTATGCCTGTCTTTAAAAGCGTCTCTACGGCTACTCTTGCTTTCGGATCATCAGTGATGATCGCATCAAGCACAGCATCTGAAATCTGGTCCGCCATCTTATCCGGATGACCTTCGGTTACTGATTCAGATGTGAACATATAATCTCTTTTTTTTGACATTTTTTTCTTTACCCTTTCTTTTTGATATTTTAGGATTTCCAATATCCTGTGATTTTATTTATTTCTTCTTTATCTTTTTATGACTCTTTACTATCTCGTCCCAGATCCCGGAAGCTATTATTCTTTTTTTCGCCCTCTTCAACTTAATGCGCTCTTTGCCTCCTACTATTATACCGACTTCATTAAATTCGCTTTCCATACCGATATCTTTCCTGGAGATATCATTTACCACTATCATGTCTACTGCTCTCCCGGACATCTTCCCGGCAGCGCCTCTGGTATCATAACCGCTTTCAGCGGCAAACCCCACTAAAAATTGTTCCTTACTTTTCTTTGTCGAAAGAATCTCCAAAATGTTTTCATTTAATTTAAATTTAATCTTTAAAAGTTGCCCGTCTTTCTTTGAGATCTTGCCGGAAAATCTCTTCTCGGCCACAATATCGCTTACCGCAGCTGCCATTATTATTATATCCGACTTTTTAAATTCCTTCAGTATTTGTTTCTTCATATCCGCAGTATTTTCCGCATAGCGGATATCAATACCATAAGGAGCGGGCATAGACCTTGCCGAACTTACCAATATGACTTCTGCGGCTCCCCTGGAATATGCTTCCTCTGCAAGGGCATGGCCCATCTTGCCGCTGGAAGCATTTGATATATACCTTACAGCATCAATATACTCCCTTGTGCCGCCTGCGCTTATCATCACCTTTTTACCTTCAAGCTCTCTGCTCTTTATTAGCAGTTCCTGAAGCCTGGTGATGATTACCTCCTCATCTTCCATCCTCCCTATTCCCGTCTCTTTGCAGGCAAGCTCTCCTGATGCGGGACCTATTATCTGGTATTTGCCTGATGTTTTTAACTTTTCGATGCTGCCGGCCACATTAGGATCAAGGTACATGCTTTCATTCATAGCCGGTGCCACAAGTATGGGACAGACTGCTGCAAGCGCAGCTGTCGTCAAAAAATCATCGCAGATCCCTCCCGCCAGTTTACATATGATGTCAGCGCTTGCCGGAGCAATAAGGAAAGCATCCGCACTATGTGAAAGTGATATATGATAAATACGGCCCTGGTTTTTGAACTGGCCGGTAATTGTCTCATTTCCGGAAAGGGAACTAAATGTGATGGGGTTTATAAAATTATTGGCCCGTGGGGTCATTACTGGAATTATATCAGCGCCTAATTTCACCAATCTGCTGCATATATAAGCTGCCTTATAAGCAGCGATCGAAGCGGTTACTCCCAGTACAATCTTTTTTTTTAAAAAAATTGAACTGTCATAATCCAAGATTATTTTTCTTCCTCTTTTTTGATTTCAAATGCTATCTTCTCTTCTTTCAGCTCCTGGAAAGCTATCTCAAGCGGGTCATAAGAATCAATATCTACAAGTGGTTTTATTATATTTACCCTTTCCATATTTCTTTGAGCTGATAGATAATCACCAAGTTCCCTGGCTCTTTTGGCTACTGCCAGGCATATTTTATATTTACTATCTACATTCTTTTCATATTCATCAGTAAATTGTACCTTCAATGTTTATTTCCTTCCTACCGTACCAAGAAGTACGTCTTTTAGATTTTGCAAAGCTTCATTATAGTTATTATTTACAATTATGCAATCATAATGTTTTTTATACTTTAGTTCTTCTTCCGCTATTACCATCCTTTTTTCGATCTCCCCGTGACTGTCTGTTCCCCTCTTAAGCAGCCTTTTCTTTAGTTCTCCTGTGGTAGTAGTGACAACAAAAATATAGTAGGCGGAAGTCTTTGCTTCCATAACTTGCATTGCACCCTGGACCTCTATTTCCAGTATGACACTGATCCCCGCTGCAAGCTTATCATCCACAAATTTTTTAGGGGTACCGTAATAATACCCGGAATACTCTGCCCATTCAAGAAAGCTGCCGTCCCCTACCTGCTTCTCAAAGTCCTCTTTTGAGATGAAATAATACTGGACACCGTCTTTCTCTCCCCTTCTTACAGATCTTGTAGTAGCAGAAATAGATTTCTCGAAATTATCGAGGTCTTTTAATACATCTGCTATTAAACTGCTTTTACCTGATCCGGAAGGTCCGGATATTACAAATAAGCTGGCTTTTGTCGTCATCTATTTAAAACTTCAAGACTTAAGTGATATTGAAATGTTTATAGAAATTTATTTTCTGGTTCTTACCCAGCCCCCCCATTTTCTTATGGGGACTTATATTTAGTTCTTCCAGGACTTTTGCTGCATTCATCCTGCCATTGCCGGGAAGCGAACTAATGATGTTTAAGACCTTCATACCTGCTATATAGTTTTCAAAGAGCTCATGGTCTTTAAAAAGTTTGTTTATACTGGTCTTTCCCATCTTCAGCTGTTCCTTTATCTCGGACCGCTTTTTCCTTACCAACCGCGCTTTTTCCAGACCCTTCTTTCTGGCCTCATCACTTAAGTTGGTTAAAGTCATCAAAGCTCCTTTGATTATCACTGAATAAGATAATTTAGAGTATACAAATATATAAATTCTTTTTCAATATAATTATTCTTAAAGATTTAATAAAAATAGTATTTTAGGAATTTATTTGGAAAGTACGGCTATTTCCGGCTGCCCGGATACACTATTTCCCGCCCCTCACGGCACATGGGACACTTTTCCGGTTCAAATATCTCTATATCGATCTTTAACATATTATAATAAGGATACCCGAAACCCACTCCTGAATTCCTGTCTACAATACTTATGACCCCGGCCACCTCTGCGCCCCTGTCTTCACAGATCTTTATAACTTCCTTTACGGAACCTCCGGTTGTTATCACATCTTCGGCTATTATGACCTTCTCGCCTTCGCTTAGAGCAAAGCCCCTCCGGAGCTGCATTTCTCCATCTGCCCTCTCAGTAAAGATCATTTTCTTTTCTATCCTGAATGCAAGCATATACCCCCAGAGTATGCCCCCCACTGCCGGAGATATCACCGTGTCTACCTTCCCTATATCAATATCTTTTGAAAGCATCCCGGCAGCAGCTTTTGCAAGCTTGTCTGCCCTGTCAGGATATTGGAGAAGTTTGGCGCACTGCATATATACGCCGCTATGCAGCCCGGATGTCAGCTTGAAATGACCTTCGAATATTGCCCCGGATTCCTTAAATATATTAAAGACATCTATCCCTTCAGCCTGTTCGATTATTTTTAACATCTACTATCCTCCCGTTATGAATTACGCATACCTCAAAGTACACATTTTATTTTTTTAAGATATATGTCTATTGTCTCCCCTATATCTTCCTTTGTGGTGATGGACCTTCCAACTATTATCATATCTGCACCGGAAGATATTGCTTCCTCGGGTGTATTGACCCTTTTCTGGTCCCCGCTGCTGTCTTCTGCGAGTCTTATACCCGGGGTAGCTATATAGAAATCATCGCCAAACTGGTCCCTTAGAGGTTCGACTTCCTGCGGGGAACAGACTATTCCGTCTATCCCGGCATCAAGCGCTATCCCTACCAGTTTTTTGACCGTAGGAAGGTATCCTTTGCTAAAACCCATATTGCGGAGATCTGTATCATCAAGGCTGGTAAGTATGGTGACCCCAAAGACCATCGGCTTTATATTATTATTCTTCCTTGAATGCTCTTCCATGGAATTGACTGCCGCCTCGAGCATCTTTTTGCCTCCGAGTATATGTGCCGTTAAAATAGAAGGACCCAGGCCGGCTATTGCTCTCGATGCTCCTTTTATCGTATTTGGGATATCGGCAAGCTTTGCATCAAGCATTACCTTATAACCGAAACTTTTCGCTATATCTACAATACCGGTCCCCACACTATAGATCATCTCGAGCCCCAGCTTAACAGTGGTGACTTTGCCGCCTATCGCTGAAAGCAGCCTTGTAAGCTCATTCTTCTTATTAACATCGATTACGACTATAAGCCTGTCCTCTGGTTTTAGGATCTTCCTCTTCAAATCTTTAACCTTCCTGTAAAACTTTTTATACTATCAATTTTTTTACTTTTAAGATAATTCTTAAGTCCTGTGATTATTTTTATCCCAGCATCATGGTCTATCAGATTTACTGTACCAATCCCTACTGCAGAAGCTCCCACCATCATGAATTCTAATACATCAATATGGTCAAAAACCCCTCCCATCCCTATTACCGGTAAGATATTTTCCTGTGAAAGTGCAAATACCTTTGCAAGCGCTATGGGTTTTACCGCAGGACCAGAAAGTCCTCCGGTTATATTTCCGAGCATGGGTCTTGCAGTCTCAATATCTACTGCCATACCTATGACTGTATTAATAATAGATACAGCCTCTGCTCCGCCCCTTTTGGCCGACTGGGCCGACTGGACGATATTATCATGATTGGGTGAGAGTTTTGCGATGACAGGAATATCCAGGAGGGATGCGACCCCATCTACTACTTTCTCGACTTCTTCCGGCATCGCGCAAAATGCCTTTCCTCCCTGTTCTAGATTCGGGCATGAAAGATTTAACTCCAGGGCCAGTATCTCAGACTTTATATCAAGAACTTTTAGCGCAACTTTTTTAAACTCCTCAAGATCCTGTCCAAAAATACTTAATATTACCCTCACGTCCTTCTCCTGCATCCAGGCAAGGTGCGAGGTGAGGAAAGCATCTATTCCGTCATTTTGAAGCCCTATGGAATTGAGCACCCCTGATGCTGTCTCGCATATCCGCGGGCCGGGATTACCTTTCCTGGGTTTAAGCGAGTAACTCTTGGTCGTAACAGCGCCCAGGACAGATATATCATAAAAGGGCTGATGCTCCTCCCCGTGTGAAAATGTCCCGGAACAGGTTATTACCGGATTTGGAAGCTTTATCCTTCCGATCTCCACTGAAAGGTCGGGGCCTCCGGGAGCTATCCTATCCATATTATCAGTCATCAAATATTACCTCCGAAAGTTTGAATGCGGGACCATCTTTGCATACCCTCTTATAGTTAAAATCACCGATACCTGTTTTTACCTTTACCACGCATCCATTGCATGCTCCCATGCCGCATGCCATTTTTTCCTCAAGAAATACTGTAGCATCAATATTTTCCCCTGCCAGCTCTTTTTGTAAACACTTAAGCATCGGCTCCGGTCCGCAGCAAAATATATCATGGTCTGCAAAAAGCTTGAATTCATCAAATAAATGGTCCGCTACAAGTCCGAGCTCGCCCCATGAACCATCTTCAGAAAATATCCTGTATTTTACACCCATCCTGACAAGATCCCTTTCCCACAGGAGAAGGCCGCTGTCCCTGAAACCTGCAAGGACAAGGACATTCTTTCCCGCATCCAGTCCGAGCTTTGACAGGAGGTTTAGCGGCGCCACACCCATACCTCCTCCTACAAGGAGTAGATTATTCCTGGTACCGGCCAGGTCCACCGGTTTTCCAAGAGGTCCGGAAAAATCAAGCCCGTCACCCCTGCCGAGTGTAGACATATAGCGCGTACCTCTTCCTTTTACAAAGTACAGTATAGAAAAGACATTGAATTTTTCCTCTATGTCAAAGATTGAAAACGGCCTCCTGAGCAGAGGATCCCTGACTCCTTCAGTGGTGCATTTTATATTTACAAACTGTCCAGCTCTGGCATTTTTTACAATATAGGGTGAAAATATCTCCATCTTGTAGATGTCAGGACCGTATTTTTCATTTGAAAGTATTTCTCCTTTTAATATTTTCATCAATAATCCTGTATGGCCCTTACATTTATATTGCTATTGTTTTTCATCTCATATATCCCCTGCAGAAGCGCTGATGTGGCAGATAATGTAGTTATTGACGGCACATTGTGAAGGACAGCCGCTGTCCTCATATAATATCCATCACTACGCGCACTGCCCCCTTCCGGAGTATTGATAATGAGGTCTATCTCACCATTCTTTATCATATCTATTACATTCGGACGGCCCTCCCGGATCTTCAGGACCTTATGGGTCTTTATACCGCTTTCTGAAAGTATGTCCCCTGTTCCCTTTGTGGAGATTATCTTAAAATCCATCGCAGCAAGCTTCGAGGCTATTTCCACGATCAGGTCCTTGTCCTTATCACTTACTGATATGAATACCGAGCCTGATGTCGGGAATACCTGGTTTACGGATAACTGTGACTTGGCAAAGGCGATCCCGAATTCAGGATCGATACCCATCACCTCTCCGGTCGATTTCATCTCCGGTCCGAGTATTGTATCTGCCCCCGGGAATCTATTAAAAGGAAGAACGGCTTCCTTGATGCTGAAATAATCAAGCTTTGTGGGATCGACACGTTCAAAATCCTGGTCCGCAAGTTTCATACCCGCAAGGACCCTGGAGGCTATCTTTGCCATGGGCACCCCAATTGATTTACTGACAAAAGGAACCGTTCTTGATGCCCTGGGATTTGCTTCCAGCACATATACCTTCGAATCCTTGACAGCATACTGGATATTCATAAGTCCTATTACTTTGAGTTCATGGGCCATCTGAAAAGTATACTCCCTTATTGTCTCTATTATCTCAGGTCCAAGGGTATAGGCCGGTATCACACAGGCACTGTCGCCGGAATGAATACCAGCTTCTTCTATGTGCTCCATTATCCCGCCGATAAATAGCTCTTCACCATCATATATGGCATCAACATCGACCTCTATTGCCCGCTCTAAGAATCTATCTATAAGTATCGGCCGGTTACCAGAGACCTCCGTAGCATTCTTAACATAATCTTTAAGAGTGTCTTCATTATATACAATGCTCATGGCTCTTCCGCCCAGGACATAAGACGGACGCACTATAACCGGATAGCCGATCCTTGCTGCTATCTTTGCCGCATCTACTTCATTTAAAGCCGTACCGTTTTTCGGTTGCGGGATATCCAGGTTCCTAAGCATATTGCCGAACCTTTTGCGGTCCTCGGCAAGGTCTATTGAATCAGGGGATGTCCCCAGTATATTAACGCCGGCTCCCTGAAGCCTTAAGGCAAGCTTTAGCGGTGTCTGCCCGCCAAACTGTATTATGACCCCTTTCGGTTTCTCAGCCTCTATAATATTCATCACATCCTCAAAGGTAAGCGGCTCAAAGTACAGCCTGTCGGAAGTATCATAATCCGTACTTACTGTCTCCGGATTACAGTTCACCATGATGGTCTCATAGCCCATATCGTGGAGTGCAAAAGAGGAATGCACGCAGCAGTAGTCAAATTCGATCCCCTGTCCTATCCGGTTCGGTCCGCTTCCCAGGATTATTATCTTTTCCTTATCGGTCGGGAGTATCTCATCTTCTGTCTCATATGTAGAATAGTAATAAGGTGTATATGCCTCAAATTCCGCAGCGCATGTATCAACAGTCTTAAAAGTAGGTATGATTCCCAGTTTTTTCCGTAAATTCCTTACATCATCTTCCTCTGATCTGCAGAGATGGGCTATCTGCATATCAGAATACCCGAATCTTTTGGCCTCCCGCATTGTTTCGGCGCTTATGTTTTTTAGCGCACAATTTTTAAAGCCCTTCTCAAAATCAACGAGCTGGGCAATATTGTTTAGGAACCAGGGATCTATCTTTGTAAAGCTAAAAATATCCTCTACGGTCCTGCCGATCTCAAAAGCATATTTTATATAGAATACCCTGTCCTGGTTTGGGATGGACAGCTTATCATTTAATAACTCTTCCCTGATATCATTTACTCCATCTGAACCGAGCCCATAACGGTCTATCTCAAGCGACCTTATGGATTTCTGCAGCGCTTCCTTAAATGTCCTCCCGATAGCCATGGCCTCACCGACTGATTTCATCCTGGTCGTAAGTGAAGTATCTGTACCCGCAAATTTCTCAAAGGCCCACCTGGGGAACTTGACCACGACATAGTCTATTGAGGGTTCAAAGCATGCCGGAGTCTTTTCGGTGATATCATTTGGTATCTCATCAAGGGTATACCCGACAGCAAGCTTTGTGGCTATCTTTGCTATGGGAAAACCGGTGGCCTTTGATGCCAGCGCGCTGCTTCTTGACACCCTGGGATTCATCTCTATAACAGCCATCTGTCCGTCCTCCGGATTGATCGCAAACTGTATATTGGAACCGCCTGTCTCAACGCCTATCTCCCTTATGATATCAAGAGATGCATTTCTCATTATCTGGTATTCAACATCGGTCAGTGTCTGTGCAGGCGCAACAGTTATGCTGTCACCGGTATGGACACCCATGGGATCAAAGTTCTCTATCGAACATACTATGACGACATTATCTTTTTTGTCCCTCATCACTTCCAGTTCATACTCTTTCCACCCTGCCACTGATTTTTCTACAAGTACCTGTGATACCGGTGAGAGGCCGATCCCCCCGGTGACTATCTCTGTAAATTCTTCCTTATTAAATGCTACTCCGCCGCCGAGTCCCCCGAGTGTAAATGAGGGCCTTACAACAAGCGGGAACTTGAGTTCTTCCGCAAACTGAAGAGCCTCAGCAAGGGTTTTTGCATAACCGCTGGGGGGCACATGGAGCCCTATATTTGCCATGGCCTCTTTGAACTTTTCCCTGTCTTCAGCCTTAATTATTACATCCACATCGGCCCCGATAAGCTCCACGCCGTATTTTTCAAGCACTCCATTCTGGGCAAGCATCACCGCAATATTGAGGCCTGTCTGGCCACCCAGTGTAGGGAGAAGCGCATCGGGCCTTTCCTTCTCTATTATCTTTGCGACAAACTCGGGCGAGAGAGGTTCTATATATGTCTTATCGGCAAAGTCGGGATCGGTCATTATCGTGGCCGGATTCGAATTTACAAGCACCACCCTATAGCCCTCTTCCTTCAGTACCTTGCAAGCCTGTGTGCCGGAATAGTCGAATTCACAGGCCTGGCCAATTATTATTGGTCCCGAGCCTATCAGCATTATTGTTTTTAAGTCATCTCTTTTTGGCATAGATATTTTTACCCTGTCTATTAATCTTTTTTTATATTTAAACAAGTCCCTAATAAAATTCCCACTACCAGCTCCTGGGAGTCTGCCCTAATTCTTAAAGTCATCTATAAGTTTTGTAAATCTTTCAAAAATATACCTCGAGTCATGGGGTCCCGGACCAGCCTCGGGATGATGCTGCACCGTAAATGCAGATATGTCCGGATATTCTATCCCCTCTATGGTCTGGTCATTTAAGTTCAGGTGCGTCACCTTATAGGAAGTAATATTGATATCGTCAAGTGACCGCACATCTACCGAGAAACCATGATTCTGTGTCGTTACTTCTACTTCCTGGTTATCAAGGTTTTTTACCGGATGATTTGCCCCATGATGCCCGAATTTTAATTTATAAGTCCTGGCCCCCAGCGCAAGTGAGAGCAATTGATGTCCCAGGCATATCCCGAATATTGGCTTTTTCCCGATAATACCCCTGATATTTTCAATCGCATAGCTTACCGCAGCCGGATCCCCCGGACCATTTGACAGAAGTATCCCATCAGGGTTCATCCCGAGCATTTTCTCCGGAGGGGTATCCGCCGGCATCACAGTAATATCAAATCCTGCAGAATCAAGGCACCTCAGTATGTTTAGCTTAATACCGAAATCATATGCGGCTATCCTGTATTTATGGTCCTTCTTTGATGGATTAAATGTATAGGGTTCGCTGCAGGTGACAAGATCGACAAGATTTCTTCCCTCCATATCCGGAAAACTATCAAGCTTTGATTTAAGCTCCGCATGGTCTGCGGTCTCTGTAGAGATCAGGCCCTTCATAGCTCCGCTCTCCCTTATATGCCTGGTAAGCTGCCTGGTATCGATCTCGGATATCCCGATAATATTATACTGCCTTAAATAATCCTCCAGGCTCTTTCCGGCCCGCCAATTACTATAGTGATCAAGATACTCACGTACTATAAAACCCTTGACCTGGACTTTGGAGGATTCCACATCTTCGGGATTAACCCCGTAATTTCCGATCTGGGGATATGTCATAGTGACTATCTGCTCGCAATAGGAAGGATCGGTAAGTATCTCCTGGTATCCGGTCATGGAAGTATTAAAAACCACTTCTCCCGTGACTTCTCCATCACAACCGAAACCCTTTCCTTCAAATACTTTTCCGTCCTCCAGCATCAAAATCGCTTTCAAAATCCTACCCGCTTTCGTATTCTATTTTTCCATTACTTATGGTGTATTTTACCTGTCCAAATAATCTCTGGCCTATAAATGCAGAGTTGGTGCTTTTTGATCTAAAATCCCCTGCATTTACGGTAAACTCTTTGCCCGTATCTATCACTGTGATATCTGCAGTACCGCCCACTTTTATGGTGCCGGCATCGATATCCAGTATCTCTGCCGGTCCGGTTCCCATTAGTTTTACAATCTTTATCAGCGGGATATCTTTTTCCCTGCAGAGCTTTGTATAGCTTGCAGCAAAAAGTGTCTCCAGCCCGGTAGTGCCGAACTCTGCCAGTTTGAATGTCGTATTTTTCTCTGTATCAAGATGAGGGGCATGATCAGACACTATTGCATCTATTGTCCCGTCGGCCACCCCTTTTATCAGGGCTTCCTGGTCAGCAGCGCTTCTAATAGGGGGCTTGACCTTCAAGTTTGTATTAAAACTTTCAAGAAAGCTGTCATTAAAGAACAGGTGATGGGCCGTGACATCGCAGCTTATATCCACACCATCTGCCTTTGCGGCTCTTATCATATCAACGGCACCTGATGTACTTATATGTGTGATATGTATCCTGGCCCCGGTTTTTTTGGCAAGTACTATATCCCTTCCGATCATCAAATCATCTGCAAGCGCCGGTATCCCCTCCAGGCCGAGTTTAGTGGAATACTTTCCTTCATGGATCAGTCCGTATTTTGAGAAACTATGGACTTCCTCATGGAGTATGAGCGGCTTTTCAAACTGCCTTGAATACCTCATTATCTCATACATGAGTTTCGCATCGGTTACAGAATGGCCGTCATCGGAAAAACCGGCTGCTCCTGCTTCCGCCAGGAGCCCCATCTCCGTTATATCCCTGCCCTCAAGTCCCCTGGTCATTGCAGCCACAGGATAGATATTGCATCCTGTACCCGCGGCCTTTCCGGTAATATAGCCTACAAGCGAAGGACTGTCTATTACAGGCTCTGTATTCGGCATGCAGGCAATCGATGTTATGCCTCCTGCCAGTGCGGCCTGCGTCCCCGTCGCAATGCTCTCCTTTTCTTCAAAACCGGGTTCCCTCAGGTGCACATGCATGTCAACAAGACCAGGTAGTATAGTATAGTCTTTAGCATCTATTTCAATTACTTCTTTTTCGTCAACTTTAATATTTTCTTTTATATCAACTATTCTGCCATCTTCGATATACAGATTAGCTTTATGTTCCTTGTTCTTAATTGTATCTATTATCAGGCCATTTTTTATCAGTATTTTATTTGTCTTTATTCCGTTCATATTTATGCCCATCTTTATATCTATTTATATAGTCTCTTACCTTTATTTTTATCCATCTCTTCAAACTGTCCTTTTAGCACTCTTTAAAATGCTATTTCTACTGTCCCCTTACCCTGGCAGTTAGCCTTAGATCAAATCTTACATATTGGCTCTAATTCATCTGCCATTTAAAACTCTAGCCCAACACCAGGTAAAGGAGTGCCATCCTGACAGCTACGCCGCTTGTGACCTGCTCCTCTATCAGTACCTTGTCCGAGGGACTCTTCCTCTCACCCATTACTTCATCACTTATTTCTATCCCCCTGTTTACAGGTCCCGGATGCATGACGACCGCCCCGTCTTTCATTCTCGCAAGCCTCTCCATATCCAGGCTCAAAAACCTGTTATACTCCCTGACAGAAGGATAAAACTTCCGGTCCTGCCTTTCAAACTGCATCCTCAGCAGATACAGCACATCCACTTCTTCTATAATATCGTCTATGGAATGAAACACCTTGAATCCCGAATAATCCTCCGGAAGAAGCATCGTCGGTGCAACCAGGCTCACATCCATGCCCATCTTCTCAAATATCGTAATATCTGATCTTGCTACCCTGCTGTTCAGGAAATCTCCCGCAACAGCAACTTTTAGCCCTTCAAACTTTTCAAATCTCGACCTTATCGTATAAAGGTCAAGAAGTGCCTGTGTGGGATGCTGATGCTTGCCATCCCCCGCATTTATTACAGGTACCTCAACAAAATTGTCGACTAGTTTGACTGTCCCGCTATCACTGTGGCGTATGACTATAAGGTCCACCTGCATCGCAAGTATGGTCCTTAAAGTGTCCATTATGGACTCGCCTTTCTTTAGGCTTGAAGAAGATGCGGCAAAGTTTATCATATCTGCTGAAAGCCTTTTGGCCGCAACCTCAAAAGAAGTCTTTGTCCTAGTGCTTGGCTCAAAAAAAAGGTTTACCACCGTCTTTCCCCTGAGTGTAGGTACTTTCTTTACTTCCCTTTTTGAAATATCTGTAAAAGAATCGGCAGTCTCCATTACTTTTAATATATCTTCAACAGAAAGGTCATCGACTTTTAGTATGCTCGTCTTATTTAGCATCTTCATCCTTTTCCACAAGTATTACACTATCTTCGCCATCGGTCTCTTCTAACTTTACCTCCACCATCTCATTACGGGACGTCGGTAGATTCTTTCCAACATAATCGGCCCTTATGGGAAGCTCCCTGTGTCCCCTGTCTATAAGGACAACAAGCTGTATGGACCTCGGCCTGCCGAGATCTATGATCGCATCAAGGGCGGCCCTTATCGTCCTTCCTGTAAAAAGTACATCATCGACAAGGACCACATTCTTGCCGGTTACATCAAAGTCTATCTCGGTCTTTCCTATCTCGCTTTTTATCTTCTGGCCAAAATCATCCCTGTAAAGTGAGATATCAAGCATCCCGAACGGGACCTTGCTCTCCTCAAATTTCTCGATTTTTAAACCGATCCTCCTTGCAAGCGGAACACCCCTCTTCCGGAGACCGATGATCACCAGGTCACCGCTTCCCCTGTTCCTTTCAAGGATCTCATGGGATATTCTTTTTATAACCCTGTCCACATCAGCGGAGTTGAGTATTATTGCTTTTTCTATCATAGTTCACCACCATATAAAAAAGCCTTCTTACAAAAAATGTAAGAAGGCTTCCTCATCTATATTATTAAGTTGTATTAATAACTTATGTCTCATGCCTTATTAGCCTCTCCGGACTATTTTAAAGGTTTTATATTAAATTTTACTAACCAAATATTATAGGTTAATTCAGCTAAAAATCCAAGCCGTTTTCACAAATTACTTAAATTTTCTTCTAAGCTGTCTCAATTTAGAATTCAGATCGTCGCCGCCGCCACGGC
>RCNB010000825.1_pt1 | contig 20201 bp, 24 predicted proteins | sample 2041321 | NCBI WGS metagenome assembly RCNB01 (sample SAMN09708232, study PRJNA481090) | Marine sediment metagenome, whole genome shotgun sequencing project. | reverse complement strand
CAAAAACAGAAGTAATCAAACCTATCATAAATGCGGCGTATAAACCAACTAAGGGGTCGACACCTGCCACAAATGCAAAGGCCACAGCTTCAGGCACCAAGGCCAAAGCTACAGTGAGCCCTGATAAAATATCATTTTTGGCGTTTTTGGTTCGTTTTCTTATAAACTCAGTCATGATTTCCTTATTTTAAAAGTCGGCAAAGATAGCTTATTTTAACTAGTTAGTAACAGTATTACTATTATTCGCAAGCACTCTTCAATTTCGTATCATTGAAGAGCAACCTAATCGTACCGTACGTGTCTTTCAGCGCTTTCTTCTGAGCATTCACATTTAACCAAGCAACCTTTGTAATACCTTCTTCTATTTGAGGTGTCAATAGTTGATCATAGGCGTGCATGGTGTACCAGTAAGATATTTTCAATACTCTGTGCTCTTTATATCTATATATATGGTATGTCGTATTTAGATATTTCTTCAACGTCACGTTTCGAATACCGCACTCTTCTTCTACTTCTCTTACCGCTGCAATCTCTTTCGATTCACCTTTTTCTATTTTACCCTTTGGCAGATCCCAACGATCATTTCTAAAAATCCAAAGTACCTCTTTATGTTCATTATAAACAACACCTCCGGACGCTTCAATTATTTTGAATTGACTTTTAAAATTAGCCCATAAAGCCAGTAGCGATTTATCATACAAATAAAGAGATTTCAGTGTTGAACTCTCCAATCTTATGAGCGTGCTCTGCAGGTCAACTTCACTGTAGATAAAGAAGTTCATTTTATCTTTCAGCTCATAATCATCTGTCAAATAAACAACAGCATCATTTATAAAAATTGTATACATTTGCGACATGATTTTAAACAAAAATACAGCAAAAAAAACTGCTGAACTATTATTACAAATCAAAGCGATTAAATTACAACCAACCGAACCATTTACTTGGGCCTCTGGATGGAAATCTCCCATTTATTGCGATAACAGAACCACACTTTCTTTTGTAAATATTCGTAATTTTTTACGTGAGAGTTTAGCAAAAGCTGTAGAAGAAAAATACGGCAAACCAGATGTTATTGCTGGTGTTGCCACGGGTGCTATTGCTATTGGCGTATTAGTCGCTCAAGAGTTGGGCATACCTTTTGTATATGTGAGACCGGAGCCTAAAAAGCACGGTCGCAAAAATCAAGTTGAAGGTCATTTAGAAAAAGGCCAAACGGTAGTTGTTATAGAAGATTTAATAAGTACTGGAAAAAGTAGTCTCAACGCGGTAAAAGCTTTAAAAGAAGCTGATGTTACTGTAAAAGGCATGGTTGCTATTTTTTCTTACGGTTTTGACTTTGCGCAAGTAAATTTTGACGCAGCAAATATTGAATTAACAACTTTAAGTGACTATGCCAATTTATTAGAACAGGCCGTAGAAACGAATTATATTAACAACAGTGAATTAGAAACATTGAAAGATTGGCGTGCCGACCCAAGTGAATGGCGATAGCATGTTAGACCTATAAATCAGTTAAAAAATAACCACGCATAAAACATAAAAAATGAATTTAGAAAGCCCAAAAGTATCGGTACAAAAATCTGGTAATGAAATGTTCGAATTTCTAGCTAAAGTTGAAAATTTCGGAAAAATTATGCCCGAAGATATTGATAAGTTCGAGGCAAGAGAAGATTCTTTTTTATTTGCATTAAAAGGAATGCCTGAGATCAAATTAAAACTGATAGAATTAGTACCTTCGAACAAAGTTGTATTAGGATCGGCTAGCGACAAGATTCCATTTACATTAACAGGAAATATTACAGAAACTGGTGCTACTACAAGTGATGTTCAATTGGTATTTGATGGTAAATTCAATATGATGATGGCCATGATGGTAAAAGGGCCCTTACAAAAATTCATCAATACACTTTCTGCTAATATTGAAAAACTTTAGATAAATTTTATTTCTTTTAGGTCAAATTTTTCTAGAGTTTCATTTTCTAATTCGACAACTAATTTTCCTAGAAAGGTGATTCCTAAAATTTTACCTAAAAAATTTCCGTAACGCTCATTTCTAAACATAGCAGGGATACCATTTCGATACAATACTTGCTCGTAATTTGATTTTAAAAGAGGGAACTTTTCAGTTGTTATTAAATTCATTTGAAATTGTATCGCAACAATCAAATCGTTTAAAATCAGCCTTTTATCATAGGTATTACCGGTCAACATTTTCAATGAGGCTGCGTTTGGTAATGCTTCTGAAAATGATTCTTGATTGATATTGAGACCTATTCCGATAATAGCATTGGTTATTTTGCCATTACTGACAGTATTTTCAATTAAAATTCCGCACAATTTCTTATTAGATGACAAAATGTCGTTTGGCCATTTAATTTTTAACTTTTCTTTAATATAGTTCTGTAAAACAGTATGAATTGCCAAAGAAATTGCACAATTTAAATAAAAAGAATGCTGTACCTCTAATGATAAAAATTTACATAAAATACTGAACGTTAAGTTTTTACCTTTTTCAGAAGTCCACGTATTATCAAATTGACCCTTACCATTCGTTTGTGCTTCAGCAACGACTACGGTATAATTTTCAACGATAGATGTTCGTACCATATCCTTTAAAAAAGCATTGGTAGAATTAATGGCATCAAGTTTGACTATCTTCATATATATTTATGCAAATATAGGACATCAATAGTCATAAAATTAATACATTTGCAGGTAATATTAAAGATTTTGAATGATAGAAAAAAAGACAAGCGCTGATCAATTAATTACTGAAATTATTAAAGGAATAGAGCAGGTTAAAGGAGAAAAAGTGAGCATTTTAGATCTAAGAGAGATTGAAAATACAGTTTGTGATTACTTTATTGTATGTGAAGGAAATTCTAATACACAGGTAAATGCCATTTCTGGATCGGTACAAAAACTAGTAAGTAAAGCATTGAAAGACAAGCCTTGGCATGTTGAAGGCGAAGGAAATTCCGAGTGGATTTTATTAGATTATGTGAACGTTGTTGTACATATTTTTCAAAAACAAATTCGTGAGTTTTATGACATTGAAAGTCTTTGGGGCGACGCCAAGATTACTGTTATAGAAGCTGCTCACTAATACTAAAACAATAAAATACTCATATGAGTCAAGATAATAAAAAGAAACCTTTAAAAGAGTTTAAATTTAAGTTCAATTTCTATTGGGTTTATGGAATTTTATTTGCCTTAATTTTAGGATATCAGTTTTTTAATAGTGGTGATTTAGCTACAAAAGAATTGTCAACAAATGAGTTTGAAACTATTTTAAAAGATAATGAAATTGAGCGAATTGTTATTGCTAATGATGATGTAGCACAATTATATGTTAAGCCTGAGGCTCTTCAAAAAGAAAAGCATAAAAAGAATACTACAAGTCCGTTTTACAACGATAAAAACCCAATGTATATCTATAAAATTGGGGATCTCAAAAACTTTGAAGACCTACTGCGAACGCAACAAGAAGAAAATTCACTAACATTCGACACGAAGAATATTTCACAAGATAGTATTTGGGATTTCATTTTACCAATGCTTCCTTTTGTGTTTATTATTGCTATCTGGATTTTCATCATGAAGCGTATGTCGGGAGGTGGTGCCGGAGGTGGTGCTGGCGGACAAATATTTAATATTGGTAAATCAAAAGCGAAACTTTTTGATCAAGACCAAAAAGTACAGACCTCATTTAAAGATGTTGCTGGTTTAGAAGGTGCTAAAGAAGAAATTCAAGAAATCGTAGATTTTTTAAAAAATCCAGATAAATATACCAAACTCGGCGGTAAGATTCCGAAAGGAGCCTTGTTGGTAGGACCTCCAGGTACAGGTAAAACATTATTAGCCAAAGCTGTTGCTGGAGAAGCCAAAGTTCCTTTCTTTTCTTTATCAGGTTCTGACTTTGTTGAAATGTTCGTAGGAGTTGGTGCCTCACGTGTGAGAGATTTATTCAAGCAAGCCGCTCAAAAATCTCCATCAATTATTTTTATTGATGAAATTGATGCAATTGGGAGAGCTCGTGGTAGAAGTAATGTTACAGGTGGTAATGATGAAAGAGAAAATACGTTGAATCAATTACTAACCGAAATGGATGGTTTTGGTACGGATGTTAACGTCATTGTAATTGCCGCTACAAACCGTGCAGACGTTTTAGATAAGGCACTAATGCGTGCAGGTAGATTTGATAGACAAATTTATGTAGATCTACCAGACATGAATGAGCGTCAAGAAATATTTGAAGTTCATATCAAACCATTAAAATTATCTGAAAATGCGGATATTGAGTTTTTAGCAAAACAAACTCCTGGTTTTTCAGGAGCCGATATTGCTAATGTATGTAATGAGGCAGCCTTAATCGCAGCAAGGCAGGATAAAAAAGCTGTTGAGCATCAAGACTTCTTGGATGCCGTAGATAGGATAGTTGGTGGTTTAGAAAAGAAAAATAAGATCATTACCCAAAAAGAAAAAGAAACTATTGCTTTTCATGAAGCTGGTCATGCCACAGTTAGCTGGATGTTAGAACATGCTGCGCCATTGGTCAAAGTTACAATTGTACCACGAGGCCAATCTTTAGGTGCTGCTTGGTATTTACCCGAAGAACGTATGATCGTAAGAACTGAGCAAATGCTCGATGAAATGTGTGCAACTTTAGGTGGAAGAGCTGCTGAAAAAATTGTTTTTGATAAAATCTCAACAGGGGCCTTAAGTGATCTCGAAAAGATCACAAAGCAAGCGCGTGCTATGGTTACTGTTTATGGATTGAGTGAAAAATTAGGTAACATTACCTATTATGACTCTAGTGGCCAAAATGACTATAATTTCTCGAAGCCATATAGTGAAGAGACTGCTCAGTTAATTGATGTTGAAATTTCTAAATTAATTGAAGCTCAATATGTAAGAGCTCAAGGTATCCTGAAAAAGCATAAAAAAGAATTGACCGTACTTGCTGAATTATTACTGGAAAAAGAGGTGATTTTTAGTGACGATTTAGTTAAAATTTTCGGCGAAAGACCCTTCATAAAAGAACCTCTGGCGAAAAAAATAGTAAAGCCGACCCCTAAAGTTGTTGAAGAAAAGGAACAAAAAGATGTGAACAATGAAGGCGAGATTTCAACAGAATTCGCTTAAAGTTTGACATATTACTTAATTTTGAGTAATTCATGAATCCTTATATGAACCTCTTTAAGAAACTTTTTAATTCTAAAAAGGAAGAATCCGACGTAGATTGCTTAGCATCAAGTATTGACACAGAAAATCTATCCATAGATGATATATTTGTACACAACTTTATTAAAAAAGGAGGGCGATTTTTATATTGTGCAACATCCGAAGAGGTAAATGAAAACTTACTAAACATTTTTAATGAAAACCATTGGGATGGCGCCGTGTGTATCGATAAAAGGCTGGACGCTTTTTTAACTGTTATTAATAAAAATTCTACAACTACAATTGTTGACGAATTGCCTTTTCTTACAGGCTGTGAACATCTAATTTCAGACAATGGAAGTGTCTTATTTTCTTCGAATCAAGTTCATCAGCATAAGATTTGTAATTTACCAAAGCACTTTATCGTCATTGCCAAAACCAGCCAGCTTGTGAGAACGACTAGTGAAGGTTTAATGGGTATTCGACAAAATTACAAAAAGAACTTTCCAACAAATATTAGCTCAATTAAAGATTATATGCCGAATAGAGTGCATGAGGATTTTTTAACATATGGTAATTCAAACTCAAGGAGCCTGTACTTGCTGCTTCTCGAAGATTTATAATATGAAAGAGCTTGGTCTTAGGATAATATCTGGTCTTATCTTTATTGCAGTTATTATTGCGTCTATTCTGTATTCAAAAGAGTCATTTTATAGTGTTTTCTATATCATTATGCTTTTCTGCCTCTATGAATTTAAAAACCTAATCGGTTTGAGATATAACTGGATATATTTAGTTGCCACTCTAACCTATTTTAGATTTGCAAATCTATCCATTTTAAGTGCGAACTATTTTCACTTTTTTTTAATCATATCCTTATTCATTCCTTTCATCTACCAATTATTCAAACCAAAAATAAGTATAACATCAAGTAAGCTTGGTCACTTTTTCTTAGCTATGGCATATATCGCCTTACCGTTTGTGTTCTTAACCCGTATACCATTTATTGAAGATGAATATCATCCAAAAATAATTATTGGTATTTTTATCTTGATTTGGATGAGCGATTCATTTGCTTACCTGGTAGGTAGCACAATTGGAAAAACAAAACTATATGAAAAAATTTCGCCGAACAAGACTATAGAAGGAGCAATCGGCGGACTACTAGCAGCTTGTATAACTGCGTATTTCATGTCTGAATATATACCGATCATCACTAGGACGAGCTGGTTAATTATTGCATTAATCGTTGTTATTTTTGGACTTTTAGGAGATTTGACGGAATCTAAATTTAAACGAGAGGCAAACGTAAAAGATAGTAGTAATTTTATCCCTGGTCATGGCGGATTTTTAGATCGTCTAGACAGTATTATTTTTGCCATGCCTTTTGTTTATGTATATTTACATTTAACTTATTGACAGCATCGGACTAACAAATAATGATGAAGAAAATAAAAAATAAATGTATTGACTCATACTTTCGATAACCCCGAAACATGTTGATAAATTGAATTAATTCGTATAAAATAAATGTTTCATAAAGAAGGATATAAAATAATAATGATATCAATGCTGATTTTTGTTGGCTTATTGTTATTAACTGACGAATTTGTAACCATTTTTTGGCTTAACAAAGTTATTATGGTGGCTTTATTAGTGCTTTTCGTGTTGATCCTACAGTTTTTTAGAAACCCAAAAAGGTTTACAGTTGAAAATTTAGATCAGATTATTGCACCGGTAGATGGTAAAGTTGTAGTGATTGAAGAAGTTGAGGAAAAAGAATACTTTAAGGACAAAAGACGGCAAATTTCGATTTTTATGTCGCCTTTAAATGTACATGTAACACGGTATCCGATAAGCGGTGTTGTCAATTATAGCCAATACCATCCTGGTAAATACTTAGTGGCATGGCACCCAAAATCATCGGAAGAAAATGAACGAACGACTATCGTAGTTGAAAATAATAATGTCGGTAAGATTTTATATCGACAAATTGCCGGAGCCGTAGCACGGCGTATTGTTAATTATGCTAAAAAAAATGAAAAAACTAGGCAAGGTGCGGATGCGGGTTTTATAAAATTTGGTTCAAGAGTAGATATTTTCATTCCATTAGATATGGAAGTCAATGTGACACTAAACCAAAAAGCAACAGGTGGTGAAACCGTGATAGCTAGCAAAGTAAATTAGTTTTTTTCATTAAATTTGATAATGGAAGACTTGAACAGAAAATTTAAAAAAGCGTATAAGATAACTTCTTCCATGAGTGAAAAGTTACCACCAGACATTATGCTTAAATTATATGCCTATTACAAACAAGCTACAAAAGGTATTAATTATACACGATCTGCAGGCCAAAATGAAGTGAGAAATGGCTTTAAAGCAAATGCTTTATTTCAATTAAAGAATATAACTGAAGAAGAGGCAAAAATTGCTTACATAGCCCTGGTAGAAGAAATAATACAAGAAAAACTTAATTAAAATATCTTATGAAAAAAATAATTGTATTCGCTGTTATAGCAAGTATATTAATTGTTTCGTGTAAAAAAGAAGCAAAACAACCTGAAGGGCCTCAATTTTCGGTTGAACCAAAAACGGTTACTATTAACTGGACTGGTTATAAAACCACTTCTAAAATTCCTGTTAAAGGTGAATTCAAAATAGTTGATATTTCGAATATAAAAGAAGCTTCAACCGCCGTCGACGCTCTTAACGGGACAAAATTCAGTATCCCTGTGAGTAGTATTTATTCTGGTGATAATGAACGCGATGGAAAACTTAAACAATTATTTTTTGGTGTAATGGACGCTACTGTTTCATTATCCGGAACGATAAACTTGAACGAAGATAATACAGGTACTGTTGACCTATCAATGAATGGTATTTCAAAAGAAATTCCTGTCACCTATACTGTAAAAGATCAGCTCGTTGAATTTAGTGGAACACTTGATATTTTGAATGATTTTAAAGCACAAACAGCGTTAGAATCTATCAGTAAGGCTTGCTTTGAGCTACATAAAGGGCCAGACGGTGTTAGTAAAACATGGAGTGAAGTATCTATTGGAGCAGCTGTTTATTTGAAAAAAAAATAATCAAATTTCAACGTTTATTTTACAAAAACCAGACAATTCATTTTAATGTATATGAGGTCTGTCTAATACGATTGTAAAGTATCCCGAAATCAAAAGGCGCTACCTCCTACTATCCTTGTGTTTTACTATGGTGTACTTTTTTATTAAATAATTAGCTTACTAAAGCTATTGCAAACTGGTTAAACTAGCCTTCAATGTTTCAATTTTAGCCAAGGCATCTGCCTCCTTTTTCTTTTCACTTGCAACAACTTGATCGGGTGCATTACTAACAAAACGTTCATTAGACAACTTCTTTTGTACCGATTTTAGAAACCCTTCCGTATAACCTAACTCGTCAGACAACTTCTTGATTTCGTCTTCAATGTTAATTGCGCCAGCAATCGGTATAAAATATTCATTCGCCTTTACTCTAAAAGTTAGTGCCCCGTCAATTTTTTCAGACCCATAGTCTAAATGAGCAATATTTCCTAATTTACAAATAACAGCATCTAAATCATTCGTAATATTTTCATTATTCAAAACGAAAAGGTCAATTGATTCTTTAAAGGAAATATTTTTCTCTTTACGGATGGTACGAATACCGGCAACAACATTGGTTGCAAAATCAAAATCAGCAATTAATTTTTCATCTATATCTTCAATTTCAGGGTATTTAGCTATGATCAATGCCTGCTCTGGTGTTCTTTCTTCAACGTATTGCCAAATTTCTTCTGTCAAGAAAGGCATAAACGGATGCAAAACCTTTAAGTTCTTTTCAAAAATCACAATTATTGCGCTATATGTTTTAGCATCGATAGGTTGTTCATAAGCCGGCTTTACAATCTCTAACAGCCAAGAAGCAAAATCATCCCAAACTAATTTATATATTGTCATCAAGGCATCAGAAATTCTATACTTACTAAAATGATCTTCAATTTCAGCAAGTGTTTGCTGAAATTTAGCGTTATACCATTTAATCGCAATTTCAGCAGCCACTGGTTGTACGACAGTATCACTTACCTCCCAACCTTGTACCAATCGAAAAGCATTCCATATTTTATTCGCAAACTGCTTGCCTTGCTGGCATAAAGCCTCATCAAACATCAAATCATTTCCTGCAGGAGAACTCAATAACATTCCGACTCGAATTCCATCGGCACCATATTTTGAAATTAAATCTAAAGGGTTCGGAGAATTACCCAATGATTTTGACATTTTTCTACGTTGTTTATCCCTTACAATACCCGTGAGATAAACATTACTAAATGGTTTATCACCTTTATATTCATAACCTGCAATAATCATACGCGCTACCCAAAAGAATAGAATTTCAGGAGCTGTTACAAGGTCATTCGTTGGATAGTAGTAGTTGATTTCTTTATTTTCAGGATTCCGAATTCCATCGAAAACACTCATTGGCCACAACCAAGAAGAGAACCATGTGTCTAATACATCAACATCTTGACGCAACTGATGTACTGCTAGTTCAGAGTTTTGAGTTTTTTCTTGAGCTAAAATTAAAGCTTCTTCTTTGGTTTCAGCAACTACAAAATCTTCTTTTCCATCTCCATAAAAATAGGCTGGAATTTGCTGTCCCCACCACAATTGACGAGAGATATTCCAATCTCGAACATTCTCCATCCAATGACGATACGTATTGATAAACTTATCTGGGAAAAGTTTAATATCTCGATTTAGAACCGTCTCCAAAGCTGGTTTTGCAAGGTTTTTCATATTCAAAAACCATTGATCTGATAATCGTGGTTCAATAACAGCTTTGGTTCTTTCGGAAGTACCTACTTTATTTAAATGTTGTTCAGTTTTAACTAAAAACCCTTTTGCTGTTAATTCTTTACATATTTCTTTACGTACAACAAAACGATCTTTACCTTCATAATGTAAACCAAAACTATTCAAAGTAGCATCTTCATTAAAGATATCAATCACTTCTAAATTGTGTTTATCTCCTAAAACCTTATCATTTTCATCGTGCGCTGGTGTTACTTTTAAACAACCTGTTCCAAATTCAACATCAACATAGTCATCTTCAATAATTGGAATTATACGATTGCACAAAGGTACAATTGCCTTTTTTCCACGTAAGTGAGTAAAGCGCTCGTCATTGGGATTGATACAAATGGCAGTATCACCCAAAATAGTCTCTGGGCGCGTTGTAGCTATGGTTATTTTCTCGTCACTACCTTCGATGTCATATTGTAAATAGTATAAATTACCTTGACGTTCTTCATAAATTACTTCTTCATCCGACAAGGTTGTTTTCGCTTCAGGGTCCCAATTTACCATTCTATAACCTCTATAAATTAAGCCCTTGTTGTACAAATCAACAAAAACCTTAATTACAGCCTCGCTCATATCATCATCCATCGTAAACTTCGTTCTATCCCAATCACAAGAAGCCCCAAGTTTCTTCAATTGCTCGAGAATCACACCCCCATATTCATGTGTCCAATCCCAAGCATGGACTAAAAATTCGTCACGAGTTAAATCATTTTTATCGATTCCTTGCTCTTTTAGCTTCGCAACGACTTTGGCTTCAGTAGCAATAGAAGCATGGTCTGTACCTGGCACCCAACACGCATTTTTACCTTGTAGACGCGCGCGACGAATCAGAACATCTTGAATCGTATTGTTCAACATATGCCCCATGTGCAAAATACCCGTTACATTTGGTGGTGGCATTACTATAGTGTAAGGTTCTCTTTCATCAGGAGACGAATGAAAATAATTATGCTCCATCCAGTAGCTATACCATTTATCTTCTACCGTGCTTGCATTATATTTAGTTGGGATTTCCATTTGGTCTAATTCTTGATAAAAATGAAGTGCAAAGTTACGATTATAGATAATATGTGAAAACTTTGTTCGTTATAATTTTAACACAAAAAATGATTATATTTACATTTTAAAATAAATTAAGAAATGAAAAAATTAGCGTTGTTATTATTCGTAGGGTTCATAGCTTTTCCGACTAATGCTCAAGAAGTTGTTGAAGTCCCAAAAGAAGCTGTAAAAGCAATAACAGAAAAAAAAGCAGATCCAAATGCACCTGTTTTCGAATTTGTAGAAAAAATTGTTGACTATGGAGCAATAGAAAAAGGGTCTGAAGGTGTTTATGATTTCAAATTTAAAAATATAGGTAAATCGCCTTTAATAATTGCGAACGTAACAGGAAGTTGTGGTTGCACAGTACCTTCTGCGCCGAAACAACCTATTATGCCTGGACAAACTGGTGTAATTAAGGTAAAATATGATACAAATAGATTAGGTCCAATTTCTAAAACTATTACCATTACCTCAAACGCATCTGAACCGAAAAAAGTGATTCGTGTTAAAGGGTTGGTAAAAAAGGAAGGCTCGATATCAATCTTACAGAAAAAAGAAAAAAGTATGGTTTCTAATGACGGAAGTAATTAAGAAACATCTTACAGTATATCAAAAGCGACTTTTATAAGTCGCTTTTTTTATAATATATTTTTAAGTTTAAAACTAAAGGTAAGCTCAGTTCCCTGCCTATCAATTAAAAGCTTCATAGTTTTCCCTTCTTTGGTAGAAAATAGATGAATAATTTCTTCTAGCTTATAATAATATGAAGGCCGATCGTTAATTTTTAAAATAATATCTTTTGTTTTCAAACCTGCATTAGCCGCCGGAGAGTTTTTACGCACTTCAGAAATGATATACGAGGGTTTTATAGCATATACATAACTATACAACACTTGAACCGTAGCTGTCGTAGTTTCACCATTATACAATAGATCTCTTGAACGTTCAGGCACAATCATATTACCATTATGTGAAAGCTCTAGACCACTCATATTATAGACAAAAGGGTCGTTGAAATACGACGATGGGTTTTTAAATGTGATCCTCTTATTGGCATAATCAATTATCAATCGAAATCGTTTCAATATTTCAGAACCTAAGGTACCGTTGCGTTCTTTATGTAAATAAACCTGATCGACAGAAGTAGAATCAGGATATGCAACATTCGCACTTGTAAAAATATAATTACCCAATGATATTTTATCAATCTTACTTCGTTTACCATAAATATTTCCACTCAAACCCCGACCCAGGTAATCTTCAAAATATTTTTCGGGGACCTCTATTTTATCACTTGACTTATCAAATAACCACAAGGCATCGCTTCCGCCTAAATCAATCAATAATTTAGCATCAATTTTTTCACCCGAAGAAGTGTCAACTGTTAAATATAGGTAGGGCTTTTTTTTGTAAAAATGCAAATCATATATCTGACACTTTTTGCATTTTTTATAATTATAATCTTTCGGGTCATAAAATCGTATCCGTTTTGAAGAATAATTAATATCTACAATAAAATCACGAAATAAATCTCCTCCGATAATACCATTTATTATAATTCCCATTCTTGAAGAAAGATCAAACTCTTTTCCTGGAATCAAGTAGATCATATGATTCGCATTCTTAATCTTTTTTAAGCTAAAGAAATTTTTACCAGACCTAATCCCATTTAAATAAGTACCTTCTCCTAAACCTCTCAAGCGTACTTTTTCCGTTTCTTTTAATTTTAACGAATCCTCGATACTTAAATTGAACATAATCGTATTATCAACCCCTGTATCTAATAAAAAATTGAGCTCGCTACCGTTGACTTCAATAGGTATAACGATCAAATTATTAATCATTTTAAACGACATAGATTCATGTTTACTCTGACCAATAATTTGAAATTTATCTTGTGTATACCCTTGGCGAGTAGTACAAATAAAAAGGCAGGAAAACGCTATTATTTTTAAATGGGGTAGCATAGCATAGGTTTACCTCTTAAACTTACGAAAAATATCATCTCTCAAATTTATTTTAGCATAAATTAACACTTTAGAAAACTCATAATTTTAAGATTTCATTGAAATATTTTTCGCAAATTTGTTCTTATAATACATTTTTAAAAAATGCCTAAAATATCTCATAAAGGAGCAAAAATGCCAGAGTCACCAATTCGTAAATTAGTGCCTTTTGCTGAAGATGCGAAAAAACGCGGAATCAAAGTATATCATTTAAATATAGGTCAGCCTGACATCAAAACCCCACAAGTAGCATTAGACGCCATTAGAAATAATGACTTAGAGGTTTTAGCCTATGCTCGCTCTGAGGGCTCAGAAGAATATAGAACAAAATTGGCAGCATATTATGTTGAAAATGATATGCTCGTCAGCGCAAAAGATATCATTACTACAACTGGAGGTAGCGAGGCCCTGCTTTTCACTTTTGGTAGTATTATGGATTTGGGTGATGAAGTCATCATACCAGAACCATTTTACGCAAATTACAATGGTTTTTCAACAGCATCTGGGGTAAAAGTAGTGCCTGTAATTTCAAAAATTGAAGACAATTTTGCTCTACCGCCTATTGAAGCATTCGAAGAACAAATCACCCCGAAGACAAAAGCTATCCTCATCTGTAACCCGGGGAACCCAACAGGATATTTATATTCAAAAAACGAAATACAAAAACTAGCAGCCTTGGTTAAAAAACATGATCTGTTTTTGATTGCTGATGAAGTCTATAGAGAATTTACCTATGATGGTTTAACGCATTATTCAATCTTAGAAGAAAGTGGAATTGAAGAAAATGCCATTGTGATTGATTCTGTTTCTAAGCGCTACAGTATGTGCGGCGCAAGAATCGGCTGTATCGTTTCTAAGAATGAACAAGTAATTAAGACGGCATTAAAATTTGCACAAGCACGATTGAGTCCCCCAACTTATGCTTTGTTAGCTAGTGAAGCAGCATTAGAAACTCCACAGAGTTATTTTGATGAAGTTATTGAAGAATATGTTGAAAGAAGAAATACACTTATAAGGGAGCTACAAAAAATTGATGGTGTTAAAGTGGGGTCACCTAAAGGGGCCTTTTATTGTATTGCTGAATTACCAGTTAAAAATACCGATGATTTCGCACAGTGGTTGTTAGAAGAATTTAACTATCAAAATGAAACTGTAATGGTAGCCCCAGCAGCCGGGTTTTATTCGACAGAAGGTTTAGGTTTAAATCAGGTCAGAATTGCCTATGTTTTGCAAAAAAAAGACTTAATTCGCTCAGTAGAAATAATTAAAGAAGCTTTAATAGCCTACAACGCTTAATGCAAATTCAAAAGAACATATCTTTAAAACCATACAATACATTTGGCATAAATGTAATGGCAACTGAGTTTATAAAAATAAATTCATTAGAGAATTTAAAGGAACTAATTCAAAAAAGAAGCGATTTTTTTATCCTTAGCGGAGGAAGTAATTTGCTTTTGACCAAAAATATAGACAAGCTTGTTATACACTTAAATTTAAAAGGGATTGAAATCATTGATTCAAATGAGGATGAAGTTTTTGTAAAAGCCCAAGCAGGTGAAAATTGGCATGAATTCGTTTTATGGTGTATCGCACATGATTTCGGAGGAATTGAAAATATGTCTTTGATTCCGGGCAATGTGGGTACGACACCCATACAAAATATTGGTGCTTACGGTATTGAATTGAAAGATTCGATGCATGAACTAGAATCCTTAGAAATTGAATCTGGTAGGTTAAAAAAGTTTTCAAACCAATCGTGTCAATTTGGCTATCGAAATTCAGTTTTTAAAAACAAACAAAAAGGAAAATATATTATTACAAGTGTCACTTTTAAATTAACAAAAAAGGAACACAAACTCAATAGTTCGTATGGAGCAATACAATTAGAATTAGAGAAAAATAATATTAAAAACCCAACTATTGCCGATATTTCTAATGCTGTCATTACCATCCGTCAAAGTAAGCTTCCTGATCCGAAAGAACTTGGAAACAGTGGAAGTTTCTTTAAAAACCCTGTAATTTTAAAACATCAATTTAGACAATTACAACATAAATTTCCAGAGGCACCTCATTATATTATTTCCGAAACTGAAGTCAAAGTACCAGCAGGTTGGCTTGTTGAACAATGCGGATTTAAAGGCAAACGTTTTGGTGATGCCGGCGTTCATAAAAATCAAGCTTTGGTATTGGTGAACTATGGAAATGCTACAGGGCAAGAAATTTTCGACCTCTCAAAACGTATTCAAAGGGAAGTACTAAAGAAATTTGATGTTTCACTTGAGGCGGAAGTAAATATTCTATAAAAAATTAAGGCCTTATCTTATCAATAAAACCTTAATCAACTTAAAAAACCTATCTCAAATTTTCATTCTAATTTTAATGCTTTAATATCAGTGATTAATTGAGCCACAGAGGCTCTATTCAAGCCATTATAAATACCTCTAATATGTTTATTTCTATCTATGAGTAGAAAGTTTTCTGTATGTAAAAAATCATTAATGCCTTTAGGAACACCCAAGTCATTTTCAACAAAATAATGATCTCTTCCTAGATTATAAATTGCTGTTCTATCACCCGTAACTAAATGCCATTTATTATCAATTATGTCGTAATTTTCTGCATATGTTTTTAATACAGGTACAGAATCTATTACGGGTGTAACTGAATGTGATAATAATAGTACCTCAGCATCATTTTTAAATTCCTCTTGCACCTTCATCATATTACCAGTCATTTTTTTACAAATACCTGGACAGCTCGTAAAAAAAAAATCTGTTATATAGATTTTATTTTCAAATGTTTTTTGAGTAACCGTATCTCCTAACTGATTTACAAATTTGAAATCAGGGATCTTATGAAACAGTTTTTCTTCTTCACTTTTCGGAGTTAACCAATTTGGCGTAAAAGACTCATCATTGTAGTAAGGCAAGAAATCAACTCTACTATTCTCTACAACTTTTATATTTTCTTTCTTAACTTCTTTCTTACAACTTATAAAAATTGCAAACAAAAAAATTAAAATGAATCCGAATTTTTCAATCTCTAATAACAACCTCATCCTCTAGTTTATAACATGAATTCGCTTTTCGCATACCAAATGTACGTCCGTTTTTGGCTTCATAATTAACATATAATGTACCGTTTTGTAACCAAGCCTTTTGTAAACCAGCTTCCTTGCCATCAAGCAGCTGTCTTAATTTAGCCAGTTGCCCGGTACGATACCATTCTTTTTCAACTCCTTGCATTACTCCGTTTATATAATTAGCTTCTGATGCTAATTGCCCATTTTCCCACCAGCCTTTATACGTTTTCACTAAGCGATTTTGTTTATAATAAGATGCTATTCTAAGCACTCCATTCTCAGACCATTTTTTGGCAACCCCTTCTCTTTTGCCTCTGTAATAACCGATTCTTTCTCCTAAGGTATCATTTGAATGAAACTTCAAAGAATACCCAGAGAAAGGTCCGTTCTTATAATACCACTTACCTTCCATTTGATTGAGGGTCAATTCATCTTTAATGACCTCAATATCATGAATTACAATAGCTTCTTCGACGGCAGTTTCTTCTACTGTTGCCTGTTTACAAGAGATTAAAAAAAATAATACAACTACTACTAAATAAAATGGTTTCATTATGTGTTATTTAGTAGCCTTGGTAAGGACCAGCAAAAGCTAAATAAGATCCTGTTGTAGAATATATTTCATTAATGATGTGATAGTGATACTCTTCTTCACCTTCAGTATATTGAGTTGTTGCTGTATGACCCCCAGAAGTATCTAAATCTGTAGGATAAGTTCCTGTAGCATTACATTTTCTTCCGTAAAGAAAAACACCATCAAGCAAAATTCCTGCTAATTTTTCATCATCATTTGTAAATGCTACTGGTTCTAAATGATAGTGATAAACGCCAGGACCAATATGAGCACCCGTCCAATCTAAACTAGCAGCCGCTTGATCTAAATCTCCTCCTCCTTCTTGATCATTAAAAATTGATGCCCCACTAACTGCTACACCAATAGTATTAAAGTTTGTTGCAACTGTGTTTCCTGTTAAGTTTGGCGTTGCATCTACCGTAATCGTCGTGGCGTTATTATTACTAGACATGATACTTGGTGTACGATCTACATCAGATTCTTCTCTGTACAAATCATTTCCTTCTCCCCAATATACCGTTTCATGGTTTGGCAACCCCGTAGTTTCAATGACTACATTCGAACCGTCTACATAAATAGTTGTGGCATCTACATTAAAGGCTTCAAAAGCCTTGTGTAATTCTGTCACAAACTCTTCGTCTTCAATAGCGATATTATCACTTTCACAAGCAACAAATACAACTACTAAAAAAATAAATACTACTGGTACTAATAGTAAACTCTTCATTTTTTTGTTTTGAATCATAATAATTTTATTATTAAATTATTTTTTTATTTATATCACATTCCTAATTATTTCTTTTAGGAGGTCTTTTACCATCTCGCTTTGGCGCTTTTTCCAGTTCTTTTTTCGTAATAAAACCATCTTCATTGGCATCAATCTTATCAAAATCATTTTTTAAAGGACCCTTCACTTCTTTTTTAGATAATTTACCATCTTCATTAGCGTCCATCATTTTAAATATTTCTTCTACTGTTGGTTGTTTTCCCTTTTCTTTTTTTTGATCTTGCTCTTGAGCAAAAATGTCATTTGCAGTGAATAGTCCCATACTACATACTAATAATCCTATTTTTAATGTGTTACGTTTCATACTTTCTTTTTTTTACTGTTCATGAATAATTAGATGTGAACGTTTTTAAAAACTTGTGTCGTTAACTAAACTTTAACAAAAAAGGCCTCGTAAAAAAAATTACGAAGCCTTTTAAAATATCCATGAAAGAACACTCTAATTACGCGGAGGTGGTGGACCTTGTTCTCTTCTACCTGTTGGAGGCGGGCCTTGTTCTCTTCTTCCTCTATGCAGTCCTTCTTCAATGACGTTATCGAATCTTACTCGCTGATTTTCATTACAAATTTCACGAATCGCCCTAAAATGATAAAAAGTCATTCTATCTATAGATTGCTCTTTTTTACCGATTAAATTTGTGATCGAATCAATCGTTTCTTTGGTAACATTTTCATCACCTATCATATTAAATAACACATCTTTTTGTTGCTTGATATCGTCTGAAAACATCCTTCTTTCACGATGATGAATTTCATTCAGTCGACGATATTCCACTAATTGCTGTTCATCGAATTTTAGTTCTTTTGTGATAAAATCTTCGGGGCCTCCTTCAATTTTGAGAGTTTTATTTAAAAAAAGAAATAGAAATATGCCATTTACAATAATAAGAAAGACAAGTAAAACATATAAAATCACATTTTTTTTCATAACATTTTAATTAAATAATGAATCACTATCACCTGAACTCAAGGCATATGTTTCTACAAAGTTAGATACTTTATCATCATAGTTACTTTGACTATATTGAAAAAGCACATAGGCGTTTAGTACAAGAATACAGGCTAATGTTGCAAGCTGTAATTGAGGCGTGAACCATGTGAAAATTGAAGTTGATTCTTTTTCAGCGAATAGTTTATTTAATACTTTACCTTTAAAGAAAGGTGATGCTTCTACTTTAGTTATGACCTTAGCCATTTCTAGCGTATATGCTACGTGTTCTTCGATAGATAATTTATTTCTCATTTTTTTATCTTATATAGTTAGATGCTATTTTTCAATAAAACTTGCTACCTATAATTATTTTTATAAAAATCATACAAATACTTTTGTAAATTCTTTTTGGCCCTAAATAATAATGACTCTATTGACGAGATACTTTTCTCGGTTATTGCGCTTATCTCTTTATAGCTTAATCCGTCAATTTTATTCAATGTAAATACTACTTTCTGATCGTCAGGTAGTCTATTAATCGCTACATATAAAATTTCACTATGTTCCTTATTTTCTAATAAAATGCCTGGATGTTTAAACTCTGTAAAATACGATGTTTTATCTATCGCTATTTCATCTCTCTTAAAAGATTGTAAAAAGGCAAAACGTTTTTTAGTATTTTTTTTACGGATAAACTCTAAGCACTTATTGACAGTAATTCTATAAATCCATGTCGATAATTTCGAATTGCCTTTGAATTTTTGAATTGCCTTAAAGACTTCTAAAAAAACTTCTTGTGCAATATCTTCAGCGTCCTCTCTATTCGGAACGAAAGACAGACATTTTGCATATACCTTATCTTGGAATTCATCAATTAAATGAGCAAAGGCATTTCTCTTGCCTTCCTTTAGGTCATGTATGAAGTCCTCTTCTTCCAATAGTTGGTCGTTAATTGGCTAAAATAAAAATACCATCCGAATTTGGATGGTATCTTTTAAAGATTCTTTTATTTGATCGTTATTCTTTATCAAATAATACCTTATGAAGTAACCCGGCAACCAAGGCTCCAGCAATCGGAGCAACCCAAAATAACCATGATTGTGTAAGATATTCTCCACCAGCAAATAACGCCTGACTCATAGAACGAGCAGGATTTACTGAAGTATTTGTAATTGGAATACTGATTAAATGAATAAGCGTTAATCCTAATCCTATCGCGATAGGTGCAAATCCTTTAGGCGCTCTTTCATTGGTACTCCCTAAAATAATGAGTAAAAAGAACATTGTAAGTAGAAACTCTGCAACAAAAGCTGATGTTAAAGAATAACCTCCAGGTGAAAGGTTGTCATAACCATTCGCAGCAAAACCACCAATATCAGTGAAATCACTCTTTCCTGAAACAATTAAATACAAAGCAGCTGCGGCCAAAACGGCCCCTACTAATTGAGAAATAATATAGGGTACTAATTCTTTTGCAGCAAATTTACCTCCTGCCCATAAACCAAATGAGACAGCAGGATTGAAATGACCTCCAGAAATATGGCCTACAGCATAAGCCATTGTCAATACGGTTAAACCGAAAGCTAGAGCCACACCAACAAAACCAATACCTAATTCAGGATAAGCTGCAGCAAAAATTGCGCTTCCACATCCTCCAAATACTAACCAAAAAGTACCGAATAACTCGGCAACATATTTTTTCATAATAATAAAAGTTTAAATTAATTGATACTTATGTGACAC
>RCNB010000822.1_pt1 | contig 20231 bp, 17 predicted proteins | sample 2041321 | NCBI WGS metagenome assembly RCNB01 (sample SAMN09708232, study PRJNA481090) | Marine sediment metagenome, whole genome shotgun sequencing project. | reverse complement strand
TTCTTTTACGGTATCGTAAAAAACACTAGCGCCACCGTCTTCTAAATCATCTCTTGTAACAGAAGTGATAACTGCATACTTCAAACCTATCTCTTTAACACTCTCTGCAACATCTTTTGATTCATTTGGATTTAGTGAGAGTGGTACCCCATGCGTTACGTTGCAATATTTGCAATTTCTTGTGCATATATTACCTAGAATTAAAAAAACAGCGGTTCCACGGCCAAAACATTCTGCGATATTGGGGCATCTGGCCTCCTCACAAATAGTATGTAACTTAGCATCTCTTAACATAGACTTGATTTTAGCAAAATCTGCTCCCCCACCAATTTTCACCTTTAACCAGTCCGGATGCCTTCTCATAAATGCAGTGATAAAAGCATCCATTTATAGTTATTTTGTTTGAACAATAGAAAACTATGGTTTATACACCCATAGTTACTCTCAGAAGATCACGCAAACCTGGTGCCAATCCCAAAATAATGATACCTATTTTCAGAAGATTTACCAAATTCATATGATCCTTCAGATCCTCCTTATATAATATATCAAAAACATATATGACTAAAATCATTAAGCTAAATTTTACAATAGGAAATAATGGTGGCCATGTTTCCATAAGAAAATTAGATGCAGGATGTTTTTCGAGATATCCGGGTAAACCCATTTTTAATGGATCATAAATGCTGATATAACTTGCAATGCCATCTACCATATGACCAACAATAATTGTCAAATTTAACGGTTTTTTATAAACAGCAATTTTCTCGTTATCCTTGTATTTAAATGATACAAAATACACCATGACTGCAATCAGAGTTACCAGGCCAATTATCAACAAAAATACGTCAAAACGTGCCCCGTTAGAAAATCCCCATTGTTCTCCTGCAATCCATCGAGCAATTAAATACGAAGAGGGTATCAAAAGAAATAGACCGCCTGAGAAAACAACCGTATTTACTGTTGGGGTTTTTTGTTTAAAAAATCTATACAGAATTGGTAGAAAGGCAAAAAATGAAAGAAGATAGAATACCAATGGATTGATACTATATGCACCATAATCTAACCTAAGAGCCCAAATCATTGTATAGCAAATATCCACAAAAACAAAAAGTGAAAGCGCATACGTCAAGATTGTTTTAGGTGATTTTTTCCTGGATAATTCTTGAAGATAGTAGCCCACTACCAAAAAACCCAGAACATACACGGTAATCTGAATATAGATCAAAGGTGAAATGAACCAATACACAAATGGTTCGTTGAAATAACCGGTGTCTTCTATCACTCGTGCTACTGGGCCAAATATAATATAAGGCAGCAATGCAAGACAAAAAATCCAATCTATTGAAATTTTTAATTTCTTTAGGAGTTCATAGATTGCATACAGAACGGTAACAAGCATTACACCATAGGTTAGCTCAGAAATCAAAGTATATCCTTCATTTGCTTGCACCCCATTGTACCATACCGTCGTTCCAGCAGCATCTGATACAACCGGCCCCCAGTAATATTTCCATATCCATTGTTCGTAAAAAAGACTGGGCATCAATATACATCCAGCTAGGATAACTCCAATTATCGCCAGGAATGCACTCACAAGAATGACATTCCGATGTTCGTTGTAAATCTCCACCACTTTCATTTTTTCGTTATCTGAAAGGAAAAGATAATATATTAAACTCTTGGTTTACCAGTTTGACAATGCAACGATTTACAAAATCAAAAACGATGGTGTTTCCCAGAGAAATCATCGTAGGACATAAGGCTACATCTCAAATCGCAGATCTTTGCAACCGAATAGGTGGAGGAGACTCTGCATTGATAGTTGCGGATAAAAAAACTAAGAAACTATCAGGAGATGAAATATCTAAGATTCTCACTAAATCAAACTATAAAGTAAAACAAAAGATAGTTTCCACACCAACTGTTGGTGAAGTAAATGATGTCATCAAATATGCCAACAAAAACAATATGGATCTCCTATTGGGAGTCGGCGGTGGAAGCGTCATTGACATTACAAAACTTGCAGCCTATGAGCTTTCTAAACCATTTATCAGCGTGCCAACATCTGCAGCCCATGATGGGATTGCATCCCCTCGTGCATCATTAAAACATAGGACGGGATCTGTTTCAAAAACAGCAATATCTCCTTTGGCGATACTTGCCGATACAGCCATTATCTGTAAAGCACCATATAGAATGCTTGCATCTGGCTGCGCTGATGTTATATCTAACATATCTGCAGTAATGGACTGGGAGCTAGCTCATCGGCTAAAACATGAAGAGTTTAGCAGTCACGCTGCAGTACTTGCAAAAACAGCAGCCCAGCTTCTTATAGATCATGCAGATGAAATCAGACCAGATACAGAAGAATCAGCATGGCTTGCAGTTAAAGCTATGATTGTATCTGGCGTAGCAATGAGTGTGGCTAGTAATACAAGACCTGCATCTGGGGCGGAACACATGTTTTCTCATATGCTGGATCATCTAGGACCAGGCATCATGCTAAAGGGAAGAAAAGGAAGAACACCTCTACACGGCGAACAATGTGGCATAGGTGCCATCATGATGGTCTATCTTCACGGCGGCGATTGGGGAGAAATTCGAGACGCTTTAAAAAAGATAGGGGCACCTACCACTTCAGGAGAACTAGGACTATCAAAGAAAAAAATCATTGAAGCACTGGTAAAGGCCCAAGAAATACGACCAGAAAGATACACAATACTGGGAGAAACGGGTCTTACAGAAAAAGCTGCTAGAACATTAGCTAAAACAACAGGAGTGATATAATATGCCATTAGTAACGTTAATAGGAGAAAAACTAGCAAAAGAAGGTGCCGAATTCATCTACCTAGGACCAAACAATGAATGTAAAAACTGCAAACTGAAAACAGTATGCTTCAACCTAAAACCGGGTAGACAATACAAGATAACAAAAATCCGAGATAAACGACATAACTGTAATATACATGTTGGAACCGCCATGGTTGTGGAAGTACAAGAAATACCCATCATTGCTGCCATAGACAAAAAACTATCAGAGGGGAGCATTGCAAAAATTGAGAAAAATGAATGTACAAACATTGGATGTGACTATTATAAACTATGTCATAACAGAGCATTACAAAAAGATAAAAAATACAAAATAACAAAAATCTATGAAAACATAGACTGTCGCATGGGATATAGTCTGCAAAAAGCAGAACTGACCGAATAATTAACTAATGGCAAATTACGTTATATATCAGACCACCTTCTACCTGTAAATCTCCTGTTCCAAAGGTTCCCACCTCATCTCTAATCATTTTTTCCCAGTGGCTGATGTTTACTTCTGAATTGTCATGCAAATTATCTGTAATCTGGGCAACTCCTATGCATATCACAGAGGTACCGGACGTTCCACAGCTCCATACCTCGCCAATAATTTTTATCTTTTCCGGAGGATTCGTTGAGGTGTCATTTCCATCATACATAACATACATCGTATTATGTCCATTTTTCAACATTCGTTCTCCACTAACCTCAGTAGATTTATCCACAACTATGCCTTTTTCTAATGCTTGTTCTATCGACTCTGCAGTTTTATCTCTAAGCTCGTTTTCACTCATCATCACAAGCGTTTTAATTGTCATAATCGTGAGATATGCAGGATACTTACCATCAATTCTATAGGTTAAACTACTAAATTTCTCCAGACCCAAAAGTTGTGAACCGCTATCGCGTTCTCCAATATCTTCACACCAATCCACACCTAGGAAATCATGATGAATATATGCAGTATTTAACTGGTTACTACTAAAAACAACAGCAAAAATAACTACTACGATAATAAAAACTGCAATAAGTGCATATATTCTGGTCTCTCCAGCACCACCCTCACTAATCACATCTCCAAATATTACTGCATCTACTTTAAACTAACGAAAAAAGAATTGAGAAAAATAGAAAAACAAAACTACATGGTGAGAAGTAACAGTCTTAAAGTTTCTAATATCTCTATAGAGACTTTATTAAATCTGCAATTTCTTCACGTTTGTCCTTTTCACTGGGCAACGTAATGGATGCTTTCCACCCTCTTGTACCATCCTGAAGATAAAAACCTCTAGAAATAGAAATAAACTCATTTTCCCCCCTGTCGGTTATTACTTTTTTCCTAGAGACCTCTATAAAGTTATTACCAAATTTCACTTCTTTAGCCTTTACCGTCTCAAACTCCACCATATTATCTCTTTCTCCATATAAGTCTCACATATAATGTCAGACAACAACTAAGTAATATAACTCTACTTATTTATGATTCTTACGTTTTTAAAAAAACTTTGCAGGAAAGTTATTTTTTCAATCCCGCCTCCTTTTTGATTAATTCGGCCTTATCTGTTTTCTCCCAGGTGAAATCTGGATCATTTCTGCCAAAATGCCCATATGCAGCAGTTTTTGTAAAAATTGGCCGCCTCAGGTCAAGATGTTTCAGAATATCACTAGGCGTAAGAGGAAAGAACTCCATAACAAGTTTCTCTATCGCATCATCTGGGATTTTATTGGTTCCGAAACACTCTATATTGATTGAAACAGGCTCTGCAACACCTATTGCATATGCTAGTTGAATCTCACATTTGTCTGCTATACCCGCAGCCACAAGATTTTTAGCTATATATCGAGCAGCATAAGCGGCGCTTCGATCCACTTTTGTAGGATCTTTTCCAGAGAACGCACCACCACCGTGTCTTCCTATACCACCATACGTATCAACTATGATTTTCCTACCAGTTAAACCAGCATCTGCATAGGGGCCACCTCTCACAAAAGCACCTGTGGGATTTACATGGAATGTGGTGTTCTTATCAATCCAATCTTTACAAATCGGTTTTATTATCTTTTCAAGTACATCATTCCTTATTCTGTCATGTGATATTCCACCATCATGTTGTGTCGACACAACAATTGTATCTACTCTAAGTGGTTTACCGTTTTCATTATATTCAACAGAAACCTGGGCTTTACCATCAGGTCTTAAGTAGGAGATATCACCATTTTTTCGGACATCTGATAATCTTTTTGTAAGTTTGTGAGCAAGTGAAATAGGCAGCGGCATGAGCTCCTTTGTTTCATTACATGCAAAACCATACATCATCCCTTGATCGCCAGCCCCCTGTTCTCTATGCAAACCTTTTCCCTTAGAAACCCCTTGAGAAATATCCGGGCTCTGCTCTGTAATCTGAACCCAAACAGAACATGTCTCCCATTCAATACCATATTCTGATTTTGTATATCCTATATCCTTTATAGTATTCCTTACAACTTTTGGAATATCGATGTATCCCCCGGTTGTCATCTCACCAAAAATCATTACTCCGCCATTTTTTGTACCCGTCTCAACTGCAACCCGTGAATATTTATCCTGCCCCAATGCTTCATCGAGAATAGCATCTGATATCAAATCACACATCTTATCAGGGTGTCCTTCAGTTACTGACTCCGAGCTCATAATCATTCTTTTTTTCGACATTAACATACCCCCAGAAAGTTAACATTAAACTTCCAATATCTATGAAAAAGTGGAAACTGAAACAAGGTTATTAACTTTTTTAAAAAAACGTGGGTCACGGAAAACAGATTTTGGCACCCGTTTTGAAAAAAAATTGAACAAATCTCACCATAACCAGTTGACCCAAGATGGCCAGAAAGAATGGGGAATCTCACAAGAAGTCAAGAGAAAATACACTCACACACAAGAAACATTAAAGAATAAGGGAGAACCTTATTCGTTTATTTTTCTAGTGATCCAAATATCCTCGGTCATCGTATCATAGACATTTTCGTCAGATATATCTCTAATTGGCTGTGTTTTATCGTAAAGAACGGTTCTTACTCTCTTGTTTTCATCCTTGGCATAATTTAAAATGGTGTTTTTCTTAAGTTGCCAGTAATGTGTACGCCACTCCCTACCATCATATAATGTTGTCTCTTCCCTTTCAGTTACAAGCATGCCTTCTTCCTCCAGGATGTAAAATAATTGTCTATCCTCTGGATCCAACACATTATCTATAACCCGATCGTCAAATCCAAATATATCCAGTACAAATCCAGCATCTCTACGTGCTTCTTCTATGCCTACTCCAACCCTATTTGCTATTGCTCTTGACAAAGCATCCAATGTTATAATATTCATAATCTCTAAAACCTCTTCTCGCATCTTTTTTTTCAAAATTTTAGTTTAATATGTTCTGTATCTTATAGTATATATAATTTTCCATCATTTTGATGTTTGACTACAAAGAGAACCTTCAGCATTATAAAAATGGCACACAATAACTACCAAATTTCATAAGATTTATATACGCTAAAACGGTAGTAGTTGCCCAATGAAACAAGAAGATTACCTCAAAGGATATCCTGGAGAATGGCTTTTACTTTTTAATGACGAAATCATCGATCATAGTGCCAATGTAGAAGATATATTAAGATTAGCCGAAGAAAAATACCCAGCAGATAAATTTCCAGATGATGTTATAAAAATATCAAAAGTATTATCTGGCAATATTCGTTTACACTGATTTAATGTCAGATCAAAAATTCGTATTCGATTATTGTAGATACCCAGTCGTTCCTGTAAAATTCTTTCACAAGGATAAGAAAACGCCGTTCATAGATGCTTTACTAGATTCGGGTGGAGATTTTATCGTTATACCTATGCCCATAGCAAAATATCTTAATCTGAAATTGAAAAAGGCGGGTTCTGTTGATACTGCAGGTGGTACAACATCATTATTTAAAGCGACACTAGACATGGTCATCGGCAAGGAAAGTAAAGCCGCTATTTATGAGAACAGTCAAATACACGTTTCGGCCAGAGATGATATACCTGTTCTATTGGGTAGACATCCAATCTTCGAAGATTATGAAATAACCTTCAAGAAGCAAAAAAATCAACTTATTTTGAAATCAGCAGGAACTGTAAAAAATATCTAGACAATATGTTATCGAAGATGAATAAAATTACATCTTAACAACGTAAAAAATAATGACAGTTACTACCTCAAAACCCAAGAACACCACACATAACATATTTATACAGGGATTAGTATAGCGGGTAGGCTGTTTCAATAGCAATGTTAGATAGAGTGCGGTATATAACGAGTAGAGTATTGTATAGCTTGAGTCCCAACCCGTAATGGGCCTGTAGCTCAGCTAGGTAGAGCATCTGGCTTTTAACCAGGTGGTCAAGGGTTCGAACCCCTTCAGGCCCGCTTAAATCTTGAAATATAAGGAGGAGAAAACATACAATGGCTACGGAGAGAAAACATTTCAATATAATGAACCACAAGTTAGTCCCTCTTCATATGATTATTTCTGAGAAGGAAAGAGAGGAACTGCTTAAGAAATACAACATAGAACCTAGTGGATTACCCAAAATTCTAGATACAGATCCTGTTTCGATTTATATTGGGGCAAAACCGGGACAAATTTTAAAGATTATTAGAGAAAGTCAAACTGCAAAAGAAGCAGTCTCTTACAGACTTGTAGTGGAAAGTAACAAATGATGGGTGTAGCGAATGAGAGAACTTGTTGATGCTTTTTATAAAAACCGTAGCATAGTAAATCACCAGATTGCATCGTACAATGATTTTTTGGAGCATAGATTGCAAAACATTGTTGATAATGCTATAATCGGGCAAGAAGAAGAAATGGAAAGAGGGTTCATCTACCCAGAGATCGAAGGATATAAAATAAAATTTGGCAAGGTATCAATTGGAAAACCCGCGGTCAAAGAAGCAGATGGTACTGTTAGAGAATTAACACCCATGGAAGCGCGTCTGCGGGATTTAACCTACGAAGCCCCACTAACATTAGAGTTTATACCAGTTAAAGATGGGGTAGAATATGAACCAGAGGAAGTAAGAATAGGCGAACTTCCCATCATGATCAAATCAAGAGCTTGCAACCTAGCTAGACATACAATGGAAAAAAGGAAAGATCATGAGTTGTCAGATGAAGAGTACAAAAAAGAGTTGCAAAAAATGCAGGAAGATCCACTGGATCCAGGTGGATATTTTATTAGTAACGGCACGGAGAGAGTGCTTATTACTGTTGAAGATCTTGCTCCAAACAGAGTGCTTGTTGAAAAAACCAGGAGATATGGAAGATCTATAGAAGTTGCTAAGGTTTTCTCCCAAAAGGAAGGATATCGTGCTTTAACTGTTGTCGAGAAGAAAAAAGATGGCATGTTAATGGTATCACTTCCTACAACATATGGTCAGATACCATTGATGATATTATTGAGATCATTGGGCATGGAGAATGACGAGGAAATCGTTGATGTAATTAGTGTGGATCCTAAGATGGAGCCTTATGTTCTTGCCAACATCGAAGAATGCGCAAACGAGTATGGAATAACAACAAAAGAAGAGGCTATTGCATATCTTGGTAAAAGATTTGCCGGAGGACAGGCAAAAGAATATCGTGTCAGAAGAGTCGAAGCGCTGATGGACAAAAATCTTTTACCCCATCTTGGTAACGAACCAGAGGATCGGTTTACAAAGGCTATTTTCATGGCCCGTATGGGCATGGCTGTATTGGAACTAGCGTTGGATAAAAGAGAAGAAGATGACAAAGATCATTATGCAAACAAAAGGCTAAAACTTGCTGGAGATCTGATGGAAGATCTTTTCCGTGTTGCCTTTACAGCCCTATGCAAAGATTTGAAATACCAGATCGAAAGAATCCATGCAAAAGGAAAAGAAATAAAGATCAGCTCATCACTTCGTTCAGATGTTTTAAGCCAGCGGATTCATCATGCTCTTGCTACTGGTAATTGGGTCGGTGGGAGAGCAGGCATATCACAATTACTAGACCGTACGAGCAATCTAGCCGTACTGAGTCACCTAAGAAGAGTAACTTCCCCCCTTACAAGATCTCAACCACATTTTGAGGCTAGAGATCTGCATTCCACACAATGGGGCAGACTATGTCCAAATGAGACACCTGAAGGACCAAACTGTGGTCTTGTAAAAAATTTGGCACTCACTGTCGAAATTTCAGAAGGTTTTCGTGAAGAAGAAGTAGAAAGTATACTCAAAGACCTTGGCATTAAGGAAATTACCAAGAAATCTACGGGCACTAGAGTCTATCTCAACGGAGATCTAATAGGTATGCACGCCAATGGCAAAGAACTAGTACAAAAACTGAGAGAAAAACGCAGTAAGGGATTGCTCAGTAGCGAAGTAAACATCGCCTATTATGAAGAGGAAAACGATGTGATCGTAAGCTGTGATTGCGGTAGACTCAGAAGGCCGTTGGCTGTTGTAGAAAAAGGTAAACTCCTGATATCTAAGAAAGATCTTGATGATCTGAAAGAAGGAAAGAAAAAATGGATTGATCTTACAAACGAAGGCATCGTAGAATATATAGATGCAGAAGAAGAGGAAAATACCTTAATCGCCTTGAAAGAAAAAGATATCACGCCTGATCACACTCATATGGAATTAGATCCTATGTGTATTCTTGGCATAGGTTCATCCCTAGTCCCTTATCCTGAACATAACTCTTCACCTAGGATTACTATGGGTGCAGGTATGGGAAAACAATCCCTTGGTTTCGGTGCTTCAAACTATAGAATAAGGCCCGATACCAGAGGTCATTTACTACATTATCCAGAGGCGCAACTTGTCCAAACTCACCCTGTTAAATACATAAGATTTACAAGAAGACCCGCGGGGCAGAATTTCATAGTCGCAGTAGCATCGTTCAAAGGCTATAACATGGAAGATGCACTGGTGATGAGTAAAGCTGGCATAGAAAGAGGTCTTGCCAGAAGTACATTCTTCAGAACATATAGTAGCGAGGAAAAACGATATCCGGGCGGTCAAGAAGATCATTTTGAGATTCCTGATCCAGACTGTCGAGGCGTAAGAAGTGATGACACATATACAAATCTAGGCGAGGATGGTCTTATTTCACCAGAATGTAATGTTAAAGGTACAAATGTACTGGTAGGAAAAACTTCACCACCCAGATTCCTTGAGGAACCTACAGATTTTCTGACACCTCAAAAGAGAAGAGAAACTTCTGTAACTGTTCAGCATGGCGAAGGTGGAACCGTTGACAAAGTTATGCTCTCCGAGTCAGTTAATGGTTCACGGATGGTTAAGATAAAGGTACGAGAACAGCGCATACCTGAATATGGCGATAAATTTGCATCTAAACATGGCCAGAAGGGAGTTATAGGATTAATAGTTCCTCAGGAGAACATGCCTTTTAATGAACAGGGAATGTCCCCTGATTTGATTATCAACCCACATGCAATCCCTAGCAGAATGACAGTCGGTCACGTGCTTGAAATGATAGGGGGAAAAGTAGGAGCTTTAGAAGGAAGAATCGTGGATGGTACAGCTTTTAGTGGGGAAACAGAAGAAGTACTAAGAGGAGCATTAGTGGAAAACGGATTTAAACACAACGGCAAGGAAATCTTATATAACGGAGAGACCGGAAAAGCATTGGAATGTGACATATTTGTAGGATGCATCTATTACCAAAAACTTCATCACATGGTAGCGGGCAAAATACATGCAAGATCCAGAGGGCCAGTCCAAATACTAACCAGACAACCTACAGAAGGTAGAGCCAGAGAAGGAGGGCTTAGGTTTGGGGAAATGGAGAGAGACTGCCTTATAGGACATGGAGCGTCAATGGTTATAAAAGATAGGCTACTGGACGAATCAGATCTCACGATAAAATATGTATGTGGTACCTGTGGGCATATCGCAATACACGATAGACATGGAGGATTACGATGTTCCATATGTGGAGATAAAGCAGATATCTATCCAATTGAGATGAGCTATGCATTCAAACTTTTGATAGACGAATTAAGATCGTTGATTATTGCACCAAGGCTAAAGTTAGAATCGTTAGTATAGAATACTAAATTTATGTAGGGTTAAACATGGAAAGGGAAAGAAGTGTAACAAAAAAAATTGGGAAAATAGAATTTTCATTACTTTCACCAAATGAAATTAGAAAAATGAGCGCTACGAAAGTTATAACTGCTGACACATATGATGATGACGGATTTCCCATAGCAATGGGCCTGATGGATCCTCGTTTAGGGGTTATTGAACCAGGGCTGAGATGTAAAACATGCGGGCAAAGAGTAGGTAAAGACAAATGTCCCGGGCATTTTGGCCATATAGATCTAGCCATGCCAGTTATACACGTAGGACTCATAAAAACCATAAGAAATTGTCTACGTTCAACATGTAGAGAGTGCGGACACCTATTATTAACAGATAAACAAAGGGACGAATATTTCAAAGAACTAAAAAGATATAATCAAGAAGGAAGAAATGCAACCTATCTCCTAAAACAAGTTATAAAAGATTGTGTAAAAGCTGAAAAATGTACTCGCTGTGGTAGAGAAGTAGGCAAAATAGAGCTGGATAAACCAACCTCTCTGAGAGAAAACGGTAAAAAACTTACACCATCTGAGGTAAGAGAATGGTTGGAAAAAATACCCGATGAGGCACTACCGCTGCTAGACATAAACAAGAAATCAGCACGACCAGAATGGATGATACTTACAGTTTTACCAGTACCTTCAGTCGCAGTAAGACCTTCTGTGACATTACAATCAGGTGAACGATCAGAGGACGATCTCACCCATAAACTTGTAGATGTCATACGTATAAATCAACGATTACAGGAAAACAGAGATGCTGGTGCACCACAACTTATAGTCGAAGATCTTTGGGAACTATTACAATATCATATCACAACCTATCTTGATAACCAGACTTCAGGTATACCTCCTGCACGTCATCGCTCTGGCAGACCTTTAAAAACCTTGGCGCAACGATTGAAAGGTAAAGAAGGTAGATTCAGAAGCAATCTTTCCGGGAAACGTGTTAACTTTTCTGCTCGTACTGTTATTTCCCCTGATCCCAATCTGAGTATAAATGAACTTGGCGTTCCAATTAGAATAGCTGAGGAGCTTACTGTTCCAGTCAAAGTCACCTCACACAACATCGACTGGTGTAAACAAATGATTAAACAAAAATACTTAGGTTCTGCCGACCAGGATGAATATATTCCTGGTGTAAACTATGTTATAAGAGAAACAGATGGAATGAGACGGCGCATCAAGGTTACAGAAAAAAACGCTGAGGATGTTGCCGAAAAACTGGAAATTGGCTCAAGTATTGAAAGACAACTCATGAATGGAGATATTGCCCTCTTCAACCGTCAACCTTCTCTTCATCGTATGTCCATGATGGCCCATCGAGTCAAAGTGGTACCAGATAAAACATTCAGATTCAATTTATGTGTATGCCCGCCATATAATGCAGATTTTGACGGGGATGAAATGAATCTCCATCTCATACAAGGCGAGGAAGCAAAAGCTGAAGCGGAAATCCTGATGAAAGTACAGGAAAACATTCTCTCCCCAAGGTTCGGTGGGGCAATTATTGGAGGTATACATGATCACATATCAGGATGTTTTCTACTAACACACAAAGATAGGAAAATACCGTTAGATGACGCATCACATATTTTAGCTGCAATCAATTATGATGGGAAAAACTTGAAAACCATCACAGAAGATGGGAAAGAGTACGTTAGTGGGAAGGACGTGTTCAGCACTTTACTTCCCAAGAGTCTTAATCTGGAGTATAAGGCTAAAGTTTGTTTTAATTGTGACACATGTCAAGCACCAAACTGCCCTCATAATGCATATGTGATCGTGAAAAATGGCGTACTGAAACAAGGAATAATAGATGAAAACGGTATCGGTGCGTTTAAAGGAAAAATCTTGGATAGGATAATACGAGATCATGGAATGGATGCAGGCAGGGAATTCATTGACAATTTTACAAAACTAGCTATAGCTTCTATAACACTTTTCGGTTTTACTACAGGCATAGATGACGAGGATATCCCAGATGAGGCGAAAAAGCAGATTGCGGAAGGAATAGGTAAAGCCCTGAAGAAAATCAGTGGCCTGGTAAAGGCTTATGAAGCAGGAGAACTAGAGTCACTTCCAGGACGAAGTCTAGAAGAAACCCTTGAAATGGAAATAATGAAGGTCACAGGTAAAACAAGAGACATGGCTGGTGAAATAGCAGGTAGCCATCTTGGAATGGACAATAGTGCTGTCATGATGGCTAAATCCGGTGCACGTGGATCCATGCTTAACCTTTCACAGATGTCCGGTTGTGTAGGACAGCAAGCAGTTAGAGGTGAAAGAATAAGTCGAGGTTATCAATATCGTACCCTCCCACATTTCAAGAGAGGTGATCTAGGAGCAAGTGCAAAAGGATTCGTAGCATCTTGCTATAAAAGCGGATTATCACCAACAGAATATTTCTTCCATTCAATGGGAGGTAGAGAAGGTTTAGTCGATACTGCAGTGCGTACATCAAGATCAGGATACATGCAAAGACGTTTAATTAATGCCTTAGAAGATGTTAAAGTAGAAAATGATGGTACTGTACGACATGCCGGAGGACAGATAATACAATTCATCTATGGTGAAGATGGGATAGATCCTACTAGAAGTATGGGCGGAAATGCAGTAGATATTGATCGAATAATAGCTGATGTGAAAGAGGGGGTCTAATCTTGCCTAAAAAAAGTGTTTCAACTAAGGATAAAAAAGAAGAGAAAAAGACAAAAAAACAGGTTACGGAAAAACCTGATGAATCCCCCATCAAAAAAACTCCTAAGAGCAAAATAGAAAAAGAAGAAAAGAAGAAATCCTCTGAAACTAGTAAAAAAACGGTTAAAAAAGCAGTAAAGAAAAAAGAGAAGAAAGTAAAAAAGAAAAGTACAGTAGAAAAAATTCCTGAGCAAAAAAGGGAAATCGTATTGCCCAAAAAGATAGAAGAACCCAAGGAACGTAGGGAGATAAGATCAGATATAAACAAGATTTTAAAAGATAAATCTCTCTCCCCATACATAATAGATGAGATTATTACCAGAGTAACAGAGGATAAAAAATTAAAGACGAAACTTAAGGACATAATATCTAAAACATTGGCAGAATATGAAAAAAACCTCATTGATCCTGCTGAGGCTTGTGGTATAATAGGTGCACAGAGTATCGGCGAACCGGGAACCCAGATGACAATGAGAACATTTCACTATGCAGGTGTCGCTGAGATTAATGTTACTCTTGGATTGCCTCGCCTTATAGAAATTGTAGACGCCAGATCTATCCCATCTACACCTATGATGAATATATATTTACTGGACGAATACAAATTAAGCACCGACCTTGCTAAAGATGTTGCTAATCAAATAGAGATTACTAACCTAAATGACGTGGCCGATATAGAGGCAGATCTTACAAACCTGACTATCCTCATCAAGCCCGATACAAAAACAATGAAAAGGAAGGGATCTAAAATTGATGATCTGCTGGGATCCATCAAAAAGATCAAAAAAATAGATGCTAAAATAGAGAAAAAGAAAATCAAGATAACCTTGGACGAACCCAGCTATAAAAAACTCTTAAATGTCAATGAATCACTAAAAGATCTCAAAGTTAAAGGAATCGATGGTATAAAACGTATCATTATTAGAAAAGAACCAGAAGAAGGTTACGTGATATATAGCGAGGGGAGCAACCTTGATAAGGTGCTAGAAATAGAAGGTGTTGACCCATATAGAACTACAACTAATGACATACAGGCCGTTGGAAGAGTGCTTGGTATAGAGGCTGCAAGGAACATTATAATACAAGAGGCATACAATACTCTGATGGAACAGGGTCTGAATGTAGACAAGAGACACATCATGCTTGTGTCAGATGTTATGACATCCAATGGTACTATAAAAGCAATAGGAAGACATGGAGTAAGTGGTGAAAAAAGCTCAGTGTTATCCAGAGCTGCATTTGAAATAACAGTGAATCATCTATTGGATGCCAGTAGACGTGGTGAATCAGATACGCTTGGTGGTGTGGCCGAAAATATTATTGTCGGGCAACCAGTTAATTTGGGAACTGGTGCGGTTGAACTTGTCATGAAAAGAAGTAAAAAGAAGGGAAAGTAAAATGGTCGATGTCAATAAGGTTTTAAAAAGCACGGTAAAAAAAGGAAAAGTGATGATAGGATCTAAACAGGTTAAAATGGTTATAAGTGAGGGAACGGCAAAACTCATTGTCCTGGCTAAAAATTGCCCATATTCATCCGAGATTGATAAACTAGCCAAAAAGAAGAAAATTCCCGTCTACAACCACAACTCAAACTCCATAGATCTTGGTTATACATGTGGTAAAACCTTTGCAGTTTCTGTTTTTGCCGTGATGGATGATGGTGGATCCAATATATTGCAACTTGCCAAAAAAAGGTAGTATCTAAATGACCGAAATTGCGTTTTCTAACGAAATTATGCAATACATAAACATGGCCGGCAACATCTTGAAAATAGATGTTATCGACTGTATGGTTACAGAAGATAAATTAATATTTATCGTGAAAAAAGGTCAGCTTGGTATAGCCATAGGTAGTAAAGCCAAGAACTTAGAAAAATTAAGAAGACTCTTTAAGAAGAACATAAAATTTGTCGAGTTTGATGAAAATAAAGAAAGATTCGTCCTTAATCTATGCAAACCATATAAAATAAACAAAATCACCCTAGACGGTAGTGGAGATTCAATTGTTGCAAAAGTTGAGGTTGCCACAAGCGATAAATCGAAAATAATCGGGAGAGGCGGGAGAAATATAGATATTATCCGCAAGCTCGCACATAGACATCATTCAATCAAGGATGTTCAGATCGCATAATCTCGCTGTTTTTGTATAATAGTTTTTAAATAGGGCTCTATATTCAGGAGTGGGGCATACTTCTGAAAACAAAAAAGAATCTTGGCAAACATTTTGATGCGGAATCCATAATTGGTGGAAAAACCGGTGTTCTTAAGGGAGTTGACAAAGAATACAAAATTGAGGTTAATGGAATTCCGGAGTGTACTAAATCATGTCCTGCGGGTGTTAATGTAAAAGCCTACATACATCTGATTGCAAATAGAAAATTTGAAGAGGCAATAGAAACAATACGCCAAACCAATCCATTTCCAGCTGTCTGCGGAAGAGTGTGTACAAAGCCCTGTGAAGAAAGCTGTGAACTGGGAGCCAATGGAGATTCCATATCCATTCGTGCATTGAAAAGATATGCTTCTGACTATGAACTAGCTCGAAGACCTATTGTTACAGAGCCATGTAAAATAATTTATGATGAACAAATAGCGATAATTGGTGCTGGCCCCGCAGGTTTAACAGCAGCAGTAGACTTAATAAATGTTGGATATCCTGTAACTGTTTTTGAAGAAAAAAAAGACACAGGTGGCATGCTTAGATATGGAATTCCATCATATCGCCTTCCAAAAAGAATATTAAAACGAGAAATTGATTGGATAAAAGGATTAGGAGTAGAAATCAAAACAGATGTTAAAATCAAAGATCCGGCTACTTTATTTAAAAAAGGGTTCTCGGCTGTTTTAATTGCAGGTGGTGCACCTAAATCGTTTCCTCTTGGGCTTGAAGGGGAAAAAGCAGATGGAGTCATTGATGCGCTATTATTCCTAAGGGAAATTAATACCAATAATCCAAAAGATATCAAAGGAAATGTCGTGGTTGTTGGTGGTGGATCGACTGCTTTTGATGCTGCCAGATCCGCTATTCGTCTTGGTGCAAAAAAAGTTACATTAGCATATCGCCGTGGAATAAAGGAAATGCCTGCTGAGACTGAGGAAATTGAAGCAGCTAAGGAAGAAAACGTGGAAATACTGACACTTGCAATACCTAAAAAGATTGTTGTTAAAGAAAATAAAGTCATTGGCATTGAGTTTTTTAGGGCAGAGCTTGGCGAACCAGATGAATCTGGCAGAGGGAGGCCATTACCAACAAAAAATAGCGAGTTTATTGTCAAAGCGGATTTTATCATTTCTGCTGTTGGAGCAATGCCAGATGTTGGACCAATAGGTGGTGTAAAAGTTACAACACCAAAGGGCGTTATTGAGGTTTCTGAAAACGGTAAAACAGTTGTTGAGGGATTTTTTGCTGCTGGCGACGTTGAAATGGGCCCTTCTTCGGTTGTAGACGCAATTGGTCGTGGTCATGAAGCTGCAAGAGGCGTTGATGCTTATTTACGAGGAACTGTTATACCAAAGAAAGAAGAATTGATAAAAGGCATTCAAATTTCTTTAGGATCACCAATAAGCCACTCTGTTCATAAACCATCAAGATTAACTTCAGACGGTAAATCTCAAACTTTTGATGAGGTTAAGTGCTCATATACAGATTTTGAAGCGGTTGAAGAAGCATCCAGATGTTTTACTTGCGGACCATGCTATGCATGTCCGGTATGCCTTCCAAATTGTAAAAACAAACAGTTAATAGCAGAGATAGAAAAAACCACATTTCTTGTGAAAGCACCTCCAAGTCTTTCACAGGAAGTTACAGAAAAAGGACCTTCCACATTCAAACTGAAATCCCAGGATAATACTGTAAGATCTTTAAAACTATATAGTTTAACTTCATACGTAGATCCTGATCTTTGTATTGGATGTGGCCGTTGTGAAGAAGTATGTGCATATAGAGCTATAAAAAATATTCTCATTAAAGACGAAAGACCAATTTCACAGGTTGCTCATGACTCATGTGCCTCATGCAGCGCATGTGTTTCAGAATGCCCCTCAGGTGCAATATCCCAGGGTTATATGTCAGATGGTGAAATACTATCAAGATTAGCAGAGAAAAAAACACCATATGATGGAATTAAAGCTCTGATGAGCTACTGGAGTACACCTTCACCAGTAATTGGAGCATATGATGGGGTGGTTGAATTAATGTCTGGAAGAAAACCTTCTCCGTCATTCTTGATCAGAGCCTTGGCACGTTCTGGCAGAGGGATTTTAGTTATTAAACCTGATGAAATTACTGGATCTCATTATTTACCATGGGAAGAGGAACCTCAAGAGATTGTTCAAAGAACATGGAATCTTTTAAAGCTGGTTGGTATTTCAACAGATAGGATTCGATATATTTCTTTACCCAAAGATGGAGAACCGTCTACTCTTCTAAAAGATTTTTCACAATATCTTGATGAAAAAAAACTTGGTAAACTTACAGTTCCAATACCTACATTCATCAAAAGCCCCATAGGAGAAGCTATGATAATTCTAAGAATTCTTGGGGCTAATCCTGATACTAAATATTCAGATGAGTATATTTCTACCCCACCCGTAAAACTGGGAGATAACGTATTTTTTGAAGGATGCTTACCAATACTACACGCAATAGGTAAAGCACATAAGCTGTTTGATCTAGGTCCAACCCGTTTTGCAATACGTAAATTAATTGAAAAAATAAAGATTAATTGTGGATTCATTGAAGGGTTATCTTGTCCTTCAAAAGGATTATTACATATAAAAGCAGATGGAATGAAAGAGATTGTATCTAAAATCGAATATAACAATAATAAGGCATTCAAAAGGGCAAACCCAGAAAAAATAATTACTGGAACCCCTGAAGCATTTTTGACTTTTTCAAAGGAAAAAAAATTTAGTAAAGTATCATCATTTCCTGAGGAATTGATAAAATCAATTAAAGAAATCAAAAATCTCACTCCAATCAATAAAACTGTAGCAATACATCATGCTTGTACAATAGAAAACGATCCATTTTATGAAACAATCAAAAAGCTTCTTGAATTAATTCCAAAAGTTAAAATAGTTGATTTAGAGAAGAAATGCGGGCATAGTGAATTTGAAAAACTTAATGGAAATTCCAAGCAGTCTGCCATAGACCTTATGAACGAAGCAACCGAAAAAGGTGCAGAGGTGATATTGTGCACTTCTCCATATTGTGAGTCGCATCTTCTGATTAGTCAAAGGGAGGGTTCATGGCATTCTGCAGACATCACAATAACAGACATATACAGATTTCTTTTGTCTTCTATAACTGGTGATATGTAATGGTTGAATCAAGAATAAAAAAACATCCCATATTATCCATAGATGAAACACCGGAATATATAACTTTCACTTTTAATGGGCAGAAACTCAAAGCAAAAGTAGGAGAGATGATTTCTTCTGCATTATTTGCCCATGGGATACATATATTTGGTCATCACAACAAGGATGATTCACCTCAAGGTATGTTTTGTGCTAATGGTCAGTGTTCCCAGTGTTTGGTCATAGCTGATGGTATCCCAGTAAAATCATGTATAACTCCAGTAGAAGAAGGTATGAAGGTAAACTCCTTAGATGGATTGCCCGAACTTCTTAAGGATGATGAAATTGTGAAAAATGGGGGCAATGTACCTATTGTTGACACACAGGTTCTTATTATTGGAGGTGGACCTGCAGGCATGTCTGCAGCAATTGAACTAGGAAATATGCATGTAAAATGTATTATTTGTGATGATAAACAAGTTTTAAGTGGTAAACTCAGTCTTCAGACTCATAATTTCTTTGGTTCCATAAGAGATTGTTTTGCTGGTACTCGCGGTATGGATATTGGCAATAACTTATCAGTTCTTGTAGAAAATGAAAAAACTATAGACGTTTGGATCAACTCACCTGTGGTTGGAGTATTTGCCGATGGTTTAATTGGAGTTGTAAAAGAAGGACGATATACTCTAATAAAACCTAAGAGGGTACTTGTGACAACAGGTGCAAGAGAAAAAACACTGGCATTTCCAGGTTGCGACCTTCCTGGTGTTTATGGTGCAGGTGCTTTCCAGACGCTTGTTAATAGAGATCTTATTAAACCAACTGAAAAACTTTTCATTGTTGGAGGGGGAAATGTAGGTCTTATAGGAGCATATCATGCACTTCAAGCTGGAATAGATGTAATTGGAATAGTTGAGGCCCTTCCTCAATGCGGAGGATACAAGGTTCATCTTGATAAAATTAAACGTCTTGGAATTCCAATATATACATCTCATACAGTACTTAGAGCCGAAGGTAAAGATCATCTTGAACGGATAACGATTTCCAAAATAGATAACAAATTTAGACCTATAGAAGGAACTGAAAGGGTTTTTGAAGCTGATACTCTCCTTATCGCAGTGGGTTTAACTCCAGTAGATGAATTAAGGAAACAGGCAGAAAAATTTGGTTTTAAAACTTATAGCGCAGGAGATGCTGATATTATTGCAGAGGCTTCTGCTGCAATAATATCGGGGAGAATGGCAGCTAGAGAGATACTTTTAGATATGGGATTTGAAGT
>RCNB010000821.1_pt1 | contig 20235 bp, 19 predicted proteins | sample 2041321 | NCBI WGS metagenome assembly RCNB01 (sample SAMN09708232, study PRJNA481090) | Marine sediment metagenome, whole genome shotgun sequencing project. | reverse complement strand
CGTTGCCACCCGTGGGGCGGGTCGGGCTATGACCCCGTCCCCGAACACCAGGTTGATCAGAGCCTTTCCAGGGAGCGAACCGCCGTACTCAATCATGCCTATGGTTTCATTAGCCGTGGCAACCGGGACGGTGGTTTCAAACATTTGTATGACCACCTCGATCTCGACCCCGAGGCTGATACGGCATGGCAGTGGTTCTTTGAACAGATGCTGGGCTGGGAGATTCAGGAACCCGCGTTGCTTTTCGGGCAGCAATATCTCAGTCGCTTGCTAGACGATGGCAACGATGTCGTCGCCGTCAAACTGATGATGCGGTGCCGCTTGATCAACGAGGCATTCAAGCCATTACCTGAGGACAGGGAGCGGGCGCTGATTGCTGCGGAACATTGTCAGAACGACGAGTTAATTTCGATCTTACGATAAATCGCAGGCTGCCTGTGCACGAATGCTATTGAAATAATGTGCCGTTGCCAGTGTGAGCGAACCGCAAATCGTGAATGCCCGGTCGGCGATCAGCCCCAATTGGGCATGCGCGACGGTTGCGCCAATAATCAGCAATGACATGCCGACGACGCCGCCGATAAGGATGCGGCTGTTTCGATGCCGCCGATATCCAATCCCGAGCGCAAGAGTGCTCAGCGGCAATACGATGACCAGCATTTGTAAATGCAGGTGACCTTCTGCGAATTGCGCGAGAAAGGGCACGCCGATAATGATGAGTGGCAGCGCAAGACAATGGACCAGGCACAAGGCGGATAGGACAACTGCAGCTCCGTCGAGCCAGTTAGTCTTATTTGGCGTGTCTTGATCCATTATGCGGTGCCGTTATGCTGCGCGGTGTTAAAAACAGGATAGCTCGGCGCGCGGGGGAGCGAAGGATATAGTATAATTTTCGTACCTTCAAGTATTTAAAAAACAAGCACTTATGAGCATTGACGCACGGAATAGACATGGATAAACGACTACTTTCGATACTCCGCTGCCCGGTGACACACAAAGGGCTGTCGCTAGCCAGGAGCGCGACGCTCAAAGATGTCAACGCGGCAATCGACTCCGGCAAGCTTTGTAACCAGGATGGCAAGGTGCTGGCGGAGCCAATGTCAGAGGCGCTGGTCACCGACGATGGTAAAGTGCTGTATCCGATTTCGAATGGCATACCCGTTTTGCTGCAAGGCGAATCAGTCAATATGGAGCAGCTTGGTTGAAGATCAAAGCTAACCAGCTGTCTTCTCATCTAAAGAACAATCTCGCGTCCTGCTACCTGGTAACAGGGGATGAGCATTTGCTCGTTGACGAGGCGCTTGATGCCATTCGAGCGGCAGCGCGGGATAAGGGATTTACGTCTCGTGACCTGCATGTCGCGATGACGGGATTTGACTGGCAGCAACTTCGCGATTCTGCAAGTAATCTCTCCTTATTTGCCGAACGCCGCATCATCGAACTTCGATTGCCAACCGGTAAGCCGGGTCGTGCGGGTGGGCAGGCTATAGTTGATCTTGTTGAACAACTGGATGCGGATCTGATGTTAATCGTGAGTGGGCCGAAGCTCGATAGCCGTGTTCAATCATCAAAATGGGTGAAGACCCTTGACGCCGAAGGCGTCAACATTCCGACTTGGCCCATAGATGCGCGTGAATTACCGGGCTGGCTTGCCGAACGCATGCGGCGCGTGGGTCTGCAACCTGATCGTGGCGCTATTGCTCTGATAGCGGATCGTGTTGAAGGTAATCTGCTGGCCGCCGACCAGGAAATCGAAAAGCTCAGGCTCCTGCTGGGTGAAGGCAAGGTCACGGCCGATGACGTGAGTTCTGCCGTGGCAAACAGCAGCCGCTATGACGTGTTCAAGCTCGTCGATGCGGCGCTGGTCGGGGATACAAAGCGGTCGCTTAAAATTCTCGCAGGCCTGCGAGCGGAGGGCATCGAGCCGGTCGTCGTCGTCTGGTCGTTGACGCGAGAGCTGCGCACCCTGGCAAACCTGGCGGACGATATTGCCCAGGGTATGGACCTGGCAAGCGGCATGCGCAAAGCGCGTATCTGGAATATCAGGCAGTCCCTGGTGCGCAGTTGTGTCGCACGACACCAACCGGGCGATTTTCACAGACTATTGAAAGCAACCAACTACGCGGATCGGGCGGCCAAGGGGCAGACCTATGCCGATCCGTGGCAGGTAGTGACCGAGATCGTCCTCGGGTTGTCGCTCGGGCGCAGGAAGGCAGCGTGACCGGAGTCGATGCCAGGGTGGCCACACGATGAGCCCAATCGGGATTTTCGGCGGTACTTTCGACCCAATTCACTACGGACATCTGAGATCAGCATTTGAGATGTTGCAGGCATTGCGTTTGAGTGAAGTACGGTTTTTTCCGAGCGGCGATCCACCACACCGCGGTAGCACATATGCAACGGCGCAATTGCGTCTCGAAATGGTGCGTGCCGCTACCGCCGGGCAGCCGGGGTTTGTCGTCGACGACAGAGAAATGCGGCGAGACGGACCGTCGTACACAATCGACACCCTCATTTCGCTACGCGAGGAACATCCAGACGCTTCGCTTGGTCTGATTGTCGGTATGGACGCATTTCTTGGCCTGACAAGCTGGCGTCGTTGGGACGAGTTGCTGAATCTCGCACACATCGTAGTCGCGCACCGCCCTGGTTGGCGGGCGCCTGATATAGGTGCACTCGGTGACATCATTGATCGACATGGCACGCACCACATTGATGATCTACATGACAAAACCCACGGGCACATTCACATCCATGCCGTTACGCAACTTGAAATATCGTCGACCGAAATTCGCGACCTCGTCGCGGCCGGTCGTGACCCACGTTTCTTAATGCCTGATGTCGTGCGCGACATCATCGTAGGCAACCACTGCTATACCTGACAGGAGAACCATTTGAAATTTGCAGAGAAGTCCACATGAACAGCGAGCAACTAAGTACGCTCGTCGTCGACGCTCTCGAGGAAGTCAAAGCACAGGACATCACCGTTCTTGATGTACGCGATATGACTGAAGTCACCGACTACATGGTAGTCGCGAGTGGTACCTCGAATCGGCACGTAAAAGCGCTAATCGAAAACGTTACTGAGAGAGCGAAGGCTGCCGGTCGCAGGCCTATTGGCGTAGAGGGTGAGGATGGCGGCGAATGGGTGTTGCTCGATTTGCAGGACGCATTGGTGCATGTCATGCAGCCCAAAGTTCGTGAGTTCTATAACCTGGAGAAACTCTGGTCGCTGGGCTCAGCTGGCGATCTTGTGGCTACCGACGGCTAAGCCGTGCATATCAGACTTATCGCTGTCGGTGATCGTCAGCCATCCTGGGTTGACGAGGCTGTCGGTATTTACACTGGCCGATATCCACGCGAGTGGAAATTTCGCCTGGATACCATCGCAGCTGCCCGACGCGGAAAAAGTGACAAGTCAAACAACGCCCGTGAGGCGGAAGGCGAACATATTCTCAACAAGCTGGGTTCGAACGAGCAGGTCGTATTGCTCGATGAGCGCGGCAAACAAATGACGAGCCAGAAACTGGCGACGCGTTTGTCCGATTGGCAGAGCGACGGCCGGGATCTTTGCTTCATCATCGGAGGTCCCGACGGCGTATCTTCTGTATGTCGGGAACGCGCCGACAGCATCTGGTCATTATCTGACCTGACCTTGCCGCACGGTCTTGCGCGCGTGCTTTTTGCAGAACAACTGTATCGTGCCTGGTCGTTGCACTCGGGCCATCCGTACCACCGCGAGTAACGCCAATGGCTGATCCCAAGTTACATCTCGCATCCCAGTCCCCTCAACGACAGGACATTCTCAAATCCCTCGGCTTCTCATTCACCGCCGCTGGCGTTGACATCAACGAGCAGCGCCTGCAGCGGGAACTGCCGGAGGCAATGGCATTGCGGCTGTCTCGCGCCAAAGCAATGGCAGCCGACGTCGATCCCTCTCGAATAGTGGTCGGTGCGGATACACTGGTTGTTCTCGAGGATATCGTTTTCGGCAAACCCAAAGACCGCGATGAGTGCCTTGAGATGCTCGCGAGCCTCTCAGGTCGGACGCACCGCGTATTGACTGGTGTTGCGGTACTGGCATCGGGAAAGGTTCAGACTGTTGTGTCGACTACCGAGGTTCAATTTCGGGAAATCAGTCCTGACGAGGCGCTGGCTTACTGGCACAGTGGAGAGCCTTGCGATAAGGCTGGCGCGTATGCCATACAGGGGCGCGGCGGTATTTTTGTAGAGGCGATATCCGGCAGCTATTCAGGTGTTGTTGGATTGCCCGTATTCGAAACGTCGCAGTTGCTCCGTAACGCGGGATTAAGAGTTTTAACCGAATGACAGACGAATCACCAAGAGAAGAAATACTGATCAACGTAACGCCTAGCGAGGTTCGTGCGGCGTTGCTCGAGAACGGTATTTTGCAAGAAGTTTACGTCGAACGTTCCGCACGCCGCGGTGTTATTTCGAATATCTACAAGGGTCGCGTCTCGCGCGTGTTGCCCGGAATGCAGGCGGCGTTTATCGATATCGGCCTCGAGCGCACAGGGTTCTTGCACGTATCCGATATTGCCAAGCCTCGCAACGGCGTGGATAAGGACGAAGAGTTGCCCAATATTCGCGATCTTGTTCGCGAAGGGGAAGAGGTCCTGGTGCAGGTCGTCAAGGATCCGCTCGGCAACAAAGGGGCCCGACTGACCACACATATCACGTTGCCGTCGCGGCACCTTGTGTTGTTGCCCAAGGGTGACGGTGTTGGGGTTTCGGCGCGCATTGAAGACGAAGAAGAGCGCGAACGGCTGCGCGACCTGGTTACCGGGATACTGGCGGAACACGATCCCGAATGTGGCGCTATTGTCAGGACGGTGGCAGAAGGGGCTGAGGCCGACGCGCTGCACGCTGATCTCAAATTTTTGCTAAAGCTTTGGAGCGTCGTTCAGGAGCGGTGCAGCAAAGGGAGTGTAAAAACACTGGTACACGATGATCTGTCGTTGCCGTTAAGGGTTCTTCGAGATCTCGTGACGAGTGATGTTGAGCATATTCTGGTGGATACACAGGCGGATTTTGATGCGATGCGCGACTTTGCAGACACGTTTTTGCCAGACGTAGTCCCCATGATTGAGCACTATCGTCGCCGCCGACCCATTTTCGACCTGCACGGCATCGAAGATGACATCGGTAAAGCACTAGATCGAAGTATTCCTTTAAAATCAGGTGGTTATATTATTTTTGATCAAACAGAGGCGATGACGACCGTTGACGTTAATACGGGTGGCTTTGTCGGCCATCGCAATCTCGAGGAGACGATATACCGCACCAACCTTGAGGCTGCTGTCGCCATCGCAAGGCAACTCCGGCTGCGCAATCTCGGCGGTATCATCATTATCGATTTCATCGATATGGAGCTGGAAGACCACCGCGATAATGTCTTGCGGGTGTTGGAGCAATCGTTGTCAAAGGATCACGCCCGGCATCAGTTAACGCCCATGTCGCCGCTGGGTTTGGTGGAGATGACTCGCAAGCGTACCCGCGAAAGTTTGCAGCATATTCTCTGCGAAGACTGTCAAACTTGTGAAGGTCGTGGCTTTGTGATGACGGCAGAGACAGTGAGTTTCGAGATATTCAGAGAGATAATTCGCCAATCACGGCAATTCGAATTCGATGAAGCGATGGTGCTGGCACATCAGAATATCATCGAGTTGCTGCTGGACGAGCAGGCACAGAGTCTTGCGGAGTTGGAAGAGCAGACAGGCAAGTCCATACGGTTACAGCCCGAGGCCTTGTATTCGCAAGATCAGTTCGACGTTGTCCTGATGTGACGCCCGCTACGATGCATAGTTCATGAACAAGTTTTTCAAACGCCTGATCAAGTTCGCCGTCTACCTGGCCGGCGGCCTCGTGATCCTGCTTGCAATAGCCGTCGGCTTGTTTCGCTTATTCCTGCCAACGCTCCCCGAATACCAGGACGACATTAAGGAATGGGCCAGCGCCGCTATTGGTTTGTCTGTCGAATTTTCCGGCATGGATGCGCGTTGGGGGCTCAGTGGGCCGGAAATCAAATTTTATGACGCGGAGTTGATGTCTCCTGACAATACGACGCGAATCGTTGCGGCGAATGAAGTCAGTGTTGGCATAGGATTGGCGCGATTAATTTTCGACGGACAATTGGCTCCCGATCAGGTCGCTGTGCGCGAGACGAGTATCGAGGTTCGACAACTGGAGAACGGCGAGTGGTGGATTCAAGGCAATCCGCTTGATCAATTGCTCCCGGAGCGCAGCGGCAGCACGAACGGTGACATTGGCCGCATCGAAGTTGTTGGTGAGGATATCGAGCTGCTGTTTCTGCAGCCAGGAGACGAGCGGCCCAAGAGGTTCCTGGTTTCCAGTTTCCTTGCACGTCGTGATGACGTTCGTTTGTTGGTCGATGCAACGGTGGAACTGCCGCAAAAACTCGGCCGCCGACTGACCATTGCTGCGACCCAGCTACTGTCGCTGCCTGCTGAAGACCGCAGTTGGAATGTCACTGTCGATATTGAGGACATCAAGCTCGCAGGCGTTACGGCGATGCAGCCGGCACAAGCCGCGCACTTCGATTCGGGTAGCGGCGATATCGAGTTGTCGCTCGAGTTTGCTAACAAAAGAATCAATAGTGCGACGGCCGATATCGATATTGATGACATTGCTATTGCCGGTCTCGTTGATCTCGCCTTAAGTGGCAGGCTCGAGTTTCTTATGGATGACGATGGCTGGCTTGTCGCTGCCAACGATCTGAGTGCGACAACGCCAGCTGGCAAGTGGCCCGTCTCGACGCTGCGCCTTGAAACGAGCACGGATCCGAGCGGCAAGATCGTCATGATCGATGCGCAGGCGTCTTATTTGAACTTCGCACATGCCGCGGTAGTAATGCCATGGCTCAACGAAGAGCAACGCGCAATGGTCGCAGACGTTGATCCCAGTGGCATCGTGCGCAACCTGGCATTAACCGTGAGTGATCTCGATGCTGACGTGCCGAACTTCGATGTTTCGATGGAGTTGCTCGATGTGGGTATTGCGGCAAGCGGCAATCGCCCGGGCATACGCGGTTTCTCTGGAAGTTTGCGATCGGATCGCTCAGGTGGGCGGCTCGAGATCGAGACCGACAACCTGGTTGTTACGTCTCCGCTTATTCTCGGCAAGCCGCTGGGGTTCGATACGACATCGGGCACAGTAATCTGGCGCAGGAGTAACAACCGTACAACGCTGCTATCAGACAGCATTGTTCTGCAGAATGACTTTTTCGAAAACGAGACCAGCGTAGAAGTATCGTATGTCGACGGTGACGCGGCACCGGTCGTTGATATCGAGAGTACATTCAGTATCAGCGACATCGCGGTGGCAAAACGATACATCCCTTACATGGCGAAGCGACCACGAATGAGCCAGTGGTTTCAGGAGGGGCTCGTCTCTGGTCACATACCGCGCGGTAAGGCTCGTCTCCAGGGACCACTCGATAAGTTCCCGTTTGACGACGGGGAGGGTTTGTTGCTGATCGAAGGCAATATCCGCGATGCGGTAGTTGTTTATCAACCGAAATGGCCAGCCGCCGAAGTGATTAGTGCCGACGTCGTCGTTGAGAATATGCGCTTGTACTCTGAGCGCAGCCGGATCATCAACGCCGGTAACGAGATAGTGAACGGCAAACTGGAAATCGCGAATTTCCGTCAGCCTGTACTTACGCTTAGCGCGTTGGTCAATGGCACGCTCGAGTCACTTCATGACCTGGCCATCAATAGCCCCATCAACGAAGTGTTGGGAGGCCAGCTGGACAACGTTAGTGTTAGCGGTGCCGCAACGGCCAGTCTTGATCTCAGTGTGCCTATTCGCGATTGGGAGAGTTTCGAATTCACAACGCAACTGCAAACGAGCGACGGCAGTCTTGAATTTGATGGATTTAGCGCGCCTTTGACAGAGCTTAGTGGCACCGTAACGATCGAGCGAGAAGATGTGAGCAGTGAGTCACTGAGTGGGAAGCTGCTGGGTCGGTCCGTTTCAATTGAACTCATGCAGGCACCTGAAACCATGCCCAACTATCGCGTAATTGCGAACGCAACGGGTGCAGCGACTGCCGAAGCACTAAGCGAGGAGCTTCGATTACCACTTGCGGGGCGCATATCAGGTGAGGCCGCATACACAGCCAGGTTGTTGTTTCCACGCGGCAAGATCGAAGAGCCGTCTTCTTTCACGGTCGAAATTGCCAGTGATCTCGTCGGGCTTGCTTTCGATTATCCCGCACCGCTAGGCAAACCGGCCGAGGACAGCATCGACTTTTCCGGTGACATCTACCTGCCGCGCGGCGGTGAACGAATCGAGAGCAAAGGTAGCGCCGGTGATCTGTTGTCCTGGCAAATCGCATTTACCAAGGACGAGGTCTGGGATCTCGACAGCGGCTTGATTGTGTTTGGCACAGAGCCCTCGAGTACTGCACTTCCCGACACGCGGGGCCTGCATTTGCGAGGCAATGCCGACTACGTTTACGCACAAGACTGGTTTGATATGGCCAAAAATGCCGAAACCAAAGTCGGCATGGCGGAGCGTATTCGTTCCATCGACATGTCGGTAAAGGACTTGCATTTGATCGGTCAGCACCTGGTTGATCATCGGATTCGAATGGATCGAAGCGCACAGGACTGGTTGGTGCAACTGGAGGGTGAAAGCATTGTTGCTTCAGCGTTCGTGCCGTACGACTTCAATTCCGGGCGCTCCATCGTCATCGAGGCAGAAAGGCTGTTGTTGCCTGGCGACGATCAGGATGCAGATCGACCGCGCACACAGATCGACCCACGGTCACTGCCGGGTATCACGGTAATAGCGGACGAACTGGCTCTTGGCGATCGGCACCTTGGTGCGGTTGAGGCGAAGTTTGAGCGAACCGCGGATGGCCTTACGTCGGATGCGATCGTCGCCAAAGATCCGACGTTTGAAATTGTTGGTAACGGAAGCTGGGTTGTCGATGAGAGCGACCCGATCGGTCATCGCAGTCAATTAATGGCAACACTGACCAGCAGCGACGTTAAGACCACTATGACGCGGCTCGGCTATAATCCCGGCATCGTCGGTGATGAACTGTCGATGCTCCTGGATCTCGGTTGGTCCGGCGGCCCGAGCGAAGACCTGATGGAATCGCTGGACGGCGAAGTGACTGTGAAAATAGGCTCGGGGCGGCTCGAAGAGGTCAAGCCTGGAGCCGGCCGGGTATTTGGCCTCATGAGTGTGGCCGCGCTGCCGCGACGTTTGGCACTCGATTTTCGCGATGTGTTTGGCAAGGGATTCGCATTCGACAAAATCAGTAGCACGTTTACTCTTGTCGACGGCAATGCTTATACGTGTGATTTGGCACTGGAGGGACCGGCGGCCGATATTGGAATTGTTGGCAGGGCGGGGCTGGTGGAGCGCGACTACGAGCAGATTGCCGTCGTTAGCGCAAATTTCGGCAATGCGCTGCCCGTTGCGGGTGCGCTTGTAGCAGGCCCGCAAGTCGCCGCCGTATTACTCATTTTCTCTCAGATATTCAAAAAGCCCCTCAAGGAAGTTAGCCAAGTCTACTATGACCTCGGTGGCACGTTTGATGAGCCTGTCGTCGAGACTGCGACCGAAGAGATGCTCGGGCTCCTCGCAGAAAAAACCGGCTGCGTTAAAGCGGCGGAGTAAGGGCAGGCGCCAGGGAATAGCATGCGGGTTGCAGCAATTCAGATGAACAGCGGCGCTAATGTGGATAAGAATCTGCAGACCGCAGATCGCCTGTTTGCAAAGGCTGCAGAAGACGAATGCCAACTCGTCGTTCTACCAGAAAACTTCGCGCTTATGCCTCGCAATGCGCGCGACAAGGTCGCGCGCGCCGAGCGACCAGGCAACGGGCCAATCCAGACGTTTCTGGCCAATGCTGCACGCAGACACCGACTCTGGATCGTAGGCGGCAGCATGCCTATGGTCTCGCCGGAGGCCGAACGTGTTTTCGGTGTGTGCCCGGTCTATGATTCGAAGGGCATCGAGCAGGCTTGCTACCGAAAAATCCATCTATTTGACGTGAAGTTACCGGGCAGCGATGAGGCCTACCAGGAGTCCTGGTCGATGTTTCCCGGTGACGATCCACAAACCGTGGCTACGCCTATTGGGAAAATCGGCCTTACGATATGCTACGACCTGCGCTTCCCGGAGCTTTTCAGATACCTGGTGGATGATGGTGCGACGGTCTTTACGGTGCCAGCGGCGTTTACCCGGGTGACCGGTGAGGCGCATTGGCATACTTTGTTGCGTGCACGCGCCATCGAAAATCTGGCGTATGTGATTGCGCCCGGGCAATATGGTGAGCATCCCGACAAGCGCCAGACCTATGGACACTCGTTAATCGTCGACCCATGGGGCAAGGTTCTTGCGGAGCAGGCTGAAGGCGAATGTATTGTCGCAGCCGATATCGATCCGGAATTGCCAACTAAATTGCGAAATGATTTCCCGGCGCTGGCTAACCGGCGTCTGTAGTCCAACCTGTCACGGATAACCATCTTGAGCGAAAGCAACGATACTTCGACCGTTTCTGTAATGTCTCGCCTGCTCCAGCCGGCCGGGCTCGATGAAGGGCATCTGAACAAGACGCTGGGCTCGATGATGCGCGGCGGAGTTGACTACGCCGACCTGTATTTTCAGGTGAGTCGGCAGGAAAGCTGGACTGTTGAAGACCGCATTATCCGTGAAGGCAGCTTCAGCATGGATCAGGGCGTCGGAGTGCGTGCGGTTAGTGGTGAGAAGACCGGTTTTGCGTACTCGGACGAATTGCTGCTGCCCGCACTCGAGCAGGCGGCAGGCGCCGCACGCGCTATCGCCCGTACGGGCGGGGCGAAGGCGTTGCAGGCATGGAAGCGGACAGAGTCGTCGCTGCTGTATCCGGTCACGGATCCCACGACGAGCATCACGGACGAACAAAAAACAACGATGTTGGCGGAGATCGAGCAGGCGACGCGCGATCTTGATAGCCGCATCGAGCAAGTCATTATTGGCCTATCCAGTAGTCAGGATCTCGTTCTGGTGGCCGCATCGGATGGCACGCTGGCATCGGATGTCAGGCCGCTCATTCGCCTCAACGTAAGCGTGATACTCGAGCAGGATGGACGACGTGAGCAGGGCTATGCCGGGGGCGGTGCCCGATCCGACCTCAACTACTTCCTGTCTGGTGAACTGCCAATAGAGTACGCACGAGAAGCTGTACGACAGGCGATCGTGCAACTGGAAGCAAGCGCGGCACCCGCCGGAATGATGCCTGTTGTACTCGGCCCGGGCTGGCCTGGCATCTTGCTGCACGAGGCAGTCGGGCACGGCCTCGAAGGCGACTTCAACCGCAAAGGTACCTCGGCTTTCTCGGGCAAAGTAGGCCAACAGGTTGCCGCAACAGAATGCACTATCGTTGACGATGGCACCTTGCCGAACCGGCGCGGCTCGCTGTCTGTCGACGACGAAGGCACGCCCGGTCAGTACAACGTGCTGGTGGAAAATGGTGTGCTCAAGGGTTATATGCAGGACAAGCTCAATGCCCGTTTAATGGGTGTCGAGCCGACGGGTAACGGTCGTCGCGAGTCTTATGCCCACATGCCCATGCCGCGCATGACCAATACCTACATGCTTGCCGGACCACATGAACCTGGCGACATCATTGCCTCGGTCGACAAAGGAATTTACGCGCCGAACTTCGGTGGTGGCCAGGTGGATATTACGTCTGGAAAATTCGTGTTTTCTGCGAGCGAGGCGTACCTCATCGAGAACGGTAAGGTCACAACGCCCGTCAAAGGTGCAATGCTCATCGGCGATGGCCCCGAAGCATTGTCAAGAATTTCGATGATTGGCAACGACCTGAAACTCGATAGCGGCGTCGGAACTTGCGGCAAGGAAGGCCAGTCTGTTCCGGTTGGCGTCGGCCAACCGACGCTCAAGATCGACGAACTCACCGTTGGTGGTACTGCCTGAGTGCAAAACTGCTTTACATAAGCTCAGTTTTGCGAGTTTCACACTTCGCACTGTGAAATTGTTCACTCAATTCAACATATGTATTCGGTAGTGTTCGTCTGTCTCTCAAAGGAACATGACGATGGCATTCGAAAACACAATCACAGAGAATGATCTGGACGCCAACTCGCAACATTTCGTGCAAGGATTGCGCAGTGAAAGCCATGATTTTGAGCCGGATCTCACCGTAGACGGCTTGTCGGAGTCGATTTTATCCCGACTAATGGGCTTGTTCGGTATGGGCCGCTCGTAGCACAGCAACCTGCCTGGGACACGCTTCCCGCCCCCATTTTTGACCCCTTCTTCCTGGCCATTGGCCCGATTCGCCGCTGTGCTGACTGGACGCGCCGCCGCTGGCTATGGACAATAAGTGCAGGCTGGTAATAAAAACAGAAACTATGTGGGTCTCAAGACCAATCTACGAAAGCTTGCCGTACATGTATTTGCTCGTCGGTGCGATATCGCTCAGTGCGTCGATGTACGTGAATCATTGGTACTGGCCAACGATTTGCTTCGTCACCGGATTGGTATGCCTTGTTGCAGGTTTGGTCGTGCTCTTGAAGCGCCGTGACTACCGCGTGACGGATCGCCGCGGCTGAGCCAGGCTATTTTCCGACGACTGAGGCCTCGTCCTCATCAATCTCCGCGTCGTTATCGAATTCGTGTGCCGCCGTGTCGTTGATGGCGTCTGACTGGCGAAGATCTGTATAGACGAGTTCGTGCACGCCAAGCGACACGATGTCGCCGCTTCTTAGCCGATATTTCTTAACCTGCTTTTCGCCGAGAAACACGCCATTTGTGCTGTTCAGGTCCTCGATAACGCAACCATCGTCATCGGTTACGAGTTGTGCGTGATGCCGGCTGACAAATTTGCTCTTGATGTATATTTCGTTGTCTGGTGAGCGACCAACGATTATTCGACCTTGCGGGAACGACTGTACCGACAGCGATTCGCCCTCAGAGCGCACTTCGATCTGCGTCGCGTGATGCTCCAGGCTACTACGTCGTTCGGATACCTGCTGCAACTTGTTATACAGGCCCGTGTCGCTGTCGTGCTCCTTCCAGTTCAGTTCGGCGACAGCCGACATGACCTCATCGGCACTCACGGTTTCTTTTTCGTCGGCGAAAGCACACAGGAGTGCTGTGTCGCAGAGCGTGTTGATGAGACGGGGTATGCCACCGGAATATCGATGGATGATTTCGAAGGTAGAGTCATCGAACAGATCATTTGATTCCCGGCCCGCGACGCTGAGGCGGTGCACGATGTACTCGCGCATTTCACGGGAATCCAGTGCGCCGATGTGAAAGCGCAGGCGAACGCGCTGCACAAGTTGCTTGAGCTTGCGTGCTTCCAGAGTGTCCTTGAGTTCCGGTTGTCCGGCGAGAATGATCCGCAGAACCTTTTCCTTATGGGTTTCGATACCTGACAACAAGCGAATTTCCTCCAGAACCTTTTTTGTCAGGTTCTGCGCCTCGTCCACAATAAGCACGACCTTCTTGCCGTTCGAATATTGCTCAATAAGGAACATGTTGAGCATATCAAGCAACTCAACTTTGTGTTTGTTGAAGGGCTTGAAACCGAATTCTGTGAGCACCGATTGCAGGAATTGTGTTGGTGTCAGTTGTGTCTGGGAAACAACGGCGTAGACCACGTCGTCATCGAGTTCGGCCAGAAACGATTGCAGCAGCGTTGTTTTGCCTGAGCCAATGTCACCCGTGATAATAACGAACCCGTCTGCCAACCAGATCGTCGATTCCATATAGGCTTTGGCGCGAGCATGCTGCTTGCTCCAGTACAGGAAGTCCGGATCAGGCGTCAGCCGAAATGGCTGCTCATTGAGTTTGAAATGCTCGAGGTATGACATATCGCTTTCTAGGTGACCGCCTATCAGGCCGCGGTTTTCAACCAGTTTACCCGGTTTTTCGTGCTACGGGCTACGTCTCAGTTCCTGTCGGCGTGGTGGCACTCGTCACAGAATTCTGAATTTCGGCGAGCAGGCGGTCTGTATCGGTCTCCGAAGGCGTTACGACTGTGATGTGGCCGAGTTTTCGCCCCGGACGCGGTGCCTTTCCATAATCATGCAAGTGGCCATGAGCAAGCTGCCGGGCGGCGTCCGGAATCTGGCCGATCAGGTTTATCATACCGGCGTAGCCTCGGTATTTCGTTGGCCCTGGGGGCTGATTCGTGATCGCCAGCAGGTGATTCGCGAACTGGCTGGTCTCCGAGCCTTCTATCGTCCAGTGCCCCGAGTTGTGCACGCGAGGTGCAAATTCATTCGCAAGAAGTGCGTCTCCAATGACAAACAACTCGAGGGCAAGTACACCGACGTAGTCCAGATGCTCGAGCAACCCGACGATGTATTGCTGTGCTTGCTCTGTGAGGCCGCGGTTCTCAACAGGCGCGCGCGATGTCTGCAGGATACCTCCCGCATGCTCATTTCGCGTCAGGCAGTAGGTGGCACTTTCACCATCGACGTTACGCACGCCTATGGCCGAAACCTCGTAATCGAATGGGATCCATTGTTCTGCGACGAGGTCGCGGCCGCCGAGTGATGCCCAGGCCTCGTTGATCTGCTCAGCATCGTTTATTACGAATTGCCCCTTGCCGTCGTAGCCCATGCGTCGCGTCTTGAGCACCAGCGGAAGACCTATCGAAGCGACTGCGGCTTCGAGATCTTTTATTGAGTTGATCGCCCTGTATTGCGCCAGTGGAATTGCGAGGCTTTCGAACAATTCTTTTTCTGCCAGCCGGTCTTGCGCATGTCGCAGTGCCCCGGTCGGGGGATAAATCGGCACGAGGTCGGCGATATCCAATAGCGCCTCTACCGGGACGTTCTCGAATTCGTATGTAACGACGTCACTCTTGTCTGCGAGCACAGCCAGTGCGACTCGATCGTCGAAATTGGCTTGAATGACTGGTCCAACTACCCGGGCAGGTGGGTCGTCCGAGGGGTCGAGGAAGCAGCAGCTATGGCCGAGTTTGCGCGCGGCAAATCCGAGCATTTGGCCAAGCTGGCCTGCGCCGATAATGCCTATACGCATTCGTTACTTGCTGGGATCTTGGTCGGCGAGAACCTTGTCCGTTTGGTTCTTGCGATACTGATCCAGTGCGGCGGCGACAGTACTATCATCGTTGGAAAGGATGGCGGCAGCGAGCAATGCCGCATTCACGGCACCAGCACGGCCGATTGCCATGCAGCCGACGGGTACGCCGGCCGGCATTTGCGCAATTGAGAGCAGGGAATCCATTCCGTTGAGAGCTTTGGACTGCACCGGAACGCCCAACACAGGCACGCGCGTTTTCGCCGCGGCCATGCCGGGAAGGTGCGCCGCACCGCCGGCTCCGGCAATGATGACTTTGAGGCCGCGATCAACGGCGGCTTCAGCATATTCGAACAGAAGATCTGGCGTGCGGTGTGCCGAAATAACACGCACTTCGTGATGCACGCCAAGCGCGTTTAGTGTCTCGCTGGCGTGCTGCATTGTTTCCCAGTCTGACCGGGAACCCATGATGATGCTGACTGTGATGCTCATTTTGCGATTTTAACCAGAATCTCGTGAACACGGCGGAATATTTGCCGTCGAATCGACTTTTCTTTTCTTTCGTCCAGCACAACATTGAGATCGTCCAGCAATTTTCGCAGCTGCTCGTCCGAACTGCCGGTCGCTTCGCTAAATGCCTTGAAAGCAGACGCACTGTCCTTGAATAACTGGTCACGCCAGCGTTCGGCCGCCGCAAACAGCTTTCTGTTTTCTACTTCATCGGCTTTCAGCAGCCTGAGCCCGAGCCGAATGGGTTCGGCATCCACGCTTTTCATTAGCTTGCCGATAAGTTGTTTCTGCCTGCGCAGTGCGCCATGTGATTTGATGGAACGCGCAGCCTGCACAGCTCGTTGCAGGCGTTCATCGATTGAGAGCGAGGCAAGCTCGGATTCAGTCAGGGCGATAAGTTGCTCGCCGAGTTTCTGTAGTGCGAGGTGCTCTCGTTTTCTCGCGCTTTTGCTGGGCTTTGAATCGGTCACCGGCTAAGCTTACCTCATGGAACGTAAGGAACTTGAAGCCCTTGTGCACATGGCACTTGATGAGGCCAGCAAACAAGGCGCCGATCAGGCGGAAGTTGGAGTGAGCATTGACTCAGGGCTGTCGGCTACGGCACGTCTTGGCGATGTTGAGAATCTCGAATACACCAACGATCGTGGCATTGGCATAACGGTTTTCAAGGACTCCAGAAAGGGGAGTGCAAGCACCACCGATATCAGCGCAGGAGCCATACGCGAGGCGGTGACCAAGGCGTGCACGTTCGCGACCGTTACTGCCAGCGATCCGGCCTCGGGGCTGGCAGATGCTGACCTGATGTGCACTGATGCGAAAGACCTGGATCTGGATTACCCCTGGAGCATTGATGCATCCGAAGCCATTGCAATGGCGATCGAATGCGAAGCGCAGGCACTGAAGTTTGACTCGCGCATTACGAATTCCGAAGGCGCTTCTGTGTCGAGTAACCGCGGCACACGTGCCTATGGCAATTCGCATGGCTTCACTGGCAGCTTTTCGAAAACCAGTCACAGCATCAGTTGCGTTGTTCTCAGCTCTGCCGATGGCGAAATGCAGCGTGACTACTATTACAGCACCGCTCGCGATCCGGCGGAGCTTGAAAGCACAGAGTTGATTGGCGAGACGGCGGCCAGGCGTGCAATCAGCCGGCTCGGTGCGCGTAAAATCAAAACCACGCGAGCGCCGGTTTTGTTCATTCCGGATTTGGCGCGTGGTTTTATCGGCCATTCGATTGGTGCCATCATGGGTGGCGCCCAATATCGGCGCGCATCCTTTCTCCTCGATGCTGTCGGTGAGAAGATATTTCCCGATTTTGTCAGCATCGAAGAGCGCCCGCACATTCCCAAAGCATCGTCGAGCACGCCCTACGATGCCGAAGGCGTGGCGACCTACGATCGCGACATTGTTGCGGGTGGGGAGTTACAGGGCTACGTACTGAGCAGCTACTCTGCGCGCCGGTTGGGGCTGCAGACAACGGCGAACGCCGGCGGCGCACAGAATCTTAATGTCCCTGGAAATGCTGGTGACCTTGAGGCGCTCATCAAACAGATGGGCACCGGTTTAATCGTCGAAGAACTCATCGGTCAGGGCGTCAATGCGGTAACCGGCGACTACTCGCGCGGCGCAGTGGGGCAGTGGGTCGAGAACGGCGAAATCCTTTACCCGGTTCATGAGGTGACTATTGCGGGAAATCTGCGCGATCTCTACGGGCGTATCGCAGCTATTGGTACAGACCAGGACACGCGAGGCGGCATCCGCTGTGGCTCGTTGCTCGTTGAAGAAATGACTATCGCCGGCGCGTAGTCCTACTGTTCGTCTTTATCCAGCAAGTCCGCCAGCGTCTGTTCGCCGACTGTCGATGACACGGCTGCGTCCACCCGTTCGCCCAGAAAGGTAATTTCATCAGCCCATTCGGGGTCTCGATAAGACCCGGTTTCGCCCCTGTCGCGAACGACGGCAATCACATCATTCAGCAATATGCGCGACGTTTCGCGACCAGGGAGGAGATCCTCCTGCTCCGTCGACGTTAGCAAGCCGGCACCCTCAAGCCCGGCAATGATCGGCGTCAGCGTGATCGACGGGATGCTTAGTGCTTTGGCCAATTCGTGCACCGAAATCGTCGTATCTCCCTGGCGGAAGGCACGACCGACAAGCAACATCGTGTTGAGCGCAAGACGCTCGCGCATTGCGTTCGATAATCGTGGCTCGCGCCGACCAATACGCAGGAACGCGGGGTTCTGATGGTAGAACGCGAGTTGTGAGCCAATGAGCAGGATCAGCCAATTCAGATACAACCAGATCAGCGTGGTGATGGCGACCGCAAAACCTGAATAGATCAACTGAGTACGGGTTGAGTAAACGACAAAGGTTGCGAAAATGACGCTGATAGTGGCCCAAAATGTGCCGCCGGCGACACCGCCAACGAGCGCGGAACGAAAGCGTACGCGTGTGTTTGGCATGTACATGTAAACGAACGTGAAGACGCCGGTAACAAGCAGGTAGGGTGTTAACTTGCTGGTTGCCAAGAAGACCGGGCCGAACAATTCTGATGTGACGAAGAACTGCACGATCGTATTACTGCGCAGGGATGCGATCAGCCCCAGGGCGACAACGATGACAACCGGCCCGATGAGCATGACGATCATGTATTCAGTAAATCGCCGCGCAAAATTTCGCCGCTTGGCCACGTACCAGACGTAGTTGAAGCTCTCTTCGACCTTTTGCACCATCGACACAGCGGTGTAGATAAAGAACGCGAGAGAGACGCCGCCCAGGACACCGCCTTTGACGTTATCGACGAGGTCGATCACTTGCTGAGTAATTTGTGCGCCCTGCTCACCGAGTGGCTCAAGCAGTTTGAAAAGCAGTGGTTCGAGCTCGTTGTGGACGCCAAATCCTTTCAAAACCGAAAAACTGAATGCGATGAGCGGCACCACAGACAGCAGCGTCGTGTACACGAGGCTCATTGAGCGCAGCGTCAACTGGCCCTGGATTACGTCACGGACCAGCGCAAAGACGTAGCGCAGCACAACCGATAGCACCTTACCGAGTATGCCGAAGCGCTCTTCCAGCAGGTCGCTCCAGATGAGCTTGTCGAGCCTTGTGCGAAGCTTCGGGATCATGTTGGCCTGCTATTTCGCGCCCGTTAAACGGGCATACGCCTCATGGTACTTCGCGCTGCTTCGGCTTAATACCTCACTGGGCAAATCGGGACCGGGTGCTGTTTGGTCCCAGTCGAGTGTATCGAGGTAGTCGCGTACGTATTGTTTGTCGAAGCTGGGCGGGCTTGAACCCGTCGAGTAGGCATCGACAGGCCAGAAACGCGACGAATCCGGGGTCAGCACTTCATCGATCAGGTAGAGCCGCCCCTCATCGTCGAGGCCAAACTCGAATTTTGTATCGGCAATAATAATGCCGCGCTCCAGTGCGTAGTGCGCAGCGCGTTCATAGATTGCGATGGACAGGTCGCGGACTCGCTCCGCAAGATTTTCACCGAGTAGGTCGACGACTGCCTCGAAGCTGATGTTCTCATCGTGATCTCCCGCCTCCGCTTTGGTCGCGGGTGTGAACAGCGTCTGTGGCAGTTTTTCGGCTTGTTCAAGGCCGGAAGGCAAGTCGATACCGCAAACCTTGCCGGTGTCGAGATAATCGCGCCACCCCGAGCCGGTGAGGTAGCCGCGCACCACGGACTCGATCGGCAGCGGCTTCAGTCGTTTGACGACCAGCGACTGATCGCGCAGCTGGTTCGCGATTTCGGTGTCGCTGATTACGTCATCAATAGTCAGTTCTGTTAGTTGGTTTTCGACCAGGTCGGCCATCATCCTGAACCAGAACAGGGATATCTGGGTCAGGAGACGACCCTTGCCGGGGATACCATCCGGCATGACCACGTCGTAGGCCGACAGGCGGTCGGTCGTCACAATAAGCAAGTGATCGGGGTCGATGCTGTAAATGTCACGGACTTTGCCACGACCAATGAGCGGCAGGTCGGGTACCTGGGACTCCAGCAGCGCGTCGGCTGAATCCATCGTTTCTGGTCTCGTTCGTTTAAGACAAGGTGATGATGGCCGTTCGGCATCTTTCAGGCAAGCGCCGGCATAGGAAAGCGTGCGCGCAACCGTTAGGATTGAGCCACGACTCATCGCGAGAATATGGATTGTACTGGGGCAAAATCATCGGCACATTGGCGGGCCTCGCAACCTTAAAGCCATGGTTTGCATTGCTCGGCCTTTTTCTCGGTCATCAATTCGACCGCGGCTTCGCCAATAAATACCGCAGTTTCGAGCAGCAGGGTCAGCGTATCGACCACTTGCCAGATGAGTTCATCAAGGCGCTTTTCCAGACAATGGGGCATCTTGCCAAGTCTGACGGCACAGTCAGCCAGCAGGAAATTCGCGCAGCGCGATCCGTCATGCACCGGCTCGGCCTGGGGCCGGCGCAGGTTCGTCACGCCATCAACTGGTTTGACGAGGGCAAGCTAGCCACTTTTCCGTTGCTGAAGGCTGTTCGGCAATTGCGCCGTGTTGGTGCACGTCGCGCGGACTTACGATTGCTGTTCGTTCGTTTGTTGCTTGAGGTGGTGTTGGCGAAAGATCGGCTGCACCAAAAAGAACGCGCGATGATCTGGACAGTTTGCACGGAACTGGACATTGGTCGCGTGGA
>RCNB010000820.1_pt1 | contig 20272 bp, 22 predicted proteins | sample 2041321 | NCBI WGS metagenome assembly RCNB01 (sample SAMN09708232, study PRJNA481090) | Marine sediment metagenome, whole genome shotgun sequencing project. | reverse complement strand
GGTATTTCTACCCCACAATTTTATTTTTCCGGTTCTTCATATCCCTCAATACCCAATTCAAAACCCTTTTCATTAATAAATTTAGTATTTTCCGGATTCTGTAAATCTTCATTCCCAAAAAATAGCTCCTCAACAGTCCCAAAACTGGCTTTATCCTCGGCGGTTTTAATCATAGAGTCAAAAGCTTCTTGATTCTGGGATTTAGAGTCTTTTGGTTCGGTCCGTTCTATTCTCTGATAATGCTGCCCGGCTAATATTTGAAAAGTCTCAGAATCGTTGTGAAATGTAAGTGTCTTTCTCTTCCCTGGATGAGCTTTATCAAATACATCCATGTGTGTCTTAAATTCATCCATCGTAGTGTCTTTTAAAAGCATTTGATTCAGCCATCCCCGAACTTTTCTACCGGCTTTTTTTTCATCTTCAGAGGGCCCGTCATTCCTGGGGTATTGTTGATTGCCATAATTTCCATTATTCTGATTACCATTATTCTGATTTCTTCCTGAGCCGGCATTTCCATCGTCGTCTTCGGCAGCAAGTCCCAGGAATGAGCTTAAACTATATCGTCTCAAATAAGTTATTACGCTCCCTATTCCCTGCGCTGATGCATCACGGGTAACAGCGGTCAAAGGCTCTGATTTTACCATTTCTCCAGATTTGTGGAGTAATATCATTTGCACGTGTATTTTTGCAACATACATTTTTGGGGGAGGCTGTAGACCTTTCTTATCCTTATCAGTTTTGGGTTCCCAATTTTCCGAATAGCCGGGATTATCTTCAACCGAATATTCGGTTCTGGTGTCGTGCATAAAAGCAAGTCCAAATTCCGCAAGTCCGTCAGAACAGGCGTCTATATTACTTGCCAAATCTGCGTATTTTGAGTGAAAAAAAGGATTATTAGAATCCTTTGCTGCTTTTGAAAATTTAGCTTGTGCACCTACTATTGCTTTCGCTATCTCTATATTATTCTCTGAAAATTCCATATTGCTCCTTAAGTGGTTTATAGATTATCGAATTTGTAATTATTAGCTTGTATCATTCTTTTATTATTGATTAATCTTTTTTTAAAGACTTCTTTTATAAGATGGAAATCGGATTCCCCTGGTTCAAACCTAAAATCCCCCACGGTATTGTTGCCCTTGATAAACATCACATGTGATTCAATTAACCTGTCTATTTGGGTATTTTCAAGATTTAGTAAGTCATTATCATTAATTAATTTTCCCGCCTCATCATAAGATTCTTGTTCCATATTGCTCCTTAAGTAAAATTATCATTCCATTTACACATTTATACCGCGCTATATCTCCCTCGATTTTTAATTCAGGAAAATTTCCGCACCATTTGCATATATAAATGTTTTGCATGCATTAAATATACCTGCTTGTATTACAATTATCAAGCTATATTTTAAATAAAGCAAAGGAAAAGATTGGAAAGGAGCAGCCAACCAATCTCTTTTATTCCTTTGCCGGAAATTATTTAATTATTTCGTGTGCTATGATAGGCGGTATTTCATCCGGTGTCTTAATTTCTACCCCTGGATTTAAAGCATCTTTAATCAAATCTTCAATTTTTTTGGATTGTTCTGCGATAGTTTTATTCGCTGCCTCTAAAGCAATCGTTTTTTCTTTTAACTGCTTATCTACCATGTTCAGCATTTCGATTGCTTTTCCGTGTTCACTGGCCATCATTCTGAAAAGCTCACTGCCCTTTAACGCAAGTCTCGAGAGGTCATTTATTACTTGTAATTTTGGTTCTTCTTTATCCTGCATTTTCTGCTCCTTTGGTTAGACTACAATATAAATTATTTTCTCTGTCTATGCTTAACTTCTAAATCAAAATCCACCCAAATATCAAAACCTAACTCTTTCACGAGCTTGCCGAATCCGTAGTCATGAGTAGACCGCCGTTCAAATCCTTTTTCATCCCTCGATCTAAGTCCGTCCCAGAATATAAAGCTTTTATGAACTTCAAGTACTTTCTCAAATACTTTCCTTTTTATTAACACACAACCGTCACCATGGTAAGGGACTTTCTTAAATCCTTTTTCAGTAATTGGATATCTAGTGTCTACTTCATAGGGTGTCTTTAGGGTTCCAGTACAGTATACATCAGGTTGTCCTTGAAATGGAACTGGAGCCCCAACAATATCTTTATCATGTTCTAAAAGTTTGTATAAAACTTCAGGTTCAGCATGTTGATCCGCATCGAACATATACCAATAATCAAAATCTAATAATTCATCAGTAAAGTCATTTATAAAAGAATTGCGCTGAGTGATAATTTCCGAGCCATTACGAAAACAAGGTACAAAAGTATATTTATCAGAATTTTTCAGGGCGTTAAAAGTACAAGCTGCCCACTCAAATTCGTTATAATATGCCGTACAGAATCTAATTGTTTTCATATTAGTCATTTAATATACGTGATATAAAACTGAAATTATTGCTGTTTCCGTGTCACCCGAACTAGCTAATTTAACTTGTATTTGTGAGTTCTTTTTTTGGAGTCCCATTAAAGTTTGAACAGGAGCTGAAGCAATCCTTCCTCCCCCGACATTATCACTGGACCACCTTACAGCGGAAATCAAAGTTGTTCCATTATAGAATTTTAATTCATAAGTTTCATCATCGGTTGTATTTTCTATAGTCAACCAATGAATATCAAAATCTTTAACAATAGTATTTATTGGAATCAATTCTGTAAAAGCGCCCAACGTCCACACACCTCCAGAAGTTACAGAAACACCCGTGGCCAATTCTGGATATACCAAAGATTCACTGTGAAGATGTTCTTCAATAACATCCAATTTATCTGCGCTTCTTGCTCTGCCTGCTATATGTTCCATTATGCGTTCACCACCGTTGCTCCAGATGATAATGGCGTCCAGAAACAATAAAACCGGATCACACCTGTATCAATTTGAGCGTCTAAAGTTAATATTACATCATTACCATCTGTTACTATATATCCTCTTACCCTTTCATCCGTTTCAATTTCATTGTCCGGAGTCTGATCAACCCATATTCCACGGGCAACCAAATCGGTTGCAAGGCTATCAACTATCATAGCGTCAGTATTTCCGATTATACCGAGCCGGATATTAGCGGCAGCAGCACTTGTTGCGGTTGTCGATATAACAGGAATAATTCTAACAAGTACATCACCTGTTACAGTGAACACGCCTACAGCTCCGGCAGCCTCATTGGAAAAAGTAATATCCTGAATTAATTTATTTTGGCCTAATGCCTCAACTTGTTTTATTACACTCATATTATTAACCACCCATCTGTTGTATCATAGTTAAGAGTAAAACTTTCACCTGGTCCTATAGTCGATGCTTCCACCGTTTCTGCTCCGTCTGGCACTAAGTATATATTATATGTTCCTGAGTTCTTTATTGTTTTTCTAGTCTCATCCACTCCCGCCAGTAAGTTTATAGTTATATCGGCGTCAGCAAAGCCGTTGATTATATCGTTAGTTACTAAATCAGTGTATGGACTATCTGCTGATGTTATACGAACTTTGTGTACTTTTCTGCCTCCGGCCGTGGTGACAGTACCAGATAATGTTGGATTAGTAACAATTCCTATTATTACAGAGTCACCGCTTACGCTCGTTTCGATCTCATTAGCCGTCCCCGCAATATCTAGTACCTCATCAAAAAGCTTGATTTGTCTTTCTGAATCATCATCAGCTTTAAACCTAAGCTCGAGCCCATTAGATAAAGTACCAAACAACTTGGTTAATGTAGAGTCGTATTGAGCTACTGATTTTGTTCCAGGCGGTATCCATATATCTCCGTTCCCACTTTTACTCTCTACCCAAGCAGAGACCGCGCCATTATTTATTATTTCAAACAACTGGTTATTGTCTGTTGTAAATGAGTAAACATAATCAGTCCCACTTGTAGGAGTGATTATAACAGTGCCCTTACCCCTTACATCATCTGGACTAGCATCGGCAGTACTCGAATTTTCATACCCGGTACCTAATGCTACTCTACCATCTGTGTGCATTATAGAATCGGCTTCGCGGGTAAATGTGGAAGCAACTTGTAAAGCACCCGATAAATCTAAAATGTCACCTGAGTTCAATAATTCGACTGTAGTCCCTGCTCTAGTCCAATAAGTTGATTCGCCTATCACCGCCACATAGGTATCAATTTCATCCAAAACAGTTTGTAAATCAGTATCACCTGTGAGTGTAGTAAAGTTATCACCGCTTACACCTATTAAATAAGAGCCTGATGTAGTCGGACTACCATAATTATCCAATCTTTCCAATGACGGCATATGCAAATAAGTTCTTGGACCTTCACCTGTAAGCGTTATTAACTCCTCTTCTTGTACCGCTGTACCAATTTCCCATAATACTAAATCAGGCTCCACTAAAGCCCTGGTCGCTCCGTCTAAGTGTTTCTGTAGTTCGTCTGACATAATTTTACCTCAACATGAAATGTTCCTAGGTGATGTACCTGCATCTTTTTGGTAGTAACTGCCTATTGTTCTGCCGGTACTTCCAGCGCTATTTATTTTTCCGTTCAAATCCGTCCATCCTGTTATATCTCTATCAGTATTTTTTGCATCATTGAAAGGGTCGCATATTCCCCCGAATTGGCCAGGAGGTTTTAAAATAAATAACCCTATTTCAGCATAACCTTTGTCAAAATCAGCTCGGTAGAAATTAACGAATCCATTTAAGGTCTCGTTGTTTGTTGGATGATCTGATTTGATAGCGATGTAATCCATAAAGTCAGGATCAATGCTTGTCAATACTTCGGTTATGGATATTTTAAATCTCATATCCCAGGCATTTAAGACAAAATGTTTAACCACGTACTCACTAAATGGAAGTATATCGCCATCATAATGATAATTGAATTCCTCTTTATAAGTGTTATAGATGTTATAAAGTATCCGCGAGGTCTTACACAATCGGGCTAGCTCTTCCCTTGTTGACGTCTCGTCTATATTGTCTTCACTGCGGTGAGTTTTTAATGCGCTGCTGAATTCTGATGGTGCAAAATAATTAAAGGCCAATTCATAGTTTTGGTAGATATCCCCTGATTTTCTAAACTTAGGATTTGTGATACTATTTTCTAAGATTGTGGATTCAAGATAAATTTTTGAGGGTGAACCCAGGCTGTAATCATCTGGTATCAGGGATTTAAAGACAATTTCATCATCCTCATTTATTATAGCAACTGCCCACAAATTAGTTAAAATCTCTTTTAAAACATTTTCTGATTTTTTCACTGAGGTGAATTGTTTACGCCATTTCCACCCTGCCCTCGTGTTAAAGGCTAACAAAGACTGTAAGGAAGCTAAATTGTATCTACCGTTATACATCGTATCAGAGTCTAATATGTCTCTTATGATACACTCCGGACTCTGATAGTCTCCACATGAGGTAAGTACCCGGCCTTCTACGGCCGAAAAGGTAGGTCGGTCTACAGTTTCCATAGTCTCGATGTAATATAGTGTCGGTTGAGCTTGAGAAATTACTCTTGTTTTTAACCACATATTTACATTTCCTGTACCAGGAGTTGAGCCATCACCCTGAAAATAAACTGGATTGTTTGAATAGTCTTTACTTATCATCCAGATTTCAGCCTGAGTAACTACGGGCCATGTTTCCTCAATAAACAATTTAGAAATATCAAAAATATCTCTGCCTTTAAAAACAGGCAATGAGTCGTAGTCCGTGCCATCCGTTAACAAACTTATTGTTTTCGGTGTAGTGTCTAAAACTTCATATACTGCAAATTCTCTGCCTCTGTTTGCTGAAACTAAATGAGGATCATATAACAGCATCAATTTATCACCTGGACTGGGTTGAGGGTCAACCGCTACTAATACATTTACATTATCGTCTGACTCGTCTTTTTGTACCGAGTATAATATACCGAAAGGAGTTGCGCTGAACCTATCAACCCATACATAGTCACCAAACAATAAATTAAATTCCTGTGAACTCGGGTTCCTATCTGTCATATCAGCTATGCTACCAATTCCTCTTATTACATAATCGAAGTTTTTTTTCAGAGTTGAATTAGTCTGTTTGAAACCACCGTTTACTACATCACCATCGGGTAAGTTGTTTATCCTGATATTACCTACCATGTTATTAGTACCATTATCGTAAATATCACCTTCGTTATTAGCCCTTTTTTCCGCGCCTAATTCGTAGTCTTCAAAATCATATTCCCAATCGTCATCGGTGATATAAGTTCCGGCTGTAGTCCGGAATTTTAATATTAATTTAAAACCTGCGGGATAATGTCGATAATGTTCTATATCCAACTCACCATAGGATTGGAATATCTTGAGCATAAATTGAATCCTAAGATTCATCCCAAATCTAACATCTGTTTTATCAAGAAATACGCTATCATTATTATGGTCTATCGGATATACTAGTTGACGAATGTATGCAGCCTCTTCTATGTATGTGTTATTCATGAGTGCAGTTTCTTGCCTGTCACTATACCATGGGTTCGAATTATCGTAAAAATCTGCAAATTGTTTTATGAATCCCCATATAGGTCTACTTACTTGCTCAAATGAAAGTGGTGAAGCTTGCGCATTAGCACTTGTATTTCTAGAGCCAAATCTTACGTAATCGTTACCATCGTAAGTGATTTCGATACGTCCGGTTAGTTGAGGCTTTTGACTGACAACAGGAGGAACTAATTTCTCAGTGGTTGTGTAGGTGTCTATCTTACTGGTATCTATCGCTGTTCTAGGATCCAGAGATATCTTGTTTTTTTCTGTATTTTCTTCAAAATCAGTGGATGGAATGAAAACTAATTCTTTCCCTGACTCGGATAAATGTTGGATCCTTATAGTTTTTGTTCCCGTGACATCGTCTGAGGGCTCACCAAATCCCCCTGATAGATCGGTATGATTTTCGCCACCGTCATTCATTTGGAATTGGTATGTTTTAGATAGGATTTGAATTATAACGGTTGTTAACGCCCCTGGGGCAGTAGTAAAAGCTTCAAGTAATACTATTACATAATCATCTGATACAATGCTTACAGATTCTATTTTTCTCGATTCAGCATTATTTTCTGAGTCAGTTTGGTCATCATAAATTATATAAACAGCATAATTACCAGAATTGATTTTCACCAAATCGGCATCCGATATTGTGTATCTTGCATCACTTCCGGCCGTATGGTTTAATAATATGTGAGTGTTATCTCCTGTGTCTATTTTAGCTGTAACTGTGGTTTGGTCAGGAGTTGTGATTCCTTGAAGTAATTTAGATATTTTTAAAGTATCAGATTCAAAAGAAACGTCCTGAAGTGCAGCGGGCTCGTCATCTGTCCATTTTCCATAAGTTACATAAGGTGATTTTCCGATTTCATTCTGTTTTAAATTCGAGTATCTACTATCTGTCAATTGCATTGTGCGGTCTGGAAATTTGCCCCGTTTGTTCAACAAGAAGGGCTCGACCTGGAATTTATAATCGGTGTATGAAAATGAGTTGGTACGGTTTTCGCCTGTGCGCTCCGTTTTTACTGTCACTACCCCTGCACTGGTTTTATAATAGGATTCCATTGTTACAGTAGCACCAAATAAAGATATCTCATTAGTGACTACATAATTCCAGAATTTATCATTATTACGTACCGCCAGGGAAAACCCGGTTTTATACATGACATTAGGGCCTTCATTTATGTCAATACTCATCGAAGGGAATTTAGTAGAACCCAAGGTAATTAGCCCCGATACATGGTTATTACCAATTGCGGGAGTCGCAGCGGGGTCCGCATCTATATCGGCATATGTTGACCAGTAAAACTTACCATCTTTCCATCCATAATTTGCATCATTTGCTGCAATAGTTTTCAACGATTCCCAGATAGTACCATTGTACTCCCAAAGACCGTTATTATTTAGAATTAATAGATGTGATTTGACATCGGGTGTTTGTTCAGTCCATGTACCGGTAACTTTTAAATACAATAGATAACCATCAGAATCCCACCAGTACTCGCCATCACTTCCTACAGGCTCAGAGTCTTGGATATAATCCATAGTCTCAGTGAGCCAAGCATTCAGAGTGTCTACAGTAAACATTACATCAATTAATGAGTCACCTTCACTGTTTAACTCGTCGGCAGAATTCTCACCGGATAAAGCTAGTGTCATAGTCGCGGTATTTAACTCTCTGTTAATCGAAAAGTCCTCTTCCTGCATTCCAGTGGTGGAAACTAAATAACAGTAATAGTCAGTCGGGATCCACACTTCTGTGAATATTTTTTCATCGTCATAATCTTCGACTACATTTATTTTAAGGCCAGCATTTGCAATACAGAAATTTGTTAACGATACCCTTTCGGCATCGCTCATGAACTTAATTACTATTGTAGCAAGTTGTTCCTTTCGGGAGCCATATTTTAAATATTCTACGGAGCCGTCCATAAAGGTGTTGCGTTTAGTAGAGTCCTCTTGATTATCGCCACTAGTGTTGTAAGAGGTTATACCAAACTCCGTACTCGCTATTGGGTCGCCTCCGGCTAATACATCAAATTTCATGTTTCCCTTAGATATTTAATACTTATGTTGTAATGTTTTGGCTTGGATATTGACCGGGAAACTTTTCCAACCTTGTCAATGTATACACTATTCGAAGCCGTAGCGCGAATGAAAGGACTGATGCCAGGGACATTAAGAGTAATTAAAATACCTTTATTGGTTCTTAAAAAGGTCACGAATGCTGACATATTAATAGACCGGACTCTAAATTTCATAGTGTTTAATTCATGATGCCATGCATCCGTACTTTTTTGAGTTTGATTCCACCCTTTATTTGCAGTTTTAAAAGACAATTCGTTTGAATTAGCTTCAGGTTCTATCGGGTAAAGAATTTCCACGCCTGTTAAAGGAAATGTGTTGTCATCAGAGGTATAACCTCTTAATATCATGTCCCCTATTGATCCGCCGAAACCAAATCCACCGGTAAATAAGTGCCTTACAGCCATTAAGTGGCCTCAATTATTTCAGTCGGATTTGTAGCATCATCGAGGTCATAAGTTTTTGCTGCTGATGTTCCATTAAGGGCATATGTTGTTAATACTTCTAATAAAACGCTTTTGTTCGATAGCAGTGCATGTAATTCGTATAATAACTGGTTGACTGTTCTCGTTGCTCCTTTTGCGCCTACGGAGTAAGTTTGTGCGGTAGCAAGTATATCGGCTACTGAAATATTATTTAAACTACCTATATCAGTACCTCGCATTGCAGTAGTGGGTATAGCGTCTAAAAGTAGGTCGAGTCTACCACCATTAATCCAATCGGTCAATGCTCCCATTCTAGCTGATGTTACTTCGTTAGTATTGGCTAATTTAGAGTCCAGATCCAAACCGCCAGCGTCTGAAATAGGCAATCCCCCTGCGGCATCGTTGGCAGCATCTGGTAAAGCCGTCAATCCCATTCTAACAATATCAGAAAAATCTATAGGCATCATAGCAGAAGCATGACCAAAGGTTTCTATACTAAAAAATTGGTCCTCTACGGCTTTAGTCACCGAATCTGTTACCAATATATCTAATCTTTTACATTGCAACTCGGCGGCTGAAAAAACAAATACCCAACCTAAATTAGAGGTATAAGAGGGCAAGGTTCCTATGTTAGCAGGTGTTCCACCATTTTTAGTGACCTTTACGTCTCCAGTCGCAGGAGTCCAATCGGCAGAAAGTGCAAAATCATTGCCCCCGACTTGAATCATTTGAATAGTTATGTGTGTTGCTGTGACTGTAGCAATACTATATTTCCTAAAATATGCTGGTCCCATTTTATACCATCCCTCGTCTATTCCCTGTTAAATAACCTCTTAAATATGACTTCTTTCGTAAACCCATCAAACCTACTTCTGTAGCTCCACATGAAACCTCACTACTACCATTTGGCCGTGTATTATTTCGTATACCCTCAATGTTTTCGATCAGTATTGAAGTTGTTCCAGCCCCGTCAATTGCGGATCCTGGAGTTATATTCATAAATTCTGAATTTGTATCATCTAAACTGTTGACTATGTTTGCTGGAGTTAAATTCTGTAAACCTACTTCACTCCCGCTATTATCTTCAGAAGCACATTTATCGAACTGAGTTAAATTATATGTATACTGTAAATCTACACCAGAATTCCCAAATGAAAGTAAATTTCTAGCTGACAAAACCTGTGCATTAAAACTTATACCATCGCCCCCACTATTGTAACCGGTAATATTTTCAACTATTGAATTGGAATTAGCCAATGTGAATTTACAGTTACTATAATTTGCATCCCAGGCTATTATGTTAAAAGCTTTCACCGTTAGATCAGTTGCAGATGTTTGTAGACCGTAACCGTGTTTTGAACCATTACAATCCAACATTACATCATGTATCAATACATCATGGGATATAGTGGCAAATAATTGAATCAGTGATGAAGATGTTCCTGCTGAAGCTGATGACTTTAGGTAAAATTTATGAAAATGAAATGTTGCTGGAGTTCCTGATGGAATGTTTATTATTATCCCTTGTAAATTATGGTTTACTGTTACGATATGTCCAACATTTGGATAACCGTAACTCTCAGCATCACTAGTCAATTCAGTTTCAAAACCATTCAATGGATGATCGAAGTTAGCTACGGACGTTTCTGTTATATCACTAGTTATGGTTCCTTTTAGTTTAGCTACTAACACAGCAATATCTGCAGCAAAAGCCGATAGTGTGGTATATGTTTCACCCGAACCTATATTATAGTCACCACCATTTATAGTAAGCCTGTCTTCGACCACATTATAAGGGGTAGTGAATGCAAGGGCGTCTAAAAAATCGTTTGTATTGAGTGAACGTCCATCTATTAAAGGCGTTTCTTCGTACCTTTTATCTGCGTCGGCTAAATCTGGTCTATTCAATTTAGTTGCTAAAGTCTCTAACGGTAGTATGCATTTTTTGCTTCTGTGCCATCTTGCATCTAATGCTTGGTCCGGATTTAATGGTTGAAGTATGTTCATATAAAAAGATTCTAATAGAGGATTAACTTCGACAACCCTAAATACTGTTCTGGTTTCTGGACTTATTATTTCCTCTAAAGTTTTTCCCCAGTCCCGTTCCATTATCAAAGAAATCGGCATGTTGTGTTTAGTTGTGGCATATTGTCTATCCAGGACGTTAGGCTTGTCACCTACTTTAATAATCAAAGCTGCTCTGTTGAGTACCGTTGTACTGGTTGTACTGAATGTACTGAATCTACTTTTTGGTAATGGTCTAGCCATTACTCTTCTGGATAATGGTCTGGCCATTACTTATCGCTCCATTTTTCTATTTTAATATCTTCTGAAGCTTCGTTCATTATTCTACCCTAAATTTAACCCTGTATTTTTAATCGAGTCCCAGTCTCCATTCATTCTTCCAATAATAAAGCCCATACCTTGTTCAATTCCTGCCATACTCTTCCCCTGCTCGGTGACCACTTTATTTTGTGTTTTGCAATCTTCTTTTATTTCGTCAATTGCTTTTCCAACTCTTTTCATAGCGGGGTCACAAACTAATTTATCGACTTTTTCGGATAGCAAGTCTTTTAATACGGTCTTCGCATTATGTTTTTTATTTGACCTGATATTAATAGAGGCCACAATTATAACTGCCAGGAAATTTAAAATAGCTATGTAGTGTGTTTGTGTTAATTCAAGCATCTAGATAATTCCTTTTTTGAAGGTCTGTAAAAAACTCAGCAAATCTTTCTTTGTCCTGCTCTAAGACGTCCATTAATCCAGTGTTATTACCTTCACCTATATGATAGGTGGGCGAATAGGATACCTCATTCACTACTGAGTTATTCCCGCCCGAACCACCGTTATTTAAATTGTTAATTGCCCCTACACCTAACCGGGAAGTAGCACCAGCGTTTAATACGGCCTCTTGACCGGACTCGTTGACTCTTATGTTAGCGTTTCTACCCTGTGGAAATCCACCGGATTCAAACGCCTGTGAGGCTATCCCAGCGGAGTTACCAGCAGCCATTACTCCCACAGCCAAAGCATTAGGTAAGGTAAATGGAAAACCAGGGGGGACCGCTAAAGCTCTTTGTACCGCTAAGCTTCCTTGTATCAATGATGCTGTAAAAGCTATTTTTTGCGCTGTTTTTTCATTGCTTGCAAGCGCCTGAAGTCCTCTACTTCCCTGAGAAATAACTGCATTAGTTAACGCTCTCTTCCCTTGAGCTATTGTTGCATTATTCTTTTTACTGGCTGCAATATCTTCTAATTGTTGCCTCTTTTCTTTATCGGAAGTCTCTTTCATTATTCTAATTTTTTCTTCTGCCAGAACCCTCTCTTCCGCTAAAAGTTTATCATTAGCATCTTTTTTCATATTAAGAGTATTCTCATCCTGCATAGCAATAAAATCAGATACGTCTTGAGCCTGTTTTTCTTTTTCTTCTTGAGTAGGTCCACCATTTGGGCCAGCTTCTTTATCTAATCCAAGCAAACCTTTTTCTTTATCTGTAAGGTCTTTCATGGATGTAGCGGCCTTTTGTATTGAGGCATCCATGTCAGCAACTACAGTAGCCGTAGCTAGTCCAGTCTTTGCTGCGTCATCACCGACTACTTTCCAAGATTCTCCAATCATAGCAAGGTTAGAGTCAACTTTACGGGCTTGATTATTATTGAATTCGTCTAACCCTTCCGTCCATGAATCTGGTATTATACTACCTGGGAGTTTATTTATAAGTCCAAATATTGCGTTAACGGTAGTTGTAAATCCATGAATTATGGCTCTACCTACATTATCAATTGTAAGCCCAAACGTTATAAATGTTGCTATTACAGAATCAACTATCGTAGATAGTCCGTGAAATACATCCTTAACTACTGCCCCGGTAATCGCGATACTGAATTTAATTCTATCCATATTGGAAAGTATAACAGTTGCTATTTTATCAAATAAAGGCATTAGCTGATTACCTATCTCAATAAAAGCAGTGTTAAAAGAAGCTTTAATTCTCTTAGATTTAAACTCAAAGGTATCGGTCATTTTTGCATAGGCTTTTGCAGTTTCCCCAGTACGGTTACCCATTAACCTCATAACCTCATTGAAGTTTTTACCCTCCTGAGACGATAATGCTAGAATTCCTTTTACGCCCTCAATATTTGGAACTAATTTTTTCACACCCTCAAGAGTCCCTCCTCCAGCCTCGGATATATTATTTAATACATCAATAAATGTCTTACCCTCTTCGCCTGTTATCTTATATCCTAACCCCAAATCATCCAGTTTGCTTTTTGTTTCAGGGGTAAGGGAATTGAGACTAACTAGAGCGCCTTGCATTGCGGTTATCGCTCTTGGAGTACTAAATCCAGCTTTGGTAAGCGCAGAAACTGATCCTAACATTTCATCAAAAGCAAGTCCAGCGGCTTTCGCTGTAGGTACTAAAGGACCTATCCCAATGGCTAATTCAGCAATAGTAGTTTTACCAAATTTCATTGCAGTAAAGAAAGCATCTGATACATCGGTGGCTTGTTCGACTTCCATACCATACCCATTTAGAATTGTAGTCAGTCCATCCACAGCTATTGATGTTTCCGTTGCTCCTCCGATAGCTAACCGGGTAGATACCCCTAAAAATTCCATAGCATCACCGGCTTCAACTCCGGCAGATATAGAATCAAATAATGATTTGGTAAGAGTATCTAATCCTTCCCCGCTTTGACTTGATAATGCTAATACCTCTTTGCTAAACTTACCAATGTTATCAGCCATTTCCTCAGATAGAGTAGCTACCTCTCTCATCTGAGATTCAAATTCAGAAGCAGCCCCCACGGTTTTATTAAAAGCCAATACAAGGCCAGCACCGATAAGTAAATTCTTAAGGTTGAATATTTTCTTCCCAACACTCGTAATAGAAACATCAACTTTCTGAAACGACCTCACCATTTTATTAGCCGTCTTAACAGTATTTCTACCAATTTTACCAAGACCAGCGGTTACACTGTCTATGAGTCTAGCTTCAACTTCTAGTACTTCATCAACCATTATCGTTCCATATCCTTTTTCATTTGGTTAAGATGGTTTTCAAAGTAAAAAAACGCTTCCAAGAATTTAGGAGCCTGGTCTTTGTATCCTGCCATCCTAGCCCCTGGAAACCTATCATGATACCGATATATATCATACCAAACATGGATACTATTCGGGATAAAATGACTAGGACAATGCCAATAATGAATGATATCATTTACTAACTCCTCACTAAAGACTGGTTTCGGGGCCGGTTTTCCATCGCACCCCCTTGACCTTGCAAGAGCTTTATTCGTCTTGCATTTACCACAGGGAGCAGCCGGTATTACTCCCGAACAATAACCGGCTAGAATTCTAAACCCGTTAATTCCTCTTCGGTTAATACGTTACGCTCTGCGATTACATTAGATAACTCAGTAAGATGCTCGGGTTTGATGCGGCTTAATGTTTTGTCATTTATTTTTGTACCGTTCTGACGATAGGGAATTTCTATCCCGTCTATATCAAAATAAGTGTGGAATCCTTTTATTCCGTCCCGGCATAAATCAAGTTTCCTAGTCCCGGATTTACTTATCCATTTTCTGGTATCTGATTTATCTTCAAATTCCATATGACCTAAACCGTCTTCAAGCTTAGCATTTTCAACGCTGTCTTTTCCTAACAATTTAAACACTGGCCAAAATTCTTTAGGTATTTCATACTCACCGTTTTCGTCTTTTTTACGGAATTCCTTAAGTGAATACAAGAATTCTTTATTTTCTGTAAAACCTAGCCCTCCCATTTTAGAAAGCTTTTCTTTTAATTCCGGCGTTAATACTTTATTGTGTTCCATACTGCTCCTTTTAATTGTTTATGATTTTGCACCCTGTAAGATTTCAAATACATTATTTCCAGCAGACACCCCTTTTGTTAATAAGAATCCCCAATCCTGAGCCCTTGCTCCGTTCCTATCTCCGATACCCTGGGTAATTCTCTGCGCAGCGGGAGCGCTGATTGTTATATCCGGACCGCCTGTAGTTGACTGTACCGTAGAAGTAGCAAGGGTAGTGCATGCTTTTAACTCAGTATATCCGGGCTCTGTGGCGAGTTGTTTCATTGTGGGATTAAGAGTTAACTGAGGCACTCTATCGGAGATGTAAAATCCTTTGAGACCTGTCGAATGACTCTGATATATCCATTCCGAGAGTTCGTTATTCATATTATACTCAAAAGTATCATGATCCTGAACGATAGAATTTACGGTAAAATCTGAACTTAACATTGCACCCGGTTTGATGACACTTAATGAAGTAGGGTCTAATTTATTCACAAAATCCAAATCAGTAACTGAATTCCAAGCTCCTGAAAACTCAAAAAGAAGTTTTATAGGTTCCCCTACCGTACCGATAGCAATAGTAACATTGCCCATTGCACCCTGGTATCTTGTTACCAACATGTCAGCACTTGCACCCTCTAACTGTTCAACTACATGAAAAGAAGCGGGTACATGGGTATAGTCAGAATGTGGAACGTAACCAACTCCAGTACCGGCGTAAATAGTCTCTTTAAATCCGCATGCTTTTAAAAGATATCCCCATGCAGGTGGTGTGTCCTCGCTTCCTGTGGCACTGGGAGCCATATCAACGGGAAAACCCACTGTACCTTGTTGTCTACCCATCACAGAGGTAAGGTAGTCAAGTGTACCGTCTAATATTTTACGTCTGTATTCGGCTATCTCCGTCGAATAAGTCATCTCGTTTCTTATCCTGACTGCATAATCAGCGCTCTCCAGGGTTTCACCGGATGCACTGTAAGCACTTGATTCCAAGCCTCCAATAACCGCAGATTTATTAATTAAAAACATTGTATTCCTCCTTTAAAAATCTTGTGTCGGATCAGTTAGTTTAATCCGGTAATATATATCAAGTATCAAATCTACTCCACCTCTGGGCTCATTTGCCTTATCTCCGAAAACTTCATTTTCGGTTAGGATGGAATTAAAAACAGTATGATTTCCACTTTCGTCTGAAATCGAGTGGTCAGTACCAAATAACTTCTCAACATCTGCCACTGCGTCCTCTCTAATCCTAGTCATTGACTGAGGATTTAAACCACATTTTTCCGTATACAAAACACCATGTAACCAAATACTCCCAATCTTATTATAACCACCGGCTGAATTTCCACCGTTGATATTATTTGTGTATCGTTCTCTAAGCCATTTAATATCCCAGGAAGGGAAGCCGGTTCTACCATTATCATTTACAGGCGAATTTACATTTATCTCAACAGGCGTTTGGAAATATCCGTTTGGTATGGCCATGGTATTTTTCATTTGATAGGCCATAGCCTCGCGTATTCTGGTACGGACAGAGCTTCTTTTAGTAAGGTGAAATAACCCCATTACCACCGGACTTATAATCGTAGGTGAACCGCTAAAATCCATCAACCGCCCTCAACATAGGTTAGGGATGAAATGTCAACATTTTCCCCTGATGTAAGTGCTGTACTCGAGGTGTCAGAATTTAAATCACCACTTCCTCCCACGGCTGTTATAGTACCCGCATAGATTTCAGTCTCATCTTTGTCCACTGCTTTAAATTTAGTCGCTGTCCCGGATAGGATAGCATTAGCTGAATCAATACTATCAGCAACGGCTGAACCATTGGAAGAGTCTGCAAATGCAGGGTCACTAAAATTATGTTTACTCAAAACATTATCTGAGGCATCTATCAGCCACAATTGGCCATAAGTATTTGTCGAGCCTAAATCAATAGCATCGACTATTGAGTCCGCTCGGCTGTTTTTTGTCGCTACTGGTAATGTTACTGTCATTTAGAAAGCCCTCGTCATTGCGTTTTGTACTGCGTTTGAATATAATCCCTGTCCCATATGACCGTAAAAATCTTTTTTTACTGAGGTACGTTTAGGATGCATACCCCCTTCTTTTTCGTGATAGATAACATACATAGCACCTGGGTAAATAGTCCCGACAATATCTATCCCGATTTCCTTAACATCAGAAAACCATGAACGGTAAGCAAATCCAGTTATTTTATTAAGTCCGGTATTATCACCTTTTCTCCCGCTGTAATATTTCTGTCTGATAAAAGAAATATAAGTCTCACCAGCTAGCACAAAATTAGTCCTAACCGCTTGACGGAATTTCCTATTCCTTGCAATAAGATTTTTAGCTATTCGGCCAGGGTCTTTTATTTTTAAAGTCAGACTCATAATACAATCCTACGATGTCCATTTATTAAACTTCTGACTTCAGGTTGAAGGTCCTGATAAGCGCCTCTGAAGGTTAACTCGGTTTGTGTGTCTCTCCGCTCTGTGGTCTTATCAGTAACCCTCTTATTTTCAAAATCTTTCATGGTCTGGACATTATATCTTATCTGTAATTCGCAGGCCATAGCTATTTCGGGGACTTGCTCAACCAGGGATTGAGTTGTTATTGATTCTATTGTAGCTGATATCCCGGTAACATCGGCACCGCCTTCAGTAGCCTGCATAGTAATATTTTCGTTTGATAAGAAAGCCCCGTATAGATTATCAATCTGGATAGATTCCTGGGCCGTGAACGCTTTTATGATACCCATAGCTCCTGATGTTGCACCCATAGCAAATTTATCTACTACGAATGTTCCTGTGGAAGCTGATAAAGCAAAGGTTGATTTAGTAGGTTCAGAACTTATTCCCCCGGTATAGATTATCCGAATACATTTTTTGTAGGCCTGCCATACACTAGATATAATTACTGACCTATCATGTAGGTCTGTTTTATTATTCGTTAAAGCGGTTTCGCTACCATCGAACAAACCTAGTGAATCGTAATATACAGAAGTTATTGAAACAATGGGTAATTTCTCAACCCAAAATTGTGTTTGATTCGATTTGATATCAAAATACTCTGTAGCGGACTCAAGTTCGAAGTCAACATTTAAATATTGCTGTATGTTATTTGAGATAGCATATAGGTACTGATTAATAACCCGCTGATTCATAGCGGTATCCTCAGCACATAATGTCCTTCTGATTCTCTCGTAACTTGATAGTAATATCATATTTTAAATAGGGGTTTTTAGGCCCCCACCTTTTTAAACGTCAAATGCCACTGTGTTTTCCTGAGTGACAGGTGATAGACCGTCATATTTGGTCAAAAGAACTATGGCACTTGCATCAGCCACATCGTCAGCTAATACCATACTAAGTTTAATATACCGTTCCCAGTTTTTACACTTCAAACGACCTACAAATATGTCCTGGTCATTAGTAACAGTGATTTCGTCAAATACTGCGCCAGTAATAGCAGCGTACGCACCGTCTGATGTATCACACTCAGTGACCGTAATATTTGCATCACCAGTTGCAGAGAAAACACCTGCATTTATCATTATCAAAGCCTCGTCAAAGTTTTTGGTATCGATAGCAGCGGGTGATATGATTGTCCCAGCTGAGTGAGCATCTGGGATAAGACCGACTACGGCCTTGCTTGATTCATGTATTCCATCCATTTTGTTTACCTCTTAATTAAATTAAAAATTGGCGGGGCTATTAACCCCGGTTAAGTTTAGCTGAAGTTTGAAGCTGTGCAAAGTGCATCTGCTACCACGGTCATTCCTGTTTCGTCAAGCATATTGGAGTCCATACCCTGGAAAGCATTTATCCAAACTTGTCTCTGAGTAAAAGCGGAACCACCAGCATTACCAGCAACTTTTGAAGCTTCAAGTTCAAAACCTTCCCAGAAACCGATTATCAGTTGTTCCCAATCACCGAAAAATACTCTGGATGCATCGAGGGTAGAAGTTCCTTTTGTATACTTTGAAATCAAGGTACTTGTTTTGATTTTGTATCCAAGAGTATCTTCAAGTTCAGACTGAGACATAAGAACAGAAGAGCCGTTGATAGGCATTCCGGCACTTGAATCCTGACCAGAATAATTAACCACTCTTTCTCTTTTCAGAAATGACAGTACTTCGGGACGCATCAGATAACCTAATTTACCGTTAAGCATGTTGGCAACATCAAGATTCATTTGCATCTCGGCGCCTTTATCTATTGTAAAACGATTACCATTTGAGCCTAGTGCATCAGTGCCAGTAAGACCATCAAAATTCTGAATACCTTTAATTGATTTCTCAGTACCAGTACCTTCGATAAGCGACTGATTCATTTTGAGAGCGAAAGATTTCACTAGCTGTCCCTTGATAATAGTTTCAGCGACACCGGAAGACTGATACAAAAGGTCTCTGGACACTTTTGTGAAAGCCGCAAGTGTTTTTGGTCTTAGATTTATTTCGCCAAATGTAGTTTCTGATTCTGTGGGAGCCTCTTCTTCGCCTACCCAATATGCAGTTGGTCTTCCAGTGATTTTAGGAATAGGTAAATTACCTCTCAATCCGCTTATGATAGTAGGACCTAATTCCATTATAGGAACCCTGGCCATAGCCAAATCAATAAGTTGGCCTGATTCTTCTACAGGAATAAGATAAGCACCAGCGGCACCACTTGAGGCGTTATTAGACCGTGTTTCAGATGCAATAGCGGCAGTCTGTTCACATACATCTTTTTCAAAATCACTGTCAGGAACATCTTTCCACCCATTAGGGGAAATCTGCGCTAATGCAATTTTAGAATAATGGAATGTTCGTTTTTCGTTTTCCAGACCGGGAAGGGATAATTTTCTTTTCTTCCACTCTTTGAGCTGGGTAGTGATTTTTTCGTCAATCTCTTTGCCAGCTTTTGCAATTTCATCGACGGTAAGCTTTTTATTTGTCTCGCTTGCCTTTTTCAGTTCGGCAAGGAAATAATCTTTGTATTCCTTTAGACTGGTAGCAATATCATTTAAATCAATTTTCAATTTCTTAGATTTATTTTCTTCAGGCATTTTATTCTCCTTTAATTATCTGTGTCGATTTCAATTATAGATCCATCAGAATAAATATTTTCGTCCTCGTCACCTTCAGTATCGAGATTAATGTCGATTGAGGTGAGATTCTTTTCATTATCTGAGTCGTCCGTTTCTTCTAGTAAAATATTTAGCGCTTCAATAGCTGTTTCCATTCCGGATTTTGCAGTGTTTATAGATGACTTACTTTTTTTGGAAAGTTTAGCACCGGCCTTATGTTCTCCAAGTAGTCCTTTTACATGGTCTTCAATTTGTTTCTGGATATTTTCATCCATTGTGATTTTAACTTCTTTAACTTCAGGGACTTCTTTTTTCTCTGGTTCTTCAGTAGGTTCTACAAATTCAATCAGCTCATCGTAAA
>RCNB010000817.1_pt1 | contig 20302 bp, 15 predicted proteins | sample 2041321 | NCBI WGS metagenome assembly RCNB01 (sample SAMN09708232, study PRJNA481090) | Marine sediment metagenome, whole genome shotgun sequencing project. | reverse complement strand
CTCCTTCGCACGCTGCACATTCTAATGATGACAATTCCATTTATAATACTATCGAAGTGTTGGAATGGTTTAAGAATTATACATTTCCTAAAACATCAGACGTCCTGGGTGAAGTTAAATTGACAGTTACCCAAATTAATGCTGGCAGCCAGCATAATGTCGTGCCTGCTAAGGTTAACCTTGTAATTGATGTACGTGTTAATGATAGATACAACAATAAGGAAATAGCTGAAATGTTATCTAGGGAAGCTCCTTGTGAGCTAAAGGCCAGATCATTAAGATTGAACTCATCTTCCATAGACAAGAATCATCCTTTGGTATCTTCAGGGATTGAATTAGGAAGAAGCACTTATGGCTCTCCTACCCTTTCAGACCAAGCGGCACTTAGCTGTCCCTCATTAAAATTAGGCCCCGGTGATAGTACACGTTCACATACTGCCGATGAGTTTATTTATATTAAGGAAATTGAAGAAGGAATTAATCTATACATTAGAATTCTCGATGGGTTTTTAAAATCTAATTAACTTTAAACAACCTTACTCAGGAGAAACCACTAAAAATAATAGCAATGAAACTTTGGGACAAAGGATACAGTACAGATAAAAAAATTGATCATTTTACAGTGGGTAATGATAGGGAATTAGATTTGGTACTTGCTAAGTTTGATATAATAGCCTCGCTGGCACATGCGAAAATGTTGGGTAAAATTGGGTTATTGACAAGTGAGGAAACACTTGAACTGGTGCGGGAACTGGAAAATATAGGCCAGAGCATTGAAGAAGGAAAGTTTATCATTGAAGATACTTTTGAGGATGTTCATTCTAAAATAGAATTTATACTAACCGAAAAACTTGGCGATACAGGAAAAAAAATTCATACTGCCCGTTCAAGGAATGACCAGGTTTTGGTAGCCATGCAATTATATCTAAAGGAAGAATTAACTGAAATAAAATACCAGACTAAAGAACTATTTAAATTGCTAATTGAACTAGCTGAAAAATATAATGAAATTTTATTGCCGGGATATACGCACTTCCAAATTGCTATGCCTTCTTCATTTGGATTGTGGTTTTCAGCCTATGCGGAAAGTCTTATTGATGATCTTTACTTTATAGATTCAGCTTTCAAAATCGCCGATCAAAACCCTCTAGGAAGCGCGGCCGGATACGGAAGTTCTTTTCCTATTGATCGTTCTTATACAACTACGGAAATGGGGTTTGCCGATTTGAAATACAATGTAGTAGCTGCACAAATGGGACGAGGAAAAGTGGAGAAAGCCACTGCTTTTGGCATCTCAGGAATTGCCGGTACTCTTTCTAAGTTGGCAATGGATATTTGTCTCTATATGAGTCAGAATTTCAACTTTATATCGTTTCCGGATGCGCTAACAACAGGCAGCAGTATTATGCCTCATAAAAAAAATCCAGATGTCTTTGAGCTTATCAGGGCAAAATGCAACAGTTTGCAAGGCATCCCTAACCAGATTACTCTTATCACAACCAATTTGCCCAGTGGCTATCACAGGGACCTGCAAATGGTAAAGGCACTAATAATCCCTGCGATTCAGGAAATAAAATCCTGTTTAGAAATGATGACTTTCAGTTTAAAAGATGTTAAGGTAAATTCCAATATTCTGGATGATCCTAAGTACGATTATCTTTTTAGTGTAGATACATTAAATCAACTCGTTCTAAGTGGAATGCCCTTCCGTGATGCCTATAAACAAATAGGTGCTGATATTGAAGCAGGGACTTTTAAACCTAAAAAACAATTAAACCATACTCATGAAGGGAGCCTTGGTAATTTGTGTCTGGATAAGATAAAGGCCAAAATGAAGACATAATTTTCATGTTCGTTATTAAATTAATCAATTTCTGGTTTAGACTTATACACTAATTATTTTATCTTTAGGCATAAGCTTTTACAGATATCATGTTTTGCCTTGTTTATAGATCCATTGCCTCACCAACTTTTAACCAAGTTGATATAAAAGAAATGCTTGAAAAAGCAAGAGTTAATAATTTACGTGATAGCATAACGGGGTGTTTATTGTATTATGAAGGAGAATTTATTCAGTATCTTGAAGGTAATCAAGTAAAGGTTCTTACCCTTTTTGATAAGATCAAAGTAGATAAGCGACATAAGGATGTTACCCTATTAACTTATAGTGTTACAGATTCCCGGGAATTTAAGGATTGGGAAATGGCCTATGCCGATTTCTTTGGCGACAATGACAAGATGAACTATTTCAAGCTATTAATAAGTTCCTATAATGAAAACCCGGATTCAACTACTAATAAGAACCCCTCTTTTAACACTTTCTGGATTGCAGTTAGGGAAAATCTTGGAAAAACATTAGAGTCGCAACCTTAATTTATTGGTTCATCCCTAAATTTATAACTTCTTGCTTGGTTAAATACCTCCAATGTCCCCGGGGAAGGTCCTTTTTAGTTAGTCCTGCAAAAATCACACGGTCCAGTTTTTTTACATCATATTCGAGATGTTCAAAAATACGCCGTACAATCCTGTTTCTACCACTGTGTATCTCTATTCCTACTTCGCGTTTGGGAGAATTGTTTATATAGCTTACTTCATCAACCTTGATTGGACCGTCATCTAAAGTAATTCCTGTCTGTATTTTTTTTAAATCGTCCAAAGTAAGATTTTTGTTCAATTCAACATGATAAATCTTGCGGATACCATGTCTGGGGTGAGTAAGCTTTTTTGCCAGATCCCCGTCATTGGTAAAAAGTAAAAGCCCTGTAGTATTCTTGTCCAGCCGTCCAACTGGTACTAATCTCGATTTTGAAGCCTTGGAAATTAATTCCATTACCGTTCTTCTCCCCCTTTCATCACTTGTAGTTGTGATAAAATTCTTGGGTTTATTTAAAAGCACATATTCTTTCTTTTGTGGATTGAGTAACCGTCCGTCAAACTTAACAATATCAGTAAGTTTAACTTTGTGTCCCATTTCAGTAATGGTTTTTCCGTTAACCGTTACATTTCCTGCTTCTATATATGTATCGGCTTCTCGCCTTGAGCATACTCCTGCATTGGCAACATAGCGATTAAGCCTTATTAAATCAGGGTCTGAAGGAACAGGCTTAGTTTTTTTAGCACCTGATGGAGCACGGGTTTTAGAAAATGTTTTTTTTGTATACTCTCTACTTTTTCCCGGCGTATTACTTTTATCCTTATTTGATTGCGGTCTGCGCATTGTCTAAATTTTGAGCAAAGGTAGTAAAGGGATTTGGATGGTATCTTTTATTTTAGCAATGGTACCCCTTTTGTCTAACCATACCGGGGAAATTTGTGCGAGAGCTAATCATAAATGATTTTGCATTAAAATATTCTGTTTAGAACGAGATCTACATCAATTAATAATATACTAAAAACCCCGGCAACTATTATAAACTTAAGAATATTGTGGAGCCAAACATAATCTCTCTTGGTCTTGGACTTCCAAAGCAAAATCAGGAAAAATATTAAAAAAAGAATACAGGCAATAAAGTAAATATACATATAACCCACATTAAATTTATTGATTAACAAAGAAGCAGGAATCAATGTGAGTAGAATTAAAAAACTAATACCTAACTTAGAATATACCGGGCCATATAAAACGGGAATAGTCTTATAATTTTGAGCCAGGTCCCCTGTAATATTTTCCATATCCTTAATCATTTCACGAGCCAAAATCAGTAGAAATAAGAAAATAGCATGGACAAAAATAACTGTATCAAAATTTCTATAATACACGAAAATTGCAAAGAAAGGGGCAATTATTAATGTGGCTGAGACTAAGTTTCCAACAAAAGGTATTTTTTTTAATTTATGTGAATAAAACCAAATTCCAAATATATAGGCTGAAAAGAATAGTACTGCCCGGAAGGATACGTAACTAGCCAGTAAAACGGCAAGAAAGTTAAAAACAAAATAGGCACTTAGTTTAGTACGTTGATTAACTAATCGGTCCAGCATACTCTTTCGAGGTCTGTTGATAAGGTCTTTCTCCGAGTCATAAAAACTATTAATGATATAGCCTCCGGATATTACAAGAGCTGATGCCAATACCAGCACAAATAAATTTGGGTCAAATACCACTTGACGTAAAGGAAGGTCCGGAGCAAGTATATATATGGAAGCCAGATACTGGGCCAGAGTTATCATAAGGACATTATACCCTCTTATGATGGAAAACAGACTCAGGCCTTTTAATAGCAGGAGTTTGTTTTTTCTACTAAGCATTTTTAGGGTCTTAGAAGTTGTATACTACTTCTAAATGATGATCTTTTAACGCAGTTCTTGCTTTTGCCAAATCCTGAGTGAATCCTAAAATATAGCCGCCCCCTCCTGATCCGCATAATTTCAAGTAGTAATCATTAGTTTCTATACCGCGCTCCCAAAGTTTATGAAACTCTTTGGGGATCATAGGTTTAAAATGGTCCAAAACCACGTGCGAAAGTTGCTTCAGATTCCCAAAAAGCGATTTCACATTACCACTCACAAAATCCTCAACACAGGCATCGGTATGTTTAATAAACTGATCTTTTAAAACCTTACGGAAGCCTTCATGTTTCATCTTATCCATAAAAATTTGCACCATCGGTGCTGTTTCTCCGGTGATTCCGCTATCCAATAAAAAGACCGCACCTTTCCCATTCAAATTTTGGGATGGTATACTCGTAGATTCTATATTCTCTTGTGAATTAATTAGAATAGGTAAGCTGAGATAACTATTTAAAGGATCCAGACCAGAAGATTTACCATGGAAAAATGATTCCATTTTACCGAAAATCATTTTGAGTTTTAGTAATTTTTCCCGGGTCAGATTTTCTAGTACAGTGATTTTTTCAATAGAATATTTGTCATAAATTGCAGCCACCAAAGCACCACTACTTCCAATACCGTAACCCTGGGGAATAGAGCTGTCAAAATACATCCCGGCATCTACATCAGCCTTTAAGGCCTCCAAATCAAAAGATAATAACTTTGGTTCCTGACCTTGTAAATCAGTTAAATAAAGAAAATATTTTTTTAGGCTTTCATTCGACTTTTTGGCCGTTTCAGACAGATTCTCTTCTTTCTTAAGGGCTCCCTTAAAGAAATTGTAAGGAATAGAAAGTCCTTTGGAATCCTTGATGATTCCGTATTCACCAAAAAGTAAAATTTTTGAATAAAAAAGAGGTCCTTTCATCTAAATTCAATTAAGTATGGCTCTAAGATAGGGTGCTTTAACATTAATAATGGCTAAAATTACATTTTTTTGGCCCCAAATCCAATTCGGTCGCAAATATACTGCCCATTTTCACAATACGCAATTAGCTCCTCTTTAATAAATTTATTGACCTCATCTTTTTCATTATTAGGGTAAAGTAGATGTACATTGGCTCCGGCATCTAAGGTAAAACATAGATGATTTTGTCTAGCCCTCCTAAACTCCCAAATTTTCTCAATAATGTTCAGCGTATTAGGTTTCATAAGGATAAAATACGGAATACTGCTCATCATCATGGCATGCAAAGTGAGTGCTTCACTCTCAACTACTTCTATAAAATCATCCAGATTGCCTTCGGCAAATATTGAACGTAAGCGTATTAGATTGTCATGGGCCTGAGCAAATCGATTTTGAGCGAATGGATGGTTGTGCATAAGGTCATGGCCAACTGTACTACTAACACTTTTCTGCCCCTTATGTACCAGCAGAATAGTATCCTGATAACTTTTAAACACCTCGTCTACAGGATAAGGATAGGGTATTCCATATAGATTTGTGCTCCCAATTATTTCGTTGTGCTCCCCCCATTGAACAAGATTACCCTTAATACTTCTACAAGCACTACCTGATCCCAATCGCGCTAAAAAAGATGCTTTTTTATAGAAAAAATCCGGATCCATCCCGGAATCCATTTGCTTTTCTATATCCATCAGGCATAAAGCTAAAGCGGCCATGCCACTAGCGGAAGAGGCAATGCCACTGCTATGTGGAAAGGTGTTGGAAGTGTTAATTGAGAAATGATAATTTCTAAGAAAAGGAATATACTTTTCAATCCGTTCAAAAAATGTTGCAATCTTGGGTTTAAAATCTTCCCTGGATTCTCCTTCAAAAAGTAAATCAAATGAAAATTCCTTATTTACTTTATCAAGCTTAGTAAAGGCCACAGAGGTTATAGTTCTACACTTATCCAGTGTAAAACTTACTGAGGCATTGGCCGGTATTTGATTTTGCTTCTTACCCCAGTACTTAACTAATGCAATATTACTTGGGGCTTTCCACTGTACCCTACCTTGTTCCTTTTCATACTTGTAGGATGAAGGAATAAAGTCGTTTTCGATCATGCACATAACAATTTATGCAAAGATAGTTTTTAACCGCCTTTACAATAGACACTATTAAAATAAATTACTATTTTAGATAACTTACATCAACTAATTTTGAAAAAGAAGCTAACCTATATTGCCATTTCAGTCTCCATATGTCTTATCATAGGTTTTTTATCCGGGTTTGCAACTCAGTCTTCAGTAAATGATTGGTACCTAACACTGAATAAACCTAGTTTTAATCCTCCAAATTGGATTTTTGGCCCGGTTTGGACAGTGCTTTATATTCTAATGGGGATAGCCGCCGGTCTTGTATGGGCAAAAGGATTTTATCATATTTGGGTGAAAACGGCATTGTACAATTTTGGGTTTCAGTTATTATTTAACGCCCTCTGGAGTGTTGTTTTTTTCGGATTTAAAAACCCCTTCTGGGCACTTTTGGTAATTCTGTTTCTCCTTGCCTTAATTTTACTAACCATCAAATGGTTCAATGTGGTGAGCAGAACTGCAGCATATCTTCTCATTCCTTATTTTCTCTGGGTTTGCTTTGCCACGATCTTAAATTATAAAATTTGGGAAATGAACTAGCTTTTGCCTGGTTTCAGTAATTTTAAACCTGTTTTATAGTTTCATGAAGTAGACTTAATCTGAAGTTTGCCAATTATGAAGTAATAAATAAATCAATTACATTTATTACCTTTCATTTATAATTCTATAAAATCCACACTTCTAATAGTATGCAAACCTATATCCTTGCTTTTGATCAAGGCACTACAAGCTGTAGAGCAGTAATTTTTGATAAAAAAGGAAATATAATTTCCACTTCGCAGAGAGAATTTACACAATATTTTCCCAAACCAGGCTGGGTGGAGCATGATGCAATGGAAATTTGGTCTACACAGGTGTCTATCGCTACAGAAACCGTTACTAAAAAAGGATTAGAAGCAAAGAATATAACCGCAATAGGGATCACAAATCAACGTGAAACCGTTGTTGTTTGGGATAAAAAAACAGGAAAACCCGTTTATAATGCCATCGTCTGGCAAGACAAAAGAACTGCGGAATATTGCGACCTTTTGAAAAGTGAAGGAAAATCTCAATGGATACGCGAAAAAACGGGTCTCGTAATTGATGCTTATTTCTCTGCCACAAAAGTCAAATGGATATTAGATAATGTTGAAGGAGTAAGGGAAAGAGCCGAGGCTGGCGATTTAATCATGGGAACAATAGATGCCTGGCTCATTTGGAATATGACTAAAGGTGAATTACATGTGACTGATGTAACCAATGCCTGCAGAACACTTTTATTTAATATCAACACTCTGGAATGGGACGATGAGCTTTTAGAATTATTTACTATTCCCAGAAGCATGTTGCCCAAAGTAAAACAGTCCAGTGAGGTTTACGGACATACAGCTCCGGGATTGTTTGCAACCAGAATTCCAATTTCCGGAATAGCCGGGGATCAACAGGCTGCATTATTTGGGCAAATGTGCACAAAACCGGGAATGGTAAAAAATACTTATGGTACCGGATGTTTTATGTTAATGAATATTGGCGATAAACCAATAGTATCTAAAAACAATCTTCTTACTTCGGTAGCCTGGCAAATAAATGGTAAAGCGGAGTACGTCTTTGAAGGAAGTATATTTATTGCCGGGGCTGTAGTACAATGGCTTAGGGATAGTCTTAAAATCATTAAAACTTCTAAAGAAGTGGAACAACTGGCGGGCTCTGTGGAGGATTCCGGTGGGGTATATTTTATCCCTGCTTTTGCAGGTTTGGGAGCTCCACATTGGAATCAACATGCACAGGGCACCATATTTGGTCTGACCCGCGGAAGTACAGATGCGCATATTGCCAGAGCTGCCTTGGAATCTATTGCCTTCCAAACTATGGATATTTTAAAGGCTATGGAAGCAGATTCAGGGATATCAATTAAGGAGTTACGGGTAGATGGAGGTGCAACAGTCAACAATTTACTTATGCAATTTCAGGCAGATGTATTAAATACAGTAACTGTAAGGCCTAAAATAATAGAAACTACGGTGATGGGAGCTGCATTCCTCGCTGGACTGGCAGTAGGTTACTGGGATAATCTGGAAGAAATTCAGGAGATTTGGCAAACCGATGTACATTTTAACCCAACAACAGACCGAGTTTCAATAAACAAACAGATTGATGGCTGGTATAAAGCCATTGAAGCTTTAGAATTTTGGGCAAAATAGGTAAAAACTAATATTATATATGACACCATTTATCGCTGAAATAATAGGCACATTTTTGTTAGTCCTCCTTGGGTGCGGAGTCACCGCCAATGTAGTGCTAAAAGATACTAAAGGACACAATAGCGGATGGATTGTAATTGCAACTGGTTGGGCATTAGCGGTTTATGTGGCTGTAGTTGTTGCGGCTCCGTATAGCGGAGCGCATATAAATCCGGCAGTTAGCATAGGTTTGGCCGCTGCCGGAGAGTTTCCCTGGGAACTGGTCCCCTCCTACTTGCTGGCTCAATTTCTGGGAGCTATGCTGGGTGCTGCATTAGTATGGCTGATTTACATAGACCATTTTGACCGAACTGAGGACCAAGGTTTAAAACTTGCAGTGCTTAGTACCAGTCCGGCTATCAAAAACACTTTCGCAAACCTGCTGACAGAAATTTCGGGAACATTTGTTCTGGTCTTTGCGGTTCTCTTTTTTACGGACGCCACTATTGTGGAGTCAGACACTGTAATTGGTTTGGGTTCTCTGGGGGCCATTCCCGTTGCCTTTGTCGTTTGGGGGATTGGACTATCTCTGGGTGGTACTACAGGTTATGCAATTAACCCGGCAAGGGATCTGGGGCCAAGAATTATGCACGCCCTCTTGCCTATAAAAAATAAAGGTATAAACGACTGGTCCTATTCATGGATTCCGGTGATTGGACCCATATTGGGTGGAGTTCTTGCGGCTTTTCTTTACCTGGCATTTCCGCTAGTTTAATTAACGCCTTCTACAAAGACTTCGCAATTGCCTGAGCAGCAATATAAGCCCCGGTCCATGCATTTTGAAAATTAAAGCCCCCGGTAACCGCATCTATATTTAATACCTCACCTGCAAAATACAAGCCAGGGAGTATTTTACTCTCAAATGTTTTAAAATTTACCTCTTTCAGATCCACACCACCGGCAGTTACAAATTCTTCTTTAAAGGTACTCTTACCTTCTACATTGAATTCTGAAGCAGTTATAAATTGCCCGAGTCTGTCTAGCTGCTTCCTGGAAACATCAGCCCATTTTAAATCCTTGGCTATATCGGATGCAACTACCAATTTGCCCCATAATCTTGCCGGGATATCAATAGCCTTCGTTTTATAAATTGTCTTCTTAGGATCGATCTGTTTTATCTCATTAAAAAGAGATAAAAGTCCCTGTTTATGATAATCGGGCATCCAATTTATCCTCACCCTAAACTTGTAATCGAATTCATTCAATAATCTTGCAGCCCTGGCTGAGAGTTTTAAGACAACCGGGCCACTCAGACCCCAATGGGTAATAAGGACAGGGCCTTCTGAAATCAAATTTAAAGCACCACTTTTTCTGCTTTTAAATTTGGCATTGATCTCTCTTCCCATCATCTGCCTGGGTAAAATTTCAATCCTGGCATCTGTACTCAGCCCGGGTATTCCCGAAATTCTACTATCATTAATATTAAATGTAAATAAAGAAGGTACAGGAGTCACAATTTTATGTCCTAGTTGTTCTAACAAATTCCATATTTTAGTACTACTCCCGGTTGCAAGTACAACTCTTTTTGCCTGATAAACCTTTTTAACTGATTGTACTTGCCATATGGTTTCTTTAGCCAATTTTATATCTTTTAGTGACAGTATATTTATAACTGAGCTACTCTTGAGGAGCGTAATACCGTATTTCTGGATTTCACCAAGAAAACAGTCAATAATGGTCTGGGAGGAGTTACTTGCAGGGAACATTCTCCCATCGGATTCTGTTTTTATGTGTATTCCGCGTTTCTCAAAAAACTGTACGGTATCAGCTGTAGAATAAATGTGAAACGGACCAAGAAGTTCTTTTTCTCCCCTGGGGTAGTTTTTTACCAATGAAGAAGGTTCAAATTCGGCATGGGTAACATTACAACGGCCGCCACCTGATACCTTAACTTTGGACAGTACTTCTTTTCCACGCTCCAGAATCGCTATTTTTAATTTAGGATTTGCTTCTGCAATATGAATAGCGCAATAAAACCCTGCAGCACCTCCGCCTATTACAATAACATCAAACATTAGTTGACCAGCTCTGGATAATTAGTGAAAATACCATCAACACCCAATTTTCTCATATTTGAAATTTGCTCCGTATCATTTACAGTCCAGGTAAAAATTTTAAAACCCTGACTTTTAATTTCCGAAACATTTTCCTTGGTTAAACTGAGGTAATTGGGGTTTATAGCTAAGGCGTTTAGATCATTGGCCATGGTAATGGCATCCAAAGGATTGTCCTCTGTTAGAACTGCAATTTCTATATCCTTATTAATACGACGCATGTTTTCTAACTCCTCCCAATTAAAACTGGAGATCAGAAAATCATCCAATGCCCAGCCTTCGTTCTCCATATAAGTATTAATAATGTGAATTACCCCTTCAGATGTGTCGGGTCCTTTTAGTTCAATATTCAAGGGCACTTTATGATTTATTACATCTAAAACTTCGCTTAATAGAGGGATTTTATGATTCCCCACAACGGTCAACTTTTTAAGTGCTTCTAAATCCAAACTTTCAATTTCACCGCTGCCATTTGTTAATCGGTCAATTTTCTCATCATGAAACACGACTATTTCACCGCTTGTTATTTTAAAAACATCTATTTCTATCATATCCACATTCAGGTCAAGTGCTTTCTGAATAGAGGCTATGGTATTTTCTGTTTCGTGTCCCATTGCTCCCCTATGGCCTATAGTTAATATAGTATTACTTTTCTCTCCGCAATTAATAAAAAAAAGTATAAGTATAACTGGTATAAATCTTCTCATCAAATTGAGCATTTAGTTGTTCAAAAGTACAACATGATCTGAAGAATAATCTAAATATGTTCGCCTATTAAAAATAGAGCGAATTAACTCAATAACGATATATCCCTTATCGTATTGATTAAACATTTTAATAAGTTATTGATGATATGCCGGCTTTGGCCTATGGCTTACCTAATTCTAATAATTTAATCGGAAAGTTTAAAGATAAAAGATTCTAACGGATCAATCTCCACAGTTAATCTACCTATTCCATCAGCAACAATTAGCTCTTTATTTGTTTTACCATAAAGGGCGTCCGTCATCTTAAAAGAACCTTCTTTCAAGTCCCATTCCCCAATTATTTCCTGTGGGATTTTTAGTTCAAAAGAATAAGACTCCTCTGAATCAAAATTAGCAATGACGACAAGCTTCTCATTTTGAGACCATCGCGCATATGAAAGCACTTTGTGGTTGTAATTTTCAGTATGATCCTTATTGTAATAATGTATATCGGCATACTTACCCATTAATGCCTCACTACCAATTGTAAAATTGAGTAACCGTTTGTAAAAGTCTCGTAGTGCCCTTTCTTCAGTCAGTAATTGACCTCCATCAAACTTTTTATTATTTAACCACCTCTGATGATGAGGAACTCCAATATAATCGAATATGGATGTCCGGGTGGGACTGCCAAAACCCGCATGCTCTCTTCCTGGTTCCCCTACTTCCTGACCAAAATAGATCATAGTTGGTGAAGTACTTATAGTGGCAGATACTACCATAGCAGGTTTGCCCTTTTCCGCACTACCTGCAAAATCGGGACTTGCAATTCTTTGTTCATCGTGATTTTCAAGAAAATGCAACATCTGATGTTCAATATCCTGCATTCCTTTTTGTACTACGGGTATATGGTCTGTCCATCCATGACCCTGCATAATGTGCTTAAGGCTATCGTAGAATTCGACCTTATCGTATAAGTAATCCATTTTGCCTTTACGAATATAAGTACGGTATAAATCTGGATTATAAACCTCAGCCAATAGAAAAGCATCCGGATTTTTCATTTTAATATTGGAGTTCATATAACTCCAGAATTCAACAGGTACCATTTCAGCCATATCGTAACGAAATCCATCCACCCCTAAATCCAACCAATACAAGGCAATATCTTTAAATTTTATCCATGAATCAGGGATGTCCTTATCAGACCAATAAGCATGATGAGCTTTATAATCCTTTTGAGTAAATTCATCAGGTAAGGTTTCAAAATCATACGATCCATCCGGCCGAACCCCATAATTAATTTTCACAGTTTCATACCAATCGTTAATGTCCGGTTGAGCCAGTCGTGAACCATTCCCCGTCCATTTTGCCGGATTCTCATCAAATTTACCATCTGCCAAAGGGTGTTTTTCACCTCCCAGAGGTAAGTAACCGTTTTGCCATGCCGGTACTTTAAAGGATTCTTCCGTTATATAATAATAATTGTTATCCTTTTGGTATTCCATTGTAGAATCGTCCTTTGCCCCAAATGGTTCTTTCCCCTTTGGTGTTGACCCACCTTCATATTTTCGCGCAACATGGTTTGGAACTATGTCTATTAATAGTTTTAACCCGGCTTTGTGTGTTCGTTCTATCAAAGATTTAAACTCCTCCAATCTATTAATGGGGTCATCTGCCAGGTCAGGATTAACGTTGTAATAATCTTTAACTGCATAGGGAGATCCCGCTCTGCCTTTCACGACATCCGGGTCATCATTAGAAATATTGTATGCTGTATAATCTGTCACCACTGCATGATGGGGTACCCCTGTATACCATATATGAGTAATACCAAGATCTTTAATCTCCATTAAAGCCTTATCTGTAAAATCAGAAAATTTACCAGCCCCATTTTCCTGGATAGTCCCCCAGGGCTTATTTGTGGTGTTTGTATTTCCAAATAACCGTGGAAATACCTGATAAACTACTTTTTTATTTGATTGATTTAAGCTCTTCATTTTTTTAATATTTGTCCGTTCTTTTTCCTCAGTACAACCTAATATGATCACAAAGCAACTTAATATAACCAATACGATCCTTTGCATGCTAATTAGATTTTATGCTGAATATTAGTACTCCGTTATCTTTTAATTGCAAATCGTTTTTCAAAATAACTTCTTCTGAGGTAAGTATATCTTTAAATCTATTACCAATAAGATTCATTTCATTAAAACGCTCCAGGTTTAACGTATATGGTTTCTCGTTTTTATTTAGTATCAGCATAACTTTTTCATGTTTATTCTGCCTAAAAATGACATAAACCCCATCCTTTGGAGCAAAATGAATGGTTTTGCCCGTATGAATTGCCGTACTTCCTTTTCGATAGTTCAGTAATTTTCTCGTAAACTCCTGCATCTCTTTCTGTTTCCTTGTAAGTCCCTCATCCGTAAAAGCGTTAATACTGTCGTTTTCCCATCCCCCCGGAAAGTCAGAGCGGAGAAGACCATGGTCTCCCGGATTATCGCTATTATTTAGTAAAACTTCAGTGCCATAGTAAATTTGAGGTATTCGGGGAGCGAAGATTATAAATGCCAGTGCCATTTTGGTTTTATCAAAATCTTCATTCAACTGTGTAAAAAGACGATCCATGTCATGATTATCTCCAAAAAATAAAATCGAAGAAGGGTCGTGATATGCAAAATCATTTGCAAGTCCTTCATACAATTTTACCAATCCGGAATCCCAATTCTCTTCCTCATTAAGTGCTTCAATTAATGTACGCTGTAATGGAAAATCCATTGTTGTTTTTAGGTTAGATTCGTAACCATCTGAATTGGTTACCCCCTGTTGCCAATAGCGAACCAAAAGCGGGTTATAAGTCCATTCCTCTCCGACAATATTAAATTTTGGATATTCGTGCATAATACTACCAGCCCATCTGGACATAAATTCCTTATCGGGATAAGGATAAGTATCCTGCCTGATCCCTCCAAGTTTCAAAGTCTCTATCCACCAAATACTATTCTGAATAATATAATTGGCCATAAAAGGATTATTTTGGTTTAAATCCGGCATTGAGGGTACAAACCATCCATCATTCATCAGATCTTTATCTGCTTTCGAAGCATAAAGATCCTGATTTACTGTACGTCGGTGGTTAGTAACCTGCACTTCTGCTCCTTCCTCATAATCTGATTGAAAGTTTACCCAATCTTGAAACGGTAAATCTGACATCCACCAATGATTAGCTCCGCAATGATTGGCGACCTGGTCCATGATTAATTTTATTCCATTTTCCGTTGCTTTCGTTGAGAGCATAATGTAGTCCTCCAGATTTCCAAAACGCGGATCCACCTTGTAAAAATCTGTCATTGCATAGCCATGGTAAGAAGACTGCGGCATATCGTTAATCAATAAAGGGGTTGGCCATATGGCAGTAAACCCCATGGAAGCTATATAGTCTAAATGATTAATAATTCCTTGAATATCTCCTCCATGACGAGCATAGTCATCTTTCCTGTTAATCTTTTTTTCAAGAAGTCCCGGGACAATATTTATTTCAGGATCACCATTGGCAAAACGATCGGGAGTAATTAAATAGATTACATCTGAAGAATCAAAACCCAAAAATTCCTCAGATAGTCTTTCCCTTTTATTCAAAGGATATGAATAGGAGATTTCATTTCCACCTTCAGTGGTCAGCAAAATTTCCATTAGACCGGGCGAAGTATCTGCAGCAATCGTAAGGTCCAGGAATAAATAATTGGGGCTTTCAGCCCTATGGAAGGCTTCAAGACTAACTCCCTTGTATAGAATTGATGGGGTAGTTGCTGCAATTCCTCTACCATTTAACATCAGCTGTAATCTGGCATTCTTAAACCCCAGCCACCAATTAGGAGGCTCAACCCTATCTATCTGAGCAGATGAAAAAGATACCATTAAAAAGAGCATACCAGTTAAAACAATAGATTTTACTAACCATCCAATTTTCATCATGGGCTAATTTCTTGCCATATACAATCTGAGTAAAATGATTCATTAAGGTAAAAAATGATCAAACCTGATCTTTTAGGCATTTAGTTCAATAGTTTCCTGAGATGGTTTTAAAAGAACCCTTTTGTCATTTACCCGTATAGTCATCTCAGCAGTCCCGTCGTATTCAAAACTAGTCTGATGTTCTGTGACATTAACCTTAATAATACGATTTCTGAAATTTACTTTAAATGAATACGATTTCCATTGTTTTGGAATTTTAGGCGCAAAAGACAGTTTATCATCTTTCATTCGCATACCTCCAAACCCCTCTACGATACTCATCCATGTTCCGGCCATTGAAGTGATATGTAAACCTTCTTCAACCTCTTTGTTATAATCATCCAGATCCAGTCTTGAAGTACGTAAATAAAACTGGTATGCCTGCTCCATCCTGCCTAATTTTGCAGCATGAATGCTATGTACGCAAGGCGACAAGGACGATTCATGGACCGTAAACGGTTCATAAAAATCGAAATGCCTTTCAAGTTCTTCACTACTAAAATGATCTTCAAATAAATAAAATCCTTGTAAGGTATCTGCTTGTTTTATATAAGGTGAACGTAAAATCCTGTCCCAACTCCATTTCTGATTAATTGGTCTTTGGGAAACATCCAGATCTTCGACTGTGATAAGTTCTTTGTCCAGGAATCCATCTTGTTGAAGGTAAATTTGCAATTCGTCTGAAAAGGGAAAATGCAAATTTTGTGAAATCTCTTCCCACTTATCGGTCTCTGTTTCTGTGAGTGAAGTGCGTCCAATGATCCTGGTATAGTCTTCTTTATAACCGTCTTTTACCTTTTGCAGCTGTTCCAGTGTATATTCCATACACCATTTTGCAAGGTAATTGGTATACCAATTATTATTGACGTTGTTTTCGTATTCGTTGGGCCCTGTCACCCCGAGTATTACAAACTTGTTTTTGTCTTTGGAAAATGTAGCCCTTTGACCCCAGAAACGAGAAATACCTATTAATACTTCGAGACCCATTTCAGGAATATATGAATAGTCTCCTGTAAATCTGTAATAGTTGTATATAGCAAATGCAATGGCTCCATTACGGTGTATTTCTTCAAAAGTAATCTCCCATTCATTATGGCATTCTTCCCCGTTCATTGTTACCATAGGGTATAAGGCTGCTCCATTAACAAAACCTAATTTCTGGGCATTCTCAATGGCCTTTTCCAGGTGATTATATCTATACTGTAGCAGATTCCTGGCAACGAGGTGATCTTTGGTTGCCATATAAAAAGGAATACAATAGGCTTCAGTATCCCAATAGGTACTGCCTCCATACTTTTCTCCGGTAAATCCTTTTGGGCCGATATTGAGTCTGGAATCCGTACCCAAATAAGTTTGATTTAAGTGAAATATATTAAATCTAATGCCCTGCTGAGCTTTTACATCACCCTGAATGCTTATATCACTCATCTCCCAAATTTTGGCCCAGGTGGATATTTGTTTATCCAATAATTTATCGAACCCAATAGAAGTAGCAGATTTAAGGGTCTTTTTTGCGGCATTCACCAATTCATCTGGCTTGTGATCTCTGGAAACTGTATAACCCCCATATTTATAAAAAGTGACTTCTTCACCCTGTTTTGCCTTATGAATATATTCATGTCCAACCCATAATTCTTTGATTTCTTCGGAAACATCAACAGGTATTTCAGTACCATTAGCAGTCAATTGGCATTCCATAAAAGTGCATATCTCAAAATGAGTTTTCATGGTATGAGCTTCTATAAAGGCCTGTTTTCCTTCTGAATTCACTTTAGTAACGTTCCAGAATTTATCGTCCCAATTGCTATCCTCATTGGTAATAGCATTATCCAAATATGGAACAAAGCGAATAGACGCATTTCTATCTACGGGTGTAATTTTATACCTTATGGCCCCTACTTCATCAATATCCAGGCTCAAAAACCGAACTACTTCAACATCAACCTTAATAGAATTGGGTAAAGTAGCATTGAAGTTTCTTTTATACCAACCCTCCTTCATATTGAGTTCTCGCCTGAAGCCACTAATATTATTGCAAGTATTAAGATCTAAAGGTTCATCATCAACAAACACGTTGATCCCAATCCAGTTAGGTGCATTTAAGACTTTGGCAAAATATTCCGGGTAACCATTCTTCCACCAACCTACCCTTGTTTTATCCGGATAGTACACTCCGGCAATATAGCTCCCCTGGAAAGTGGGACCAGAGTACTGTTCTTCAAAATTTGCACGCTGCCCCATGGCACCATTTCCAATACTAAAGAGGCTCTCAGAAGATTTTACGTTCTCCTTATTAAATCCTTCTTCAATTATTGACCATTCGTCTGCTATGATATATTCTTTATTCATATTCTAATGCGTTAAAATCTTTATCTAAGAATTGATTAAAATAGGCAAATAAGTATAATTTGCAGGATAAATACCTTAATTTTTACTCTTTAGTAATAAAATTAGATCATTTAAAAATCCAAGATCTATTTCAGTGAAGTTATTAAAACCGTGGTCGGCATCAGACAAAATTTTCACATCTCCTATTCCTATACTCTCCATGCCAGCTGTATTAGCAGCCTCGATCCCGGCTAATGCATCTTCAAAAACCACACAATTTTTGGGTTCTACGCCTAATTTTTTTGCTGCTATCAAAAAAACCTCTGGATCCGGTTTAGCTTTGCTTACCTGAGTACCATCTACAATAGCATCAAAATAGGGCATTAACGCAACCTTTTTCAAAATTGAAACCGCATTTTTACTTGCAGAACCAAGTGCCATTGGAATTCCTTTCTCTTTAAGGTATCCCAAAACTTTGGTCACATCGGGAAGTATTTCACTTTCATCCATATTGGAAATATATTTCAGATAGTCCTCGTTTTTATCCTGCAACCATGTTTCGAACTGTTCTTTAGAAACAGAAATATTTCCCATTTCCAATAAAAGTTCTAGACATCTTTTACGGCTAACCCCTTTGAATTTCTCATTGTCCTTTTCGGTAAAATTAATACCCAGTTCATCGGCCAGATTTTTCCAGGCCAGATAATGGTATTTCGCAGTATCAACAATCACTCCGTCTAAATCGAATATGAATCCGGTTTTCTTCATTTTACTATATGTGTATAATTAGTTAATTGTTGATTCTCTTTCAATCAGTGTAGCTTCTATAACTTCAGTCCTAAAAGTTTCTTCTTCTAATTCCTTTTCATCATCCCTTTCTATCTTCTCAATAAGCATTTTTGCAGCAATTTCACCCATTCGTTCTCCATGTTGCGCAACCGATGTAAGTGCAGGCGAAGCCAATTTAGACAGAATACCATCCGTAAAACCAATAAAGGCTACGTCTTCCGGGATTCTTATTCCATTTTTCTGTGCTATTCTCATAGATCTAACCGCAAAAATTTCATTAACACATAAGACTGCATCCAACTTATTCTTATTTGCTGCAAAGAAGGCTTCACTCTTTGTTTCATCCTCGAATTGATATGGCAAACGCAAAATTAAACTTTCATCCAGCTCAAGGTTGTGGTCTTTCAAAGCCTTGTAATAACCCTGAGCTCTTTTTTCGCTTACATTCAAATAACTTTCGGTTGTAACCAATGCTATGCGTTTTCTGCCATTATCTATAAGTTTTTTTACCGCCATATAAGAAGCTTCAAAGTCGTTAATAACTACCTTGTCACAAATCACCTCATCCGTAACCCTGTCAAACAGGACCAGGGGCATACCCTGATCAATTATTTCCTTTAAATGATGGAAATCATTTTTTTGCTGTGTTTCTGCAGATAGGGCCATAATGAAACCGTCAATACTACCGTTTGCCAATAACTCCATATTTATAACTTCCTTCTCGAACGATTCATCCGATACACATGCAATAACATTATATCCTCTGGTATCCGCAAATTGCTCTATCCCTCTAAAAACTGTGGTAAAAAAATGATGAACTATATCAGGTATGATTACCCCTATATTTTTGGTGCGCCTATTTTTAAGGCTAATGGCAATATTGTTGGGTTTGTAGTGATAAAGTTTAGCAAAGGCCTGAATTTTTTCCGTTGTATCTTTGCTTATTTCCCGACTGTTTTTTAGCGCCTTTGATACTGTTGAAATGGACACTTCCAATTCCCTGGCAATTTGTTTAAGAGTAATCTTTTTTTTCAAATCTTAAAGAATAAAAATGGTCCAAATGTTAAAGCCACTAAAACTAGACATCCTATAAATATATTCTTTTTTTAACACATAAAAATACTCATAATCATATAAACTATTATCTTTATAAGGTTATAGAATAAAAAAAATATTATATTTGCTCCGTTTTTAACAAAGATTGAACCAAAAAAATAGGAATAAAATAATTTAGCCAATTCTGTATTATCAGACTCCTACATAACAAAAGTTATTAACACGAAACCGTTTTCGTTGTTAATAAGTGTTATTAGGAGAAAGATATTAACATATTTTTTACATAGGTTTAACTTTTGGTACAAATAATTAACTAAACTCAAAATTAACTTTTTATGAAGATTACGCTACTAAAGAGCTTTTTATTGGTTGGAGCTATATTAAGCTTCGGACTTGCAAAAGCGCAAGAAGTATCAGGTTCAGTTACCGATGCAAATGGTCCTTTACCAGGAGCCAGTGTTGTTGTAAAAGGAACTACCAACGGTACACAGACAGACTTTGATGGTAACTATTCCCTAGACAATGTGGACGGCGACGCCACACTGGTTATTAGTTATATTGGTTACAGTACTCAAGAAGTCGCATTAAATGGAAGAGCTACTGTTAACGTAGTTTTGGCAGAAGATGCACAGGCATTGGATGAAGTAGTAATTATCGGTTATGGTACTACTACGGTTAAAGATGCAACGGGTGCCGTTTCGGCAATTAAATCAGAAGACTTTAATGGAGGTATTATTGCTTCTCCAGAGCAATTGATCCAGGGTAAAACAGCAGGGGTTCAGAT
>RCNB010001053.1_pt1 | contig 20315 bp, 14 predicted proteins | sample 2041321 | NCBI WGS metagenome assembly RCNB01 (sample SAMN09708232, study PRJNA481090) | Marine sediment metagenome, whole genome shotgun sequencing project. | reverse complement strand
GATGAGCATCCATCGGGTTTCCCGCGGGCTCGAATGTGCAATAGCGCAAAGAATTATTGAGCCAGAAACCGGTGCCTTCGGGCATGATTTTGCTGCCGAACAAGCCGCCCAGTGTGACCGTTGCAGAGACGATGTTGCCAAGCTTGTCGGCCACCACAAAATGCGTCGTGTTTTCGCTGTTAGCGGTGACGATGCCACTGTAATCGAAATCTTTTGCTGTCTCTGAATCAATCGTGTCAACGCGGCTCTGCCAGTATGCTGGCGATAACAGCTTGTCGTAGGGCGGTGGTTTCACATCCGGATCACCCGAGAAAGCCAGGCGATCCCAGTAGGCCATCTTGGTCACCTCTGCGAAGTTGTGCAGGTATTCCAGTGAATTGTGCCCCATGTCCCTGCTTTTCAGGTGATCCATCATTCCCAGGCGCTCCAGCATCGGAAATGCGCCGGCAGGTGCTGATGGCGTGTAGATGTCATGCCCGCGGTAGTTCAGATGCAATGGCTCCCACCATTCGGCTTCATGGTTCTCGAGATCAACCATTGCCAGAAATCCGCCGGAAGATTGCATCGCTGAGTCTATCGCCTGCCCTAGCGCACCACCGTAAATTGCGTCTGGGCCCTGGTCGGCCAACGTGCGCAGTGTAGTCGCGAGATCCTCTTGCACCAGCCGCTCTCCTGCGACCAGCGGCTCGCCATCTTTCCCGTAGATCTTCCTGGAGTATTCCGAAAATTCTTCGTACGACAATCCGATGTATCGGGCGATGCGTTCATCGAGCAGGTAGCCCTCGTCGGCCGCCTGTATCGCCGGCTGGAGCAATGCGGCCCACTCCAGCGTGCCATAACGTTCATGCATGGCTTCCCAGGCATGCGCGCCGCCTGGTGTCGAAACCGCTTTCGCCCCGACACGGTTCTCCATGTAGTTCGGCGTCGGGGCACGGTAAGCATCGGCAACTACGCCAAGCGGAATTTTTCCGCTGGCATCCAGGTACAAAGGCGCACCGGCTTGTGCTGCATAGACCATGATTGTTCCGTAGCCACCCATACCCGACATCATGGGTTCGACGACATTAAGCGTCGATGCAATGGCTACTGCCGCATCAAATGCGTTGCCTCCTGCATGCAAAATCGATAGACCCGCTTCGGTCGCAAGCGGATGCGCGGAGGACACCATGCCGGACTTGTTGGCTGTTTCACTCGTTTGTGGAGCGGGTTCGGAATCTTGATCCGGGGCGCACGACGCAATGAGACAAACAGAAAGAAATACAGACCAGTAATTTTTGCGCATGATACCCCCATGATTCTTCTTACAAGTCTATTCGAATATATGAGTCAGCGCCCGGTCAGGGCCGACTGAAGGAAAATGGTGGGGGGCCGGGGGCTCGAACCCCGGACCAGCGGATTAAGAGTCCGATGCTCTACCAACTGAGCTAGCCCCCCAATTCTCCTGAAGTGTGTGCCAAATTCTCCCGCGATGTGTGCCAGTGCGGAGAGGGCAGGTGAGAATTTATCTTTAGTATTCTGCTGTTATTGGCACAATGACCATCCGCGATGACGAACGAGGACAATCGATGGTCTTCGTTCGTCATTGGAGGTGGTCATTGTGCTACTAATGTCAAAATACTAAAGATAAATTCTCACCTGCCCTCTCCGCACTGGCACATATTGTAGGAGAATTTGGGGTGGACGATGGGACTCGAACCCACGACGACCGGAATCACAATCCGGGGCTCTACCAACTGAGCTACGCCCACCATTGTTTGTTTCTATTTACTTCGCTGTACTGCTTACATCTTACTAGAGATAGATTATTACTGACCAGCCACCCTTTGTTCCTCAAAGACGCTGGGTATTGTGCCACTAAATTTTCTGCACTAAAGATCAATTTGCACCATCCCAACTCGCTCGCCTTGAAGTTGCAGGCAAATTGGCCACTAACAACATAGCGCTAAAGATAAATTCTCACCTGCCCTCTCCGCGCTGGCACAGATCGCGGGATTGTCTAATGGTCAAACCGCCAATAATTCCAGATTACTAAAGATAAATCCGCACCAACCAATGTCTGTCCTGCGTACAGGTTGAAGCGGATTTGGCGCGCCCGGCAGGACTCGAACCTGCAACCCTCGGCTTAGCTTACCAACTACCGTTTTCACGGCCCCAAGTTTCAGGGTTTGTGGTCTGGACTATCTCTTCACCATCGCAGGTGCTGCACGTATAGTCTCTACGGATCCCTTGTTCAGTTTTGCAACTAATTTGGGTGGCTCTACCCTCAGCGTCAATCATTACTGAGCATTCAAGTCACTCGGGCTTTCGCCCCAGGTTTCCACGGGATTGCCATCAGCACTACCTGTTAAGGGTTCCCCGTTACAGTGCAGTCCACTGCACCGGTTCTGTTTCCCGATGCAGGCTCCTCACTTAAAGGCCGATGCTCTATCCGGTTGAGCTACGGGCGCTATCTTTATCTCTTTGTCCAAAACTCTTGCCAGTTCTAAGTAACAGCGCCTTGCGCTGTACGATGCTCGTCTCCACGCTGCGCGTTACGACCCCGGCCACTCGCTGGCAGGCTCGCGGCGTTCGGGCGGGGAAAGCATGCTTTCGCCTTATTCCGCCCTCACCCGGTTGAGCTACGGGCGCTACATATCTCCCAAATTAATTAATATCAGAAAAAGTGGTCGGGGCAGAGAGATTCGAACTCCCGACCCTCTGCTCCCAAAGCAGATGCGCTACCAGGCTGCGCCATGCCCCGATTCCAGATTCTGAACCGCCGAGGCCGGGCCTGGCGGGGGCACGATCATACGACCGGCTCCCTGGGCAGTCAATCGGACGAGGCGATTTATTTGCGGGTATTTCGCCCCTGGAATCCTCTTAGCAGAACAATGCTTTAGCACCGGGGCAGGCTTTGCTATCTTCTCATTGGCCAGCTGTTTTGCCGCCCCCCTTGATTTGAGGTCCGAATGAAAAGACTGTTTCTCGCACTGCTAATACTTGCGCCGTCATTCACTGCATTGGCCCAGGGAAAGGTTCCTGCGCACCCACACGTGAAATTCGAGACCACGGAGGGCACCATCGTGCTCGAGCTTGATGGTCGCCGCGCACCTGTGACGGTCGGCAATTTCCTGGAATTAATAGACAGCGGCTACTTCGACGGCACAATTTTTCATCGTGTTGTGCCCGATTTTGTGGTCCAGGGCGGCGGCTTCACACCGGGTTTTGAGCTTAAAGAGTCGGACGAATTTATCTTCAACGAATCCGGAAATGGCCTGAAGAATATGCGCGGCACGATTGTTATGGCCCGCCAGGAAGATCCGCATACTGCTAAAGCGCAGTTTTTCATCAATGTCAGTGACAACAAGTCACTGGATCCGCAGCCAACCCGATGGGGCTTCGCAGTGTTTGGCTACGTAATAGAGGGCATGGAGGTCGTCGACAATATTTCGAATCTGCCAACGGGTCCTGGCGGCAATTTCCCAACTGACGTACCCATCGTGCCTGTCGTTATTAAGGCAGCTACCCGTGTCGTTTATGACGACTGATTTTTCTGGACTACTATTATGACAACCCTGTTTATTTCTGACCTCCACCTCGATGCCGCAAGCCCTGAAATTGCAGCACAGTTTATTGACTTGCTGGAATCAGAGGCACTGGCTGCGGATGCGCTGTACATTCTTGGTGATCTGTTCGAATCGTGGATTGGCGACGATGACCCCAACGAACATTACGCAACGATCAAACAGGCATTGCGCAAGTTAGTCGATCAGGGAGTGCCGGTTTATTTCATGCACGGCAATCGTGATTTCATGATTGGTGAGGATTTTGCTGCCGAGACCGGCGTCGTTATTCTGCCCGATCCGTACGTCCTCGATATTCACGGTACGTCGGTTCTCCTGAGTCACGGAGATGTGTATTGCACGGACGATGTCGAGTACCAGGCGGTACGCAAGATGGCCCGCGACCCACAATGGCAGGCCATGATGCGCACAAAATCAATTGCAGAGCGGCTGGCTTTCGCGGCGCAAGCACGCAAGGCCAGCGTGGCTCACGGCGGTGCGGTCAACGAGAAAATAACGGACGTTAACGATGACGCGATTGAGCAGGCACTGCGCGAGGCTAACGTGCGCGTAATGCTGCATGGGCACACGCATCGACCGCATGTTCATAGCCTTACTGTTGATGAGCGCGAATGCACGCGAATAGTGCTCGGTGACTGGTATGAGCGCGGCAGCACGGTGCGCTGGGATGCGAATGGGCCGGTGTTGAGCCCGATAGAGCGGCGGGCATGGGATGTGTAGCTGATACCGATTGTCGCTGGGGTTTGAGTATTCGCGGCTAAAGCCGCTCCCACGAGATTTTCGCAAGGCTGTGGGACCAGTTTCAAACTCAAATGTCTTGTGTGAGAATCTTTGGCAATGGCAGTACCTGTGGGAGCGGCTTTAGCCGCGAATACCGATGACTTACGCCGGAACGCCGGAATGAAAGCGAAACTGCGGGTCCGCTGAAGATATCAACTCTGCTTCAATCTCTCCCATGAGATTTTCGCAAGGCTGTGGGATCAGTTTCAAACTCAAATGTCCTGTGTGAGAATCTTTGGCAATGGCAGTACCTGTGGGAGCGGCTTTAGCCGCGAATACCGATGACTTACGCCGGAACACCGGAATGAAAGCGAAACTGCGGATCCGGTGATGCAATCAACTCTGCCTCAATCTCTTTGAGCGCATTCAAACGCGCATCGAACACCGCTTCAGCCACCGTGCATTCCGCTTTCGCAAAATCCAGGTAATGCTCAAAGTGTCTTGCTTCAGAGGCAAGCAGGCCCGCATAGAACCTGCCCAGTTTTTCCGGCAGGTGTGGTGCAAGAACGGCGAAGCGCTCGCACGAACGTGCCTCGATAATCGCGCCAACGATCAGCATGTCCATCAGTTTTTGCGGTTCTCCCTGCCTGACGGCACGGCGCAGCGTTGCCGCATATCGGGACGCGGAAACCTGTTCGAACGGCACGGACATTTCATCCAGCCATTTCCTCACCTGTTCAAAATGTCGCAGTTCTTCCCTGGCCAGGCGTGACATGCGGCTGGAGAGCGCCGTTCTTTCCGGGTAACGATAGATAAAACCCAGTGCCGTCGATGCCGCTTTTAGCTCACAATTGGCATGATCCTGCAATAACTCCGGTATTCGGTCGCAAGCCTCGCTGACCCATGCATCCGGCGTCGGCGTAGTGAAGAATGCCGCAATCGCCGCAGGAACCGAACTCTCTACAGCCATTCCAGCACCGCATCGGCGTTCTGCAGCCTATCCTGCGGTTTTTTTGCCAGCAGCAAATCAATCAGCGCCTGGTACTTGCTCAGGCGATGCGGCAGAACAGGCACCGGCGCTTCAGAGTGCTTGAAAATAATACCCATCGCATTGTCGCCGGTGAACGGTTTTTCACCGGTCAGCATTTCATAAAGAATGATGCCAAGACTGTACACGTCACTACGTTCATCGACATCGTTTGCGTGGCCCTGCTCGGGGCTCATGTAATAAGGCGTACCAAAAATCTCACCACTGCCCGTGATCTCCTGTTCCAGCCGCATGCGTTTAGCCAGGCCGAAATCAATGAGCGCAATGTTACCGTCTTCACGCAGCATGATATTGCCCGGCTTAAGGTCACGGTGCAGGATACCCAGTGAATGCAGCCTGGAAAGTGCACTCGCGATCTGCTTGGTGTACCTGATGGCTTCAGGCTCTGTAACGCCGTGCTCGATCTTTTTTTTCAGGTCGCCACCAGGAAGATATTCCATGGCAATATGCGCGTGATCATCGCTGACACCGAGATCATAAATCTTGACGATGTTCGGGTGATCAAGATCCGCAATCATCTCGTATTCCTGCAGGAACCGATCGAAGGCGCCAATCCCGTCAGATAAATCCGGGACCTGGCGCAACACTTTAAGCACCATTTTCATATCGGCCGACTCTTTTTCCGCCAGGTATACGGCGGAGTGCTCACTGGCTGCCAATCGCTTTATGAAACGATAACCCTTGATCAGTGGATGAATGCCAGTCGCCATGTCGCCAACAAAAAGCGAATCCGTCGCGGATACCCGGCGCCGACTGCGCAGGATATCTCCCAGTTTGACGATGAGTGCGCTGTGCCGGATGTTGTCTCGTTGAAAATATGCTGAGGCGCCATGTTTTATCGCCTGGGCTTTGTTGTCGTTAGCAAAATAAATTACCGCGGGAAATCCCGGCTTGCTGGTAAACTGCCGCAAGGTCACGAGCGGCTCACGATCCCCTTGTTCGTTACCTAGCAATACCAAATCATTGCCGGCGCCGGAAAACTCCGCAGGCAGGTTCCCTGCCACGATCGGGTCGTATGCGGATATGATGGCATCGGGCCAATGGGTGGTTACGTGGTGCATGAGCAAGCTGCGAAAGGCCGCCTGCCCGTCAATAATCATGACTTTTATGCTCATGCTTTGTGCGGACAGATCCGGCGGGCTTACATGCCGACGGCTGTTTCCGCGTCCGCTGTCTCGTCGGAAAAATCCAGGCCCGGCGTTTTCAGGTGTTCGCGGTGCCTCGCCTTGGCATCGTCGGAACGTGCCTGCTCCAGCGCCCGCAGGTAGGCTTTCGTAACACCCTCCGTCACGTACTCACCCGAGAAACACGATGTATCGAATTTCGTAATTTCTGAATTATCGTGTCGTACCGAGCGAATCAGGCCATGCAGATCGAGGTAAATCAATCGATCGGCGCCGATCAGTTCCTCAATCTGCGCAATCGTACGACCATTTGCGATCAATTCCGAAGTGGCCGGCATATCAATGCCATAGACATTCGGATAACGCACTGGCGGTGCGGCCGAGGCGAAATAAACTTTTCGCGCGCCTGCCTCCCTGGCCATTTTTATTATCTGCCGCGATGTCGTACCGCGCACAATGGAATCATCAACCAGCAGCACGTTCTTGCCACGAAATTCCAGGTCAATGGCGTTGAGTTTTTGTTTTACGGATTTCGTACGCTCGGCCTGACCCGGCATGATAAATGTCCGGCCGATGTAACGATTCTTGATAAAACCTTCGCGATATTTTATGCCAAGGTGATAGGCAACCTGCACCGCCGATGTGCGACTGGTGTCGGGAATCGGTATGACCACGTCGATGTCATGATCCGGCCATTCGCGGACAATCTGACCTGCCAGTTGCTCGCCCATGCGCAACCGGGCTTTGTAAACAGACAGGTTGTCGATGATCGAATCCGGCCGTGCGAAATACACAAATTCGAAAATACAGGGTGAGTAGCTGGTCTCCCCTGAATATTCACGAGTGTGCAACACACCATCATTTTCTATGAATATTGCCTCACCCGGATTTACATCGCGCAGCCGCTCAAATTGCAGCACATCGAGTGCAACACTCTCCGAGGCCACCATATATTCATTGCCTGAATGCGTCTCCCGCTGACCGATAACCAGTGGTCGAATGGCGTGTGGATCGCGAAATGCAACGATGCCATGGCCGACGATCAATGCCACAACGGCATAACCGCCCGAGCAACGACCGTGAACCGCTTCGACGGCGTCAAAGATCTGCTCGGCCGTCGGGCTGCCATTGGTGCGTTTTTGCAACTCGTGCGCAAATACGTTCAGCAACACCTCTGAATCCGAGCCCGTATTTAGATGACGCCGATCTTCACTAGTCAGCATCTTGGCCAGTTCTTCGTAGTTGGTGAGATTGCCGTTGTGCGCGAGACAAATGCCGTAGGGCGAGTTTACGTAGAAAGGTTGTGCCTCGGACGACCGGGAGGTGCCGGCAGTCGGATAGCGGATATGCCCCATACCAATGTTGCCGGTGAGACCAAGCATGTGCCGGGTATGGAAAACGTCGCGAACCAGTCCATTGCTTTTGCGGACGTTGAGACCATCCTCACCGCAGGTAGCAATACCGGCTGCATCCTGACCGCGATGCTGGAGCACCGTCAGCGCATCATAAATCGCCTGGTTTACAGGCCCTTTCCCTACAATTCCAACAATGCCGCACATAGAATCCGGTCGCTTCTAGTCGTTATTCAAAAGAGGGATTTTCAAAGCCAAATCGTCCTGTAAATATTCGTGTTGCAGCAATTCAACGCCACGCGGCCCCATTACGCTGATCCAGTCTGCGACAATCTCGCCATAGGGCATGATCCTCGAGTCTAGCCACCAGTCTTCCTCACTCAATCCTGCGTAACGTCCGGACAGCGCGAACAGGCCAAGGACCAGTACCGCGCGCGCAAATCCAAAAAGACAGCCCAGGGCGCGGTCTATGCCTTTCAAACCAGACATGCCAATAATTTTCGAGATAAGCCAGCCGAGCAATGCGCCAAAGGCGAGAATGACAATAAAAATCAGGCCGCGCCCGGCCCACAATTGCGCCTCCGTCGACTCGATCGTACCGCCCAGCCAACCACCGGCCATTGGACCAAGATGCATAGCTGCCCATATGGCAACCAGCAATGCGGCAAGTGAAATCGCCTCGCTGACGAATCCGCGCAGGAATCCAATGGAAACCGAGGCCAATGCCGTCACTATGATAACTATGTCGACGATCGTCATCAGGAGCTATTGCTAATCTCTGGCAAGAGTGTCGTTAGGTGAAGATGCGTGGATTCTAACAGAACGGCCGGTCGGCGCATCTACACGTTTTTCCGGTTGGTTACGGGTGTGGAACAACCTGTCCGTTGTGTCCCGCACCGCTGAGTTTCGCAGCAACAGATTCAGCGCTCTCGCGATCTTTTTGCGGCCCGATGCGAACACGGTGCAGCGCTCCTGAATCTGTCTTTAACTGGCTTAAGAATGCCGCGTATCCTTGCTTGCGCAAATCTGTAGCAAGACGCTCCGCATTTTCCTGGTTTGAGAAGCTGCCCAGCTGCACGGCCCACATACCGGTGGTGGATTCTGTCGCTGCAGTATTGCTGGTAGTTGCGGCAGGCGTTGCCTGCTTTTTTTGTACGACTGGCGCCGGCTTTTCTTTTTCCGGCGCTGGCATTTTCTGCTCCGCCGGAGCCGGGGTGGCAGCGGTCGGTACAGGCTCCGTACGGTCGCGGTCAAGAACAATGGTTTGTTGTTTGCGTTCCTGATTATTCTGGCCTGGAAGCGTCACAGATTCACTGATCATCTCGGCATCGTCACCCGGCCCATCGAGAAAAACAGGCACCACAAGGACGGCAAACACGACCAGTACCGCGGCACCAATGATTCGTTCTCTCAATGCTCTGTCCATTTGTTGTAACAATCGACGCTCCTCAGCGGCGCGAGTATAGCTTAATAGGTCAGTATTCTGTCACTGCTGTCCCTTTAACTCATGAGCAATATCAAATCCGTGCCACCTCGGAAAATCGCGGCAAGATGCCGCTCCTACGGGTTTTGCGCAGCCCTCGTAGGAGCGGCATGTGTACATGGATGTACTTATGTCGCGGAGCAAATCAATTGTTAGCGCATGTGCCAGACTTGAGAGAATGCCAATAATCGTCTCGGGATGCGCGTGAGCGACGCTGCCGCGATTGTGCCGTGCTTGTCGCCTGCGGCCAGCAAACATCGCTATTCGAAAACCAGGGTTTTTCAACGAGCCGCTAAGATTTTTGCAACCATTCGAGTGCGGGTCCAACCGCGAAAAAGGACCCGGTGACGAGGGTTAGATCGTCTTTCCCGGCCCGGCTGTCTGCGATCTGCATAGCCTGCGATACATCGTCTGCAATAAGACACGGCTTCAAGCACTGATTGGCGATATCGCGTGCCAGTGTCGCGGCAGGTTTTCCTCTTGGACCCTCGACTGTGATCGCTATCCAGGTGTCCACCAGACTGGTCAATGGCGCAATGATGCCCTGCACATCCTTGTCGGCCTGCATGCCGACGATCGCGGTAACGCTGCCCGGGACGGACACCGCTGCCAGCGATTCAGATAAAACGCGGGCCGAATCCGTATTGTGCGCAACGTCGAGCAGCCAGCGGCGGCGCTTGTCGATAAATTGAAAGCGACCCGGCAAGTGCAATGCACCGAATGCCGCGTCAATGTGCTCGGCATTCAGGAGCCTTTCCAGGCCAATTGCCTCAACCAGCGCGAGCACAGCCGCCGCATTTTGCAGCTGAACGTCACCCGCGAGCGCAGGTCTTTGCAAAGTCTCTATGTGGACGCGTTGCCCATGCCACGACCAGGTGTCGTCCGGCGTTGCATTTAGCGCGTAGTCGAAGTCAGTTGCGGCCTGCAGCAGATTGGCGCCAATTTCATTAGCGCAAGCCGGAATTGCTGCCGGCACGTTTTCAGAACCGAAAATAACCGCTTTCGACGCACGCATAATGCCGGCTTTTTCGCGCGCAATAGATTCGCGGTCGTCACCCAGCCAGGCGCAGTGATCCAGTGAAATATTGGTGATCAGGCTGGCATCAGGCTCTATCGCATTGACGGCGTCCAGTCTCCCGCCCATACCGACTTCCAGTATCAGTGTTTGCACCCCGGCGGTGGCGAAAGCGACCAACGCCGCGAGCGTGCCAAATTCGAAATAGGTTAGTGGGACATCCTCGCGCGCCGCCTCGACCGCGACGAATGCCGCAAGGATCTGTGCGTCGCTCGCTGCCTGTCCGTCGATGCGCATGCGCTCGTTGTAGCGCAACACGTGCGGCGATGTGTAACAGCCGGTTAGTGAACCGTCGACACGCAATAGCGCTTCGAGCATCGCCACACTGGAGCCTTTGCCGTTCGTGCCTGCAACATGAATGACCCGTGCCGGCCTGGGCAATGCCAGGCGCTGCAGAACATCATGCACCCGCTCAAGACCAAGGACGATCTCGCGCGGCGAAAGTGATTCCAGCCAGGGTAGCCAGTCATCAATGGCAATAAATGAACCGGTCGGGTTCACAGGGACAATCTGCCCGAAATCAGCTTGCGGGTTTGGGGCGATTGTCGAACTTCGCCAGCAAATCGGCAATTTCTTCACGCATCTTGCGACGATCGACGATCATGTCGATCGCCCCGTGATCGAGCAGGAATTCGCTACGCTGAAAACCTTCTGGAAGTTTTTGTCCGACGGTCTGTTCGATCACTCTCGGCCCGGCGAATCCGATCAACGCTTTTGGCTCAGCGATATTAATATCGCCCAACATAGCCAGGCTGGCAGATACGCCGCCGGTGGTTGGGTCCGTGAGCACCGAGATGTAGGGAACTTTCAGTTCTGACAATGTGGCAAGCGCTGCAGATGTCTTCGCCATTTGCAGCAAGGAAAACAAGGCTTCCTGCATGCGGGCGCCACCGCTGGCGGAAAAGGCAATCAACGGCACTTTGTTCTCCGCGCTATATTTTGCGGCGCGGGCAAATCGCTCACCGACGACTGAACCCATCGAGCCACCCATGAATGCAAACTCGAACGCACAGACAACAACCGGTCGTCCAATCAATTTGCCTTTTACGGCGACCAGCGCGTCCTTCTCGCCGGTCTTTTTTTGTGCCTGTGTAAGTCTGTCGCGATACCTTTTGCTATCCTTAAAGCGCAACGGATCCATCGGTTCAAGATTCGCCGCAATTTCTTCCTGGGAATCCGGGTCGAGGAAAAAATCGAGACGGGTCCGTGCACCGATGCGCATGTGGTAATCGCACTTCGGGCACACACTAAGATTGCGTTCCAGCTCGGCACGATAGAGTTGCGCGTCGCAGACGCTGCATTTTATCCACACGCCCTGTGGCACCGAGCGCGTTCGCTTCTCGGTACTGATGCGCGAGGGCATTAATTTTTCAAACCAGCTCATAGACTCGCATCATAAACGAAAAAATGAATGGAGAAAGCGAATCCCCGCAAGGGCCAAGAATCGCGCTCCCAAAAATTGTAGCCAACTCACCTTATTCGAAGCCCAAAAATCGTAGCAAAGGGTCGTAGGAGCCCGCCCAGCGGGCGACAAACATTCGCGTATTTTTGCGAATGTTTGCAAGGCACGAGCCCAGCACACCCGCTCAATAAACGGCACCTGCCAGGTTAAAGACAATCACGAAAACCAAGCCATGATCGCCCGCTGGGCGGGCTCCTACATTTCTAATTCGTTGGTCGTGAATCCCTGTCATTGCAAGATCAGCGGCATCTGCCCGCGCCCCGCAGGTATATCGAAATGACCTGGATACTCGACATTGATAAGCGTCAGTCCATGCGGCGGTGCAGCAATGCCGGCACGCGTTCGATCTGCACCTTCGAGCACTGTCTTCGCCCACGACGGAATCTGCTCGCCCTTGCCTATTGCTACAAGAACGCCGGCGATATTGCGCACCATGTGTTGCAGGAAAGCGTTTGCCGTAATGCTGAGAACTATCCAGTCTTCGTAGCGCTGCAATTGTAATTTAGTAATCTCGCGTACCGGCGTAGACGCACCGCATCCCGCCGCACGAAACGCAGAGAAGTCGTGTTTACCCAGCAGTGCATCAGCGCCCTCCTGCATCGCTTTCTCGTCCAGCGCTGCATAAACCCACCAGGCACGACGACTGTAGAGCGCGGAGCGCAGCGGTCGGTTCAGGATAAGGTAACGATACGATCTTGCCGTCGCTGAGAAACGGGCATGAAAGGCGTCATCGACGACTCTCGCCCAGGTAACGTTGATATCTTCAGGGAGATGCGCGTTCACGCCAAGCGACCAGCTTCGCTCACTGCGCTCAGCGCGGGTGTCAAAATGGACGACTTGTGCCGTTGCGTGGACACCGGTATCGGTACGACCGGCACAAACGATCTCTATTGCGTCATCTGCAATCTTGCTGATTGCCGCCTCGACCAGCGCCTGCACGCCGGTCCCGGTCTTTTGCCGCTGCCAGCCATTGTAGGCAGTGCCATCGTATTCAATACCCAGCGCTACACGCATCAAAGTAACTTTTTTGTTAGCAGTAAATAATTGAGGTCAGCGATAAAAGGGGTTGAACCGAATTTTCAGTTCAATGCCATTTAATTCGGTTCGAGCCCTTTTATCAGCTGGGCAGAGAACCGAGCAACTTTTGCGCCTGCTGACGCTGTCCCTCGTCACCCTCATCCAGCACTTCTTCCAGGATGCTGCGGGCACCACTCGGATCACCCATATCGACGTAGGCCCGTGCCAGGTCAAGCTTCGTACCAACTTCTGTCATGGTCCGTGCATCGTGCAGGTCGCCGCTTAAATCGTCCGGCGCCAGGGCTTGCGTAGTTCCGCCTTCGCCGCCGTCATCGACCATCATGCCAACATCCAGATCGACTGCATCGGGCTTGAGTCGTGGCTGTTCGACAGTGGCGTCATCGCGCATCTGGTTTACGGTATCGCCAACTTCACTCACCTTGAGTGCCGCCGTTAGATCGTCAAGGTCGAGATCCATATCGGTGCTGCCGGTGAGGCTCTGCATTCTGCCGGTGTCGTCCAGTGACATGTCCGAACTGAATGAATCTTTCGGCAGTGCTTCAGTTTTCGCGAAATCGAAATCGCCCTCATCGTCGTCATCATCCAGAGGTGCGAGCATAGTCGCAGCGTCTTCGACATTGTCATCATCATCCAGCGATGCCAGCATAGTCGCAGCGTCTTCGGCATTGTCATCATCATCCAGCGATGCCAGCATGGTCGCAGCATCTGCAGCAATGTTCGCGACTGCACTGTCATCGGACAAGCTGGGCGCAAGCATCGTCTTGTCATCATCAGACAGAGACGCACCTATATCAACGCCGGTCTGGACAATCATGTCCTCAGTCAGCACCTGCGTTTGACCGGTCGCATCGAGAAGACTGGTGTCTAAGCCAATATCGGTGTCCTGATGCTCATCCAGATCCGGCAGGGCATTTAGCAGGCCGGTTGAATCAATGTCAGGGGCCGCATGCATTCCTGTTTGCGAGTCATCAAGCGCCACGTTCTCGCCGGTTTTATCCAGGTCGGCAATATCGGTACCGGTTGCCGCGAAGTCGTCAGTAGTTTTCAGCACCTGGCTGATAGAGGTATCGTCGCTGTCGCCGAAATCCTCTGCGAGTGACGGATCGGACAGCGAGTCCAGATCCAGTCCAAGATCATCGAGATTGATCTCCGCCGTCTCGTCTGAGGCGGGCGACGGTTCACTCGGATCTGCCGATAGATCCTCTATGACCGGTAATTCGCCGGTCGCATCAAACGTTTCAAATTGTTGTTCGATGGTTGGAGACTCGACAGTACCACCGCTTGCAGCAGTGTCCGGTCCTTCTTCAATGATTGGCGTATCGGCAGTTTCATCGCTTTCTGCAGCGGCAAACTCAGATTCCGGCATTTCACGTGTGGCCGACGCTTCCAGCTCAGGCTCATCGAAACTGAAATCAATGTCAGTGCCGACATCTGCTATACGTACCTGGCCGGTCTCTTCGCTGACCACGCCATCATCGTCGACGGCCGGTAATTCGTCACTGGCTGCGCCAAGATCGATGACGTCGCTGGCGTCACCAACCGAATCGTCGGCCAGATCCATGTCAAGCGCACCGGTCTCGTCCGAGCCACTGTCAAATGACAGATCGACCGCTTTGGTTGCGGCACCGGCACTGACCCCTGAGAACATTTCATGATCGGCAGCGATTTGCTGCCCCATGATGATAATCTTGTCCCACTCGGGGTTCGCGTCGTCACTAACGACCGCTTTCATGCGTCCGGCAGCATCGACGAATGCATCCCTGTTGCCCCAGACGAAATAGATCTCGCAGAGTTTCGCCAGCAGGTCTTCACTGCCCGGATTCGTGGCCAGCGCACCGTTAATCAGATCTGCGGCCTGGTCATACAATCCGTATGCCATGTGGAAATCTGCCTCGGCCATCGGATCAGACTGGTCAAGGTTGATCGCCGTTTCACTGCTGAACGTGTCTTCCAGTGACTTGTTCACCCCGGTTTCGGCCAGCGGATCTGCGGCCTCCGGAGCACCAAACTCGACGGAGTCAGGCTCAGCAGGTTCGGGTACCTCGAGTGTTTCACCGAGCGGCGTTTCGGCGGGTCGCGGCGCCCTGGCTTCCTCGACCAGAATGGTGGTGTCGTCCGGCTGGGCGATCGCGCTCAGCGAAGAGGTCGCTGCCAGCGTCTCGGCATCCGAGTCATCCACATCAAATGTTTCCCACACACCGGTGGCTTCTTCGTCATCTTTGGCAGCACGCCGCATGAACCAGGCCAGCAGCGCAATCGCAGCCGCCAGCGCCAGGCCAATGATGACCCAGAAATTACTGAGATAACCCATGATGACTGCAACGATGCCCGGCTCATCCCTGGCCGGCACAACAACAACTGCCGGTACCTGAGACTGCGTGTCATCCACCGCCTCATCATCAACAAGCGCATCTGCGGGCAGCAAACTTTCGTCTTCATCGACCAGCGCCTCATCATCGAGCGCGACATCATCAAGTGTGTCATCGACCGGCGGCAGCTCCTCGCCACGTAACCTTGCAAGCTCGGCACGCAGCGCCGCGAGTTCGTTGTCCTCGATTTCGATCAGCGAATCCTGATCCGCAAAGAGCGCCTCAAGTTCCTGAATTCTCGCCTCATCCGGATCAAGTGGCGTCGCGTCAATATCTGTGTCCGGCGTGCCGCTGGTAGCGCTAGTGTCGGACAGCGATACATCCTCATCCGGCGGTACCAGTGTCAGGTTCGGTTGTGTATCAACGACCGGCGTAACATCAGGCGCCGGTGCTGGTACGGGCGCACTATCGCCTATATCGCCCGTATCGCCTATATCGCCCGGCATGCCACCCCAGGCCGCATTTTGTCGTTTCACTTCGGCAAACGCGTCCGTTCGGGTGATTCGAAATACGTCGTCAGCGCTTGGAATCCGCAACACTGCGCCAGCACGCAAGCGGTTAATATTGCCTACAAACGCGTCCGGATTGGCCTCATAAATAGCCAGCATCGTCTGATTCACGGTCAGGCGCGAATCCGGCTGCATACGGCGTGAAATACCCCAAAGCGTATTGCCACGCTGTACGACAAGATCGCCGCCGGGGGTCGTGTCGAAAGATGCCTGGCCCAGATTCGACGTTCTTGCCGGGGCTGGTGACGGTGTTGGCTCGGGCCCTATCGCAGACGGTGTTGGCTCGGGCCCAATCGCAGTCGGCGATGGCGTCGGCTCTGTTGGTGCCGAGCGGGCCGGGGCCTGGACTGCGGGACGCGACTGCGCGGGTGCGGCTGGAGCAGGTTCCTGCTGCGCCGGTCGCTGTATCTGACCACTGTCAGCCTGCGTCGCACGACTCGGTGCCGTTACTTCCTCGATGGCTTGTGTAGTCGGCGGCGGCGCGAAAGTCGGCGGATCAAGCAACACGGTGTATTCGCGCAAAAGCTTGCCGCGCGACCAGTTCGCTTCTACAAGAAATGTGATGAATGGCTCGCTAACCGGGTTGACCGAAGCGACGCGAATGAAATTGCCATCAGCCCTGCCAGAGCGGACCACCTGAAACTGGATTCGAGTCAGGTACATGGGCCGGTCAAGATCGTAACGCTCAAACGTATCCGCTGATGCGAGCGCAACCGTAAGGTTATTTAGCTCTTCGGGCGTCGTAGCAAGCAATTGAATTTCTGCCCGCAATGGCTGGTTTAATGCCGAAGTAACTCGTATATCTCCAAGACCGAGTGCCCAACTCTGGCTCGCAAGCAAGAGCAATGGCATCAGCCATATACGATGAAGTCTTCGCGACATAGTGTGTTTCTCCAGCTCCCCAATACCCGTTAAATCGGACCGCTCGGAGCTTGAATTACAAAATTGATTGTGCCCATCCCTTGTGCCGGTGAACTATAGCTTATAAATAGTTTTCCGCCAAGATTTCAGCTATTTGGACACTATTTAGAGCGGCGCCCTTACGTATATTATCGGCCACAACCCAGAGATTGATCCCACAGGGGTGACTGATGTCCTCACGCACTCGACCGACAAAAACAGGGTCCTGGCCGGAGCTATCGGTAACCGCGGTCGGATATTGTCCTGTCTCAGGACCATCCATCAGCTCTACGCCGGGCGCATTGCTGAGTAGCTCACGCACTGCTTCAGCCGTGATTTTACTGCCAGTCTCGATATGCACTGCCTCGGAGTGTCCATAAAAAACCGGTACCCGAACGGCGGTCGGGTTAACAGCAATGCTCTCATCGCCCAGGATTTTTTGCGTCTCCCACACCATTTTCATCTCTTCTTTGGTGTATCCGTTATCCTGAAATTCATCGATATGCGGTATCACATTGAAGGCAATTTGTTTCGCTTCACCTGCGATTTCGATTGGCCGTGCATTCAGGAGCGTGCCCGTCTGTTGTGCCAGCTCCTCGGCCCCTCTTTTGCCCGCACCGGTAACCGCCTGGTAGGTCGCAACGTTGATCCGTTTTATGCCGACTGCGTCGTAAATCGGTTTCAATGCCACGACCATCTGAATGGTAGAACAATTGGGGTTAGCAATAATTCCTGAATTTTTGTATTCAGCTATTTTTTCCGCATTGACTTCGGGCACGACCAGTGGAATCTGCTCGTCATAGCGAAACTGCGAGGTGTTATCAATGACAACGCAACCTGCAGCGGTAGCCTTTGGCACATACTCAGCAGACACCGATGCTCCGGCTGAGAAAAACGCTATTTTCACCGTAGAAAAATCGAATTCGGCAAGATCATCAACCACCAGTGTCCGGCGGCCGAAGTCGACTTCCTTACCAACAGATCGCTCACTGGCCAACGCATAAACGGTACCAACCGGAAACTTGCGCTCAGCAAGAATCTCCAGCATCGCCTCGCCAACAACGCCAGTGGCGCCGACGACTGCAATGTCAATTGCCTCAGTCATTTGTTTCAGGGACTTCCTTGGTAATTAGATGATTAATCAGACGATCTGTCAGATGATCGGTGTCAGTGCTTTTACATCAGCATTTTGCGCGCGGTGGCGAAGATAGTGGTCCATCAGCACAAGTGCAACCATGGCCTCAGCAATTGGTGTTGCCCTGAGGCCCACACAGGGATCATGGCGCCCCGTTGTAACGATTTCAGTCTTTTTGCCGTCTTTATCGATCGTCGCACCCGCTTTGGCAATGCTCGAGGTCGGCTTCAGCGCAATGCTCGCGAGAATATCCTGCCCGGAAGAAATTCCACCCAGCGTGCCACCTGCATCGTTCTTGTTAAAGCCATCTGGTGACATCTCATCGCGGTGTTCACTGCCTCTTTGCCTGACTGCCGCAAAGCCAGCGCCGAGCTCAACGCCCTTGACCGCGTTAATACTCATCAGTCCGTGTGCAAGATCAGCCTCAAGTTTGTCGAAAACAGGCTCGCCCAATCCCGGCGGCACATTTTGAGCGAGCACGCTGATTTTGGCGCCTATGGAATCACCCTCTTCGCGCAACGCATCCATGAACTTTTCCAGTTCGGGAATTTTCTCTGCATCGGCACAGAAAAACGGGTTCTGGTTGACGAGATCCAGGTCATTCGCCTGCAAATTGATAGGCCCGAGCTGACTCAGATAGCCGCGAATGGTGATATCGAGTCGCTCGCCCAGGTATTTCCTGGCGATCGCGCCTGCAGCCACACGCATTGTCGTTTCGCGCGCCGATGAGCGGCCGCCGCCACGATAATCGCGGATGCCGTATTTTTGCTGATAGGTGTAATCAGCATGTCCTGGCCTGAACTTGTCTTTTATATCGCCGTAATCGCGAGAACGCTGATCAGTATTCTGGATCAGCAGGCCGATTGGTGTCCCGGTCGTTTGCCCTTCAAACACGCCGGAGAGAATGCTGACCCGGTCAGCTTCTTTACGTTGCGTGGTATGACGAGACTTTCCCGGTCGACGGCGCTCGAGATCGGCCTGAATATCGGCTTCTGTAAGCTGCATCCCGGGCGGACAGCCATCCACAACACAGCCCATGGCTGGACCGTGACTCTCACCGAAAGTGGTGACCGTAAATAGTCGACCGAAGCTGTTACCCGACATTCATTTGACTCTAATTACGCGGCAAAGCGGAAACCGCTTTGCTGAAACTGTCTCGGTGGCGCTCAAGTTCATCTCTGGACAGCAAGAATACGCCCTGCCCACCGTGTGCAAACTCCAGCCAGGTAAATTCGACCGCCGGAAAACGTTGCTCCAGGGCCACCTGACTATTGCCTACTTCGACGATAAGAATACCGTCATCGGCGAGAAACCGCGATGCATCATGCAGGATCGTTATGGCTGAATCCAGACCGTCGTCGCCGGATGCCAGGCCGAGGGCAGGTTCGTGTGAGAACTCAGGCGCGAGTCCCGCCATGTCCTCGCCGTCCACATACGGCGGATTGCTGACAATAACGTCATAGGCATTGTGGTTTTCTGCGTTGTCGAGCGCGCCGAAAAAATCAGACGGGTGCAGGCGCACGCGGCCCTGCAGTTCATGGCGCTCAACATTGATTGCAGCAACGGCCAGCGCATCGGCTGATATATCCACGGCGTCCACTTCTGCATCGGGGAATGCCCGGGCCATTGCGATCGCAATACAGCCGCTACCGGTACCGAGATCCAGGAGGCGGTGGACCTGCTGCGGGTCAATCCATGGCACAAAATGCTCATTGATCAGTTCGGCGAGCGGCGAACGCGGCACCAACACACGCTCGTCCACATAAAACTCAAGTCCCCCAAACCATGCCTGCTGAATAAGGTAGGCGACCGGCACGCGGTCCTGAATGCGCCTTTGTGCCAGTTGCCTGATACGGGCGTGCTCCTCAGTTGTTACTGGCCGCACATAGTTCTTCTCAGCATCTGCATGGTCCAGGACAAGCGCGCCGAATACGAGGTACGCCGATTCATCGAGCGGGTTGTCCGTGCCGTGACCGTATACAAGGCTCGCTTGCTCGAACGCACTGGCGGTGCTGCGGATTACATCCGCAACCGTAATGATTGATTTCGCGACTGACATGCAGCTCATTATTGCGATATGTAGGGTTTCGGTCCAGACCGATGAAAACTTGGGATGAGGGCCTAGAAAATTCGCGGCTAAAGCCGCTCCCACAGCTGTGCTCAGGACTGGCTTGATCTCAGGATCGGCACAAGCCTGTGGGAGACCGATGAAAACCCAGGGTTCAACGCCTTTATATTCGCGGCTAAAGCCGCTCCCACAGCTGTGCTCAGGACTGGCTTGACCTCAGGATTGGCACAAGCCTGTGGGAGACCGATGAAAACCCAGGGTTCGGGGCTTATTATATTCGCGGCTAAAGCCGCTCCCACAGCTGTGCTCAGGACTGGCTTGATCTCAGGATTAGCACAAGCCTGTGGGAGACCCATGAAAACCCAGGGTTCAACGCTTTTAGATTCGCGGCTAAAGCCGCTCCCACAGCTGTGCTCAGGACTGGCTTGATCTCAGGATCGGCACAAGCCTGTGGGAGACCGATGAAAAC
>RCNB010000816.1_pt1 | contig 20315 bp, 21 predicted proteins | sample 2041321 | NCBI WGS metagenome assembly RCNB01 (sample SAMN09708232, study PRJNA481090) | Marine sediment metagenome, whole genome shotgun sequencing project. | reverse complement strand
TCTTTGGCTGAAGGGGCAAGGGAAGCTGGACTTAAATTTTAATATAACAGTATGTTTCAGAAATACAAAAACGTAGAAACCGTTAAGCCGGGAGGTTTAGATCTTAAGGATAGGTTGGTAGGTATACAACGTGTAACTAAGGTAACCAAAGGTGGTAGAGCATTTGGATTTTCAGCTATTGTTGTGGTAGGTGATGAGAATGGTGTTGTAGGGCACGGACTAGGGAAATCCAAGGAAGTTGCTACTGCAATTGCAAAAGCTATAGAGGACGGAAAAAAGAATTTGATTCGTATTCCTTTGAATAAAGGAACATTGCCACACGAGCAAAAGGGTAAATTTGGAGGGGCTCGTGTTTACATACAGCCAGCTTCACATGGTACCGGTGTTATTGCTGGTGGTGCAGTGAGAGCTGTCTTGGAGGCTGTAGGTGTTCAAGATGTTTTATCAAAATCACAAGGATCGTCCAACCCGCATAATGTAGTAAAAGCTACTTTTGACGCTTTATTGCAATTAAGGGACGCAGGTACGATAGCAAAACAAAGAGGTGTTTCTTTGGAAAAAGTTTTTAAAGGCTAAGAGCAATTATGGCAAAGATTAAAGTAAAACAGGTTAAGAGTAGTATAAAGAAGCCCCAAAACCAGAAAAGGACTTTGGAAGCTCTTGGATTGAAAAGGATTGGACAGGTTGTCGAACATAACGATACGCCAAACATCCTTGGAATGATAAATAAAGTTAAACATTTAGTTTCTACCGAAGAAGCTTAAATATAAGATCTAATGAATTTAAGTAATCTACAACCTGCTGAAGGTTCAGTAAATAGAGACGGTAAACGTTTAGGAAGAGGTCAGGGTTCTGGAAAAGGTGGTACTGCGGCAAGAGGTCACAAGGGAGCCAAGTCTAGATCTGGTTATTCTAAGAAAATTGGTTTCGAAGGTGGTCAAATGCCATTACAAAGACGTGTTCCTAAATTTGGTTTTACCAACATTAATCGTAAGGATTATAAGGGTATCAACTTAGATAGGATACAGGAAATGGTCGATTCTAAAGGAATCAAAGCTACAGTTACCTTAGACACCTTAGTGGATAATGGACTCGTGGGTAAGAAAGATTTAGTGAAAATTTTAGGTGGTGGTGAGTTGAAGACTGCTCTGAAAATTTCAGTACATAAATTTAGTGCTACTGCAAAGGCTGCGATTGAAGCTGCGGGTGGTGAAGCAATAAGTTTGTAAGCATAAACGAGAACATGAAGAATTTTATTGATACATTATCCAATATTTGGAAAATAGAAGAACTAAGGAATAGAATACTTATTACCTTGGGTCTTTTGTTGGTATATAGATTTGGTTGCCAAATTGTTCTTCCAGGTATAGACACTACCCAATTGGGTGGGTTGGCAGATAGTACAGATTCAGGTATTTTTGGTCTGCTTAATGCATTTACTGGAGGTGCCTTTGCTAATGCATCGATTTTTGCTTTAGGGATTATGCCCTATATCTCAGCATCTATTGTTGTTCAGTTAATGGGTATCGCAATACCTTATCTACAGAAATTACAAAAGGAAGGTGAAAGTGGTCGTAAGACCATTAATCAAATAACTAGATGGTTAACCATAGCTATCTGTATTGTACAAGCGCCTGCCTATCTTTACGGATTGGAAGCTTTTGGAGTACGGGATACAGCTTTTCTTTTAGGAAAGGGACTTGACTTTATGGTTCCTGCGGTTATCATATTAGTTACAGGTTGTGTTTTTGCAATGTGGCTAGGTGAAAAAATAACAGATAAGGGTATTGGTAATGGGATTTCATTGTTGATTATGATTGGTATCATCGCAACAATGCCACAATCTTTTGTTCAGGAGTTTATTTCTAGAACTACTAACAATACGGGTGGTCTTATGTTTATCCTTATTGAGGTGATTCTATGGTTCCTTGTAATATTTGCTTGTATCTTATTGGTGATGGCTACGCGTCAGATTCCGGTCCAGTATGCAAGAAGAACCGCTTCGGGTGGTTACGAGAAGAATGTAATGGGTTCTAGACAGTATATTCCTTTAAAGTTAAATGCTTCAGGGGTAATGCCTATTATATTTGCACAGGCAATTATGTTTGTCCCAGGATTAATTGGAAGTACTTTTGATGATACTGCCTTTGGTCAATGGATGCAAGTGGAATTTTCAAATATATTCGGTTGGGCTTATAATGTATTGTTCGCTGTCCTTATAATCATATTTACTTATTTCTATACGGCTATAACGGTGCCAACTAATAAAATGGCGGACGATTTAAAACGTAGTGGTGGTTTTATTCCTGGTATTAGGCCCGGAAAGGAAACAGGAGATTTTCTTGATAAGATAATGTCACTAATTACATTGCCAGGTTCAGTATTTTTGGCTCTTTTAGCGGTACTTCCAGCAGTGGTTGTATCTTTGCTAGATGTTCAGGCCGGATGGGCTCTGTTTTATGGAGGTACATCATTGTTGATTATGGTTGGTGTAGCAATAGATACGGTTCAACAGGTAAATTCTTATTTATTGAACAGACATTATGACGGTTTGATGAAATCAGGAAAAAATAGAAAAGTAGCATAATTTATGGCTAAACAAGCAGCAATAGAGCAAGATGGATCTATTATTGAAGCGTTGTCTAATGCAATGTTCCGTGTAGAGTTGGAGAATGGTCATGTAGTAACAGCGCATATATCAGGTAAGATGCGTATGCATTATATTAAATTATTACCTGGGGATAAGGTTAAATTGGAAATGAGTCCATATGATCTTACAAAAGCAAGAATTACATATAGATATTAAGATACAAGATGAAAGTAAGAGCATCAGTTAAGAAGAGAAGTGTCGACTGCAAGATTGTTCGCAGGAAAGGCAGGTTGTACGTAATCAACAAAAAGAATCCTAGATTTAAACAAAGACAAGGGTAATTATGGCAAGAATCGCGGGTATAGATATACCAAAACAAAAAAGGGGTGTAATTGCCTTGACTTATATTTTTGGAATTGGAAGAAGTAGGTCTAAAGAGATTTTAGAGAAGGCACAGGTTAGCGAGGATACAAAAGTTTCTGATTGGAATGATGATGAAATTGGTCGTATAAGGGAAGCGGTTTCTTCATTCACTATTGAAGGAGAGTTGCGTTCTGAAACTCAATTGAATATCAAGCGATTGATGGATATTGGATGTTACCGAGGTATTCGTCATAGATCTGGATTACCGTTAAGAGGTCAACGTACAAAGAATAATTCTAGGACTAGAAAAGGAAAGCGTAAAACAGTTGCCAACAAGAAGAAGGCTACTAAATAATAAATAGGTATGGCAAAGGCAAGTACTAAAGTTACCAAGAAGCGTAAAGTAATAGTTGATTCTGTTGGGGAAGCGCACATCAGTGCGTCGTTTAACAACATTATCATTTCTTTAACGAACAAAAAGGGAGATGTTATTTCTTGGTCTTCAGCTGGTAAACTAGGGTTTAGAGGCTCAAAGAAAAATACTCCTTATGCTGCTCAAGTAGCTGCGGAGGATTGTTCAAAAGTAGCACACGAGGCTGGACTTAGAAAAGTAAAGGTATATGTTAAGGGACCAGGTAATGGTAGAGAATCTGCTATCCGTTCCTTACACAACGCCGGAATTGAGGTAACTGAAATCATCGATGTTACGCCAATGCCACACAATGGTTGCAGGCCTCCTAAAAGAAGAAGAGTTTAAATTAGTTTAATATATTTCACAGAAGGTGTAGTTACGATTATCGAAGGATAAGCCTTAATTCATAATCTCACTTTCAAAATTAAAGAAGATGGCAAGATATACAGGACCAAAATCAAAAATCGCCCGTAAATTCGGACAAGCGATATTCGGAGACGATAAGTCGTTCGAAAAAAAGAATTACCCTCCGGGACAACATGGTAATGCCAGACGAAGAGGAAAAAAGTCTGAGTACTCCGTGCAGTTAATGGAAAAGCAAAAAGCTAAGTACACGTACGGTATTTTAGAAAAACAATTTAGAAACCTTTTTGCAAAAGCAAACAGGAGTAAAGGTGTTACCGGTGAGGTATTACTTCAATTGTGTGAATCTCGTTTAGATAATGTGGTTTACAGAATGGGAGTTTCTCCAACTAGAAGTGGCGCTAGACAATTGGTTTCACATAGACATATCACAGTAAACGGAGAGTTGGTTAATATACCTTCTTATTCTTTAAAGGCTGGAGATGTAGTTGGTGTACGTGAAAAATCAAAGTCTTTACAAAACATTCAAGATTCTTTAGCTGCTAATAGTGCGGTATATGAATGGATGACATGGAATACAGCAACAATGAGTGGTAATTTTGTTGCCGTTCCAGAAAGATTGCAGATTCCAGAAAATCTCAAAGAACAATTAATAGTCGAGTTATACTCTAAATAAACAACACTGATCCAATTATGGCATTATTTAATTTTCAGAAGCCCGATAAAGTAATAATGATCGATTCCTCAGATTTCGAAGGGAAGTTTGAATTTCGCCCTTTGGAACCTGGTTATGGATTAACTGTTGGGAATGCATTAAGAAGAGTATTGCTTTCTTCCTTGGAAGGGCATGCTATTACATCCGTAAGGATTGACAAAGTTGAACATGAGTTCTCTGTAATACCGGGAGTTGTTGAAGACGTAACCGAGATTATATTGAATTTAAAGCAAGTTCGCTTTAAGAAACAAATCGAAGATTCCGAGGCAGAAGTAGTTTCTATTTCTGTAAGTGGAAAAGATCAGTTGACTGCAGGTGATTTTCAGAAATTTATTTCTGGATATCAAGTGCTGAATCCTGATTTGGTAATTTGTAACATGGATGCTAAAGTTAGCATAAACATGGAGATTACCATTGAGAAAGGTAGGGGATATGTTCCTGCTGAAGAAAATAAGAAGTCTGGCACTCCAATTGGAACTATTGCAATAGATTCTATTTTTACACCCATTAAGAATGTTAAGTATAGCATTGAGAACTTTCGTGTAGAGCAAAAGACAGATTATGAAAAACTAATCTTCGAAATTGTTTCAGATGGTTCCATACATCCAAAAGATGCGCTAACAGAAGCTGCTAAAGTTTTGATTCATCACTTTATGTTATTTTCTGACGAACGTATTACTTTGGAGGCAGATGAAATTGCTCAGACAGAGACTTACGATGAGGAGTCCTTGCACATGAGACAATTGTTGAAAACCAAGCTTGTAGATATGGACTTATCCGTTCGTGCGCTTAACTGTTTAAAAGCAGCAGAAGTGGACACCTTAGGAGATTTGGTTTCTTTCAATAAAAATGATTTAATGAAGTTTAGAAACTTCGGTAAAAAATCGTTGACAGAATTAGAAGAGCTTGTTATCAACAAAGGTTTAAGCTTCGGTATGGATTTGTCAAAATATAAGTTAGATAAGGATTAATTGCTATTTCTTACAGGAAGGGATATTCCCTCAGTTGGAGAAATACTTAGAATAGAAAAATGAGACACGGTAAAAAAGTCAATCATTTAGGAAGAAAGAAAGCGCATAGACATGCTATGTTGGCCAATATGGCCTGTTCCTTGATTGAGCACAAAAGAATCAACACTACAGTTGCAAAGGCGAAAGCTTTAAGATTATTTGTTGAACCCTTGATTACAAAATCAAAGGCTGAGAATAATAAGACAACAGAGAAGGGTACGCACAATAGACGTATTGTTTTCAAGAACCTTAGAGATAAGTATGCTATTACAGAATTGTTTAGCGTAGTCTCTGAAAAAGTTGCTGACAGACCAGGCGGGTATACTAGAATAATAAAGCTAGGTACACGTTTAGGAGATAATGCGGATATGGCGATGATAGAGTTGGTAGATTTCAATGAAATTTACAACGCTGGTAAGCCTAAGAAAAAGTCTACGAGAAGAAGTAGACGAGGTTCTGGTGAGAAAACAGAAACTCCTGAAGTGGTAGTAGCAGATGCAGTAGTAGAAACAGAAACAGAAGCACAAACTGATGCTGAAGTTAAAACTGATGATTCTGAAAAATAGAATGTCGATAATTTTTGATAATTTTAAAAGGATAAGCTTAAAAGCTTATCCTTTTTTTTTGTTTTTTTGTTAAACTATAATTTAGCCGTATAAAGTATGAAGTATCAATCCAGGAAGAAAGCATTAATACTGTTAGCCGATGGAACTATTTTTCATGGAAAAGCTGTTGGTGATAAAGAAGGAACCGCATTTGGTGAAGTTTGTTTCAATACAGGTATGACCGGATATCAGGAAATCTTTACAGACCCATCCTATTTTGGCCAGTTAATGGTTACAACGAATGCACATATTGGAAATTATGGTACCAATTCTAACGAGATAGAGTCGGAATCCATTAAGATTTCGGGATTAATCTGTAGAAATTTTAGTTATGAATATTCTAGACCAATAGCAGATGCTAGTTTAGGAGAATTTTTAGATAAAAATAAACTGTTTGCTATATCTGATGTGGATACGCGAGCGTTGGTTAGTTACATTCGAGATAACGGCGCAATGAATGCTGTAATTTCTACAGATGTGGAAAACGTGGAAGCGCTTAAGCAGCAACTAATGGAAGTTCCGAGTATGGAAGGTTTGGAGCTAGCATCTAAGGTTTCTACAACGGATGCTTATTTTGTTGGTAATGAAAATGCTTCCTATAAAATTGCTGCTTTGGATATCGGTATTAAAAAGAATATTCTTAGGAACCTTTCAAAAAGAGGTGCTTACATTAAGGTATTTCCTTACAATGCTAGTTTTAAGGAGCTTTCCGATTGGAATCCGGATGCATATTTCATTTCAAACGGGCCTGGAGATCCGGAACCTTTGACTGACGCCATCGCTACTGCCAAGGAAATTATTAAAACGGAAAAGCCACTTTTTGGTATTTGTTTAGGGCATCAAGTAATTGCATTGGCTAACGGGATTTCTACCTATAAGATGCACAATGGTCACAGAGGAATAAATCACCCGATTTTAAATTTACTTACCGGTAAAGGTGAAATTACTTCTCAGAACCATGGATTTGCTATAAATAGGGAAGAAACAGAATCTAACGATACTATCGAAATTACACATGTTCATTTAAACGATAATACCGTTGCTGGTATTCGAATGAAAAATAAGGATGTTTTTTCTGTTCAATACCATCCCGAGGCGAGCCCAGGACCACATGACGCGGATTATCTTTTTGATGAATTTTTTAAATTGATTGAGAAAAACACAAAAGAGTCGGTGTAAGTTTAAATTATCGTTATGTTATTGGCAATTACAGTGTAAGTTAGAAACCTTTGAAAGCCCTGTTTTGTACCTTTACATAACAAGAGTTAACTAATTTTAAATAAAGAATATAGATGAGTATCATATTAAATGTTCATGCAAGGCAGATTTTAGATTCTAGAGGTAATCCTACAGTAGAAGTAGATGTAGTTACTGAGAATGGTGTAATGGGTAGGGCTGCTGTTCCTTCCGGAGCTTCTACCGGAGAGCACGAGGCGGTTGAACTTCGAGATGGAGGTACTGCATTTATGGGTAAAGGTGTGACAAAAGCAGTGGACAACGTAAATAGTATCATTGCCGAAGAAATTTTGGGAATGTCGGTTTTCGAACAAAACTTGTTGGACCAAACTATGATTGATTTGGACGGTACTCCAAACAAGTCAAAATTAGGTGCAAATGCCATATTAGGTGTTTCTCTTGCAGCTGCAAAAGCTGCAGCGAATGAGCTAGGTTTGTCCTTATTCAGATATATTGGTGGGGTAAGTGCAAATACATTGCCTGTACCTATGATGAATATTATTAACGGTGGTTCTCATTCGGATGCGCCCATAGCGTTTCAGGAGTTTATGGTAATGCCAGTTAAGGCGAAAAGCTTCTCACACGCTATGCAAATGGGAACAGAGATATTCCATAATCTTAAAAAGGTTTTACACGATAGAGGTTTGAGTACAGCAGTAGGTGACGAGGGTGGTTTTGCTCCTAATCTTGCAGGAGGGACTGAAGATGCTTTGGATACTATAGCTGTTGCTGTTGAAAAAGCAGGTTATAAGTTGGGAGATGATGTTATGATTGCTCTTGATTGTGCCGCAGCAGAGTTCTTTGTTGATGGTAAATATGACTATACCAAGTTTGAAGGGGACAAGGGAGTAATTAGAACTTCTGAGGAGCAAGCACAATATTTGGCTGACCTAGCTGCTAAATATCCGATAATTTCCATTGAAGACGGAATGGATGAGAATGACTGGGACGGTTGGAAAGCACTAACGGATAAAGTAGGGGATACCGTGCAGTTGGTTGGTGACGATCTTTTTGTTACTAATGTGGACCGGTTGTCTACCGGAATAGAAAAAGGTATTGCTAATTCTATATTGATTAAAGTAAATCAAATAGGAACACTAACCGAAACTATAGCGGCAGTAAATATGGCCAAGAATGCGGGTTATACTTCTGTAATGTCACACCGCTCTGGTGAAACGGAGGATAATACTATTGCAGATCTTGCCGTAGCATTGAATACGGGTCAGATTAAAACAGGCTCCGCATCTCGATCAGATCGTATGGCAAAATACAATCAACTACTACGAATAGAAGAGGAATTGGGAAGTATGGCCTACTACCCGCAAGAGAAAGCTTTTAATATAAAGTAATAATCTAAATATGTTTAAAGCCTTTCTTAGTCAGAAAGGCTTTTTTTTTGGTTTAATCCAAAAAAGTTACCTACCTTTTTCACATAGTATTAGAAACCTCCACTATTTTTATTATATGAATAATTTTCTTTTTGTAGCCGCAGAGAATGATGCCATTCCAGATTGTAAAGCTGGTGGCATGGGAGATGTTGTCCGGGACGTCCCAAGAGAAATTGCTAAACGTGGCGATACTGTTCATGTTGTAGTACCTGCGTATTCAAGGTTGCATAAAAATGGTATTTTTAAAACAAATCTAGATTTTAATCTTCGTGGTACTACCTATCGTGCGGAATTGTACGAGGTTAAACCCAAGAAGGAATTGGCTAATATTGTCCACTATGTAATACATCATCCAGAAATTGAGGAAGGTGGCATAGCCCATATTTATCACGACGATCCTACTGAACCATTCTACAATGATTTTGTAAAGTTCATGATTTTTAACACCGCGGTTGCAGAAGCTATCAAAATAGATGCTTTTGGTCAATTGGATATTGTTCACATGCACGATTGGCATTCCAGTGCGGTATTATTTTTAAAGACATACCATCCAAATTATAGCGCATTAAAAAAGATGCGCTATGTATATAGTATCCATAACCTGGCTATCCAAGGTATTCGTCCCTTTTACAACAACTATGCTTCAATACATAATTGGTTTCCTGAAATCAATTTAGACCATGATGCGCTTATGGATCCCCGCTATCAGGACTGCATAAATCTTATGGCAGTAGGGATAAGATTAGCGGATGCTGTACACACGGTTTCACCTTCCTACAAGGAAGATGTGCTCATGCCAAGTAGAAAGCCAGAGTTTATTGGAGGTGAAAGTCTGGAGAAAGATTTGCAGAAAGCGGATAACGAGGGTCGACTCTTTGGCATATTGAATGCTTCCAATTATAGTAATATTAGGGTAGCGGAAACTGGATTCCTATATCGGAATACCGTAAAGGCAATTTTTAGGTGGTTACAGGACGAATCCAAAAAGTATAAAGCAGATTTTTTAGCTCATACAGGTGAAAAGATAATGGAACATGTTGGCAATAGACCTAGATTCATTGTTTCTAGTGTGGCTCGGCTAACAGAACAGAAGTTTTATTTCTTTAAACGATCCCCAGAGGCTTTGGAGCAGATTCTAAAGAGACTTGAAGCTGTGGGAGGTATTTTTATACTATTAGGCACTGGTGACCCAGATTATGAAGAGCACTTTCGTAAGATGAGCTATAAATACAAGAATTTTATCTTTACAAATGGTCAATCGGAAGACCTAATTGACTCCATGTATTTGGAGACGGACCTTTATTTTATGCCTAGTTTATTTGAACCTTGTGGAATAAGCCAAATGTTAGCTATGAGAAACGGAAACCCTTGTTTGGTGCACCATACGGGTGGATTAAAGGATACCGTTCATCACATGAAAACTGGATTCGCTTTTGATGGAGATACCTATGATGCTAAAATACAAAATATGGTCAAAATTTTTGATGAAGCGCTAACCTTGTGGGAAACCGATCAGCCTAAATGGAAAAGGATAAAAGCAAACGCAAAGAAGGCCAGATTTACTTGGGAAAAATCGCTGGACGAGTATTATAAATCGCTATATCTACTATAGCTTCTTATTGCTGCTATTAATCACTTCAAAGACCATGTTAATAATTGTTTAAAGCGATTTACATAATTGTTAAAGCGAGTGCTTTTACGTAAATTTACTTTTAACCTAATTATAAAATTTATAACTAAAAATGTCAGATAAAGCTACTTTAGAATATAATGGCAACAAGTTTGAGTTTCCTGTTATCAAAGGAACCGAAGATGAGGTTGCTATTGATATTAAATCTTTGCGATCGGCTACTAATGGGATGATTACAATAGATCCTGGATTTAAGAATACAGGTTCTTGCGAAAGTGCAATTACCTTTTTAGACGGGGAGAAGGGTGTTTTGAGATATCGAGGGTATTCTATTGAAGAATTAGCAGAGAAAGCTGACTTTTTAGAAGTAGCCTATTTATTGATTTTCGGGGAATTACCCAATAAGGAACAATTAGAAGCATTTCATGTAGACATAAAGAATGAATCCCATGTAGATGAGGAAATGAAAAAGATTTTGGATGCATTTCCAAAATCTGCCCATCCAATGGGCGTGCTCTCTTCTTTGACTAGTGCGCTTATTGCTTTTAATCCCGTATCTGTAAATGTCACCTCTAAGGACGAGATGTACGGGGCCATTGTTCGTATTTTGGCTAAATTTCCTGTATTGGTTTCTTGGACATTGCGTAAGAAAAAAGGATTGCCATTGGATTACGGTGATGACAGCTTAGGTTATGTAGAGAACATCCATAAAATGATGTTTAAAAAACCTACTCAGGAGTATAAGAGAAACAAAATTGTAATCGATGCATTAGATAAATTATTGATACTACATGCAGACCATGAGCAGAACTGTTCTACCTCGACGGTTCGTATTGTTGGTTCCTCCCACGCTGGTTTGTTTGCGTCACTTTCAGCAGGCATTTCTGCTCTTTGGGGCCCGTTACATGGTGGTGCCAACCAAGCAGTGCTGGAAATGTTAGAAGCAATTCAGGCAGATGGCGGCGATACCAAAAAGTATATGGCCAAGGCAAAGGATAAGAACGACCCCTTTAGGTTAATGGGCTTTGGGCATAGAGTTTATAAAAACTTTGATCCTAGGGCAAAAATTATCAAGCACGCAGCTGACGAAGTACTGGCAGATTTAGGAATCGATGATCCTATTTTAGAAATTGCCAAAGGACTGGCTCAAGAAGCTCTGGAAGATCCCTATTTTGTGGATAGAAAATTATATCCAAATGTAGATTTCTATTCCGGAATCATCTACAGAGCCTTGGGTATTCCAACGGAAATGTTTACTGTAATGTTCGCCTTGGGAAGATTGCCAGGTTGGATTGCACAATGGAGGGAAATGCGTTTAAACGCTGAACCTATTGGCAGGCCAAGACAGGTATATGTAGGAGCAACTCTCAGGTCTTTTGTCGAACTCGATAAAAGGTAGATTGCTACCTTATAAAAAACAAAAAAAAGCTCTTTTGGTTTAAAGGAGCTTTTTTTTGTTTTAAAATGAGATTTAATTATATCAAAAGAATACTATGCTGGAACTGAATATCAAAGATGAAATATCGCCTTTAAAAGCCGTTGTTTTAGGCACGGCAATAAGTTGTGGGCCAACCCCAGCTCCTGAGGAAGCTTACGATCCTAAGTCTTTAGAGCATATATTAGCAGGCACCTATCCCAAGGAAGCTCATATGGTCAGGGAAATGCAAGCCTTTGCAGATGTTTTTGAAAAATATAATGTGAAGGTTTATAGACCAGAAGTACTTGAGGATTGTAATCAGATTTTCTCTAGGGATATAGCTTTTGTCATAGGGAATAAATTGGTGGTTGCAAACATACTTCCTGATCGGGAGAAAGAGGTAGAAGCTATATTGCATGTGCTTGATAAGATTGATGCTGACAATATTTTACATCCTCCGGAAGAAGTGCATGTAGAAGGTGGAGATGTTATGCCCTGGGGTGATTATATTTTTGTAGGTACGTACACCGCTAAAGATTATCCAACTCAAATTACGGCTAGAACTAACCAACAGGCCGTAAATTATTTAATAAACCAGTTTCCAGAGAAGAAGATAAAGTCATTTGAACTTAGAAAATCTGTTAACGCAAAAGAGAATGCGTTGCATTTGGATTGTTGTTTTCAACCTTTAGGGAAAGGAAAGGCTATTCTACATAAAAACGGATTTTTAGTAGAAGAGGAGTATCGCTGGTTGGTAGATTTTTTTGGTCCTGAAAATATATTTGAGATTACTTCCGATGAAATGTACAATATGTTTAGCAACGTTTTTTCTATTTCTCCGGATGTTGTCGTTTCAGAAAAAGACTTTACTAGATTAAACAATTGGCTAAGGGAAGAAGGTTTTACCGTAGAGGAAATCCCGTATTCAGAAATTGCCAAACAAGAAGGACTTTTAAGATGTAGCACTTTACCCTTAATCAGGGAGTAATTCAAATTGACTATGCAAATAACGAATACAATATTGATGATACGTCCGGTTGCCTTTCGTATGAATGAGCAAACCGCAGTGAATAATTATTTTCAAGAAGATCTAGACATTAAGAACCAAACAATAAATGAAAGGGCTCAAAAGGAGTTTGATGACTTCGTGAACGTACTACGCCAAAATGGAGTCAACATCGTGGTAATAGATGATAAAAAAGAGAATGACACGCCAGATTCTATTTTTCCAAATAATTGGGTTTCTTTTCACAAAACAGGAACGGTAGTCATATATCCGATGTTTGCTGAGAACCGCAGGAAGGAAAGAAGAGAGGATATTTTTGAAGTCTTAGAAGAGAAAGGGTATGTTATAAATGATATTGTTGATTATACTTCTGCGGAGAAGGAAGGAATTTATTTGGAGGGAACTGGAAGTATCTTAAAGGATAGAGTTCATCAAAAAGCCTATTGTGCGCTGTCAGAAAGAGCTCATGAGGATATTTTCATAGAGTTCTGTGAAGATTTTGATTGCTTTCCTGTCATTTTTACAGCCAATCAATCCGTAGATGGGGAACGTTTACCTATTTATCATACAAACGTTATGATGGCTATGGCAGAGACTTTTGTTATTATTTGTCTCGATACTATAGATGATAAGAAGGAGCGTAAGAATGTAGTGGAGCACATTAAAAAAGATGGAAAAGAAATTATTGCTATTACTGAAGAACAGATGCATCATTTTGCAGGAAATATGCTTCAGGTGATTGGAGCAAATGAACAGCGCTTTATGGTTATGAGTTCAGCTGCTTTCAACTCTTTAAAGCCAGGGCAGCTTACTGCTATCAGAAAGCATTGTGAGATAATTCATAGCTCTTTAGAGACCATTGAAACCTGCGGTGGCGGAAGTGCACGCTGTATGATGGCAGAGGTATTCTTGCCAAGGACTTTGTAACGTTTAGAGTACTAAGGTAGTTTCTACCGCTCTGGTATTCTTGTAGTTGAAGATTGCGTAACTTAAGAGGGGAATTACTTTAACACAAATGGTCCTAGGGAACTTCCTCCTGTTGCTAAAGTAACATATAGAAGCGGTTAAAAAGTGATTTGAAGCAGGTCATAGTATTCCATCCAAATAAAACTAAAAAGATGAATATTTTATTAAATGTAAACGGAAAGTTACACACCGTAGAAATCACTGATGGTAACACGCCTTTATTATGGGTTATTAGAGATATCTTAGATTTAAAAGGCACTAAGTTTGGGTGTGGTAAGGCAGCCTGTGGTGCCTGTACCCTGCATGTTGATGGCGAAGCGGTACGTTCCTGTTCTTATGCAGTGAAATTTGCCGAGGGAAAAACTATAACTACGATAGAAGGTATAGGTACTAAAGATAATCCACATCCAGTACAACAAGCATGGATTGAAGAAGTAGTGCCCCAATGCGGGTACTGTCAACCAGGTTTTATGATGGCTACCGCGGCTTTATTGAATAAAGTTCCCAAACCAACGGATGAGGATATTGATAGGAGTATTCTAAACGTTTGCCGTTGCGCTACCTATTACCGTATGCGGAAAGCAATTCATAGAGCTGCGGAATTGAATACTCCAGAAGAACCAATTGAAACTCAAAATTCTTAAGTCATGGCAGGGAAGAAAAAAGTATCTAGACGTAAGTTTTTGATAAGAGGTGGATTAGGGACCTTAGGTGTTCTTGCAGTTGGAACATATTTGTTTAGGAGTCCCATCCGAAGAGGAATTGCAGGACTGGTAAATACAGCAGAAACTCCGTATCAAGGAAATACGGATACGCCCATAATTTGGTTTGAAATAACAAATGAAAATAAGGTAGTGCTCCATAGTCCTAAAGTAGAAATGGGGCAAGGTACTTTTACCAGTTTAGCGCAGATAGCAGCGGATGAATTAGAGGTTTCTATGGAGCAGATTAGCGTAGTACATGCAGATTCTGCTTCTGGAAATATGGATGGGTTTGCTACCGGTGGTAGTACATCAGTATCCGCACTTTGGATGCCACTTCGTGAGTTAGCGGCTACCATGCGGGAAATGATTAAGATTGAAGCAGCCAAAAAAATGCAGGTTGAAGCCTCTGAACTTACAATAGTAAATGGTGTTATTTCTGATGGAGCTAATACGATGACCTATGCACAAGCTGTTGAAGGTATTTCTGAGTGGAATCTTCCAGATACTCCAGATTTAAAACCAGTTTCTGAATATAAGTTTGTAGGCAAGCCTATTGCTCGGGTAGATTTAGAAGCGAAAGTATTTGGCGCACCCATATTTGGAATGGATGCTACCATGCCAGATATGTTATATGGGTCAGTAGTGAGACCTTCCAGAATTGGGTCAAAATATTTGGGTGCGGATACTTCCAAAGCCGAGGGCATGCCTGGTGTAGTCAAAATTGTCCGAGAAGAGGATTTCGTTGGTGTTGTAGCTAGTTCTTTAATTGAAGCCGAGAACGCAAAAGAGGCTATTAACGCCCAATGGGAAACTCAAGGAGATATACAAACATCGGATGTAAGAGCCATGGTAGAAGTAGGAAAGGGAACTCCTTTTGTAATTCAGAAAGAAGGTGATGCTGAGGATATTCTGAAAGAAGGTAATACTATTTTGGAGTCCGAATATTGGAGTCCTATCGGTGCGCACGCCCAACTAGAACCCAATGGAGCACTCGCTTATGTTGAAGCTGATAAGGCTACCATAATGATGTCTACCCAGGTGGTAAATATTACCCGTGGAGAGATTGCAGAACGCTTAGGTTTTGATAACGAACAAGTGAATTTGGTTCCTACATTTTTAGGCGGAGGTTTTGGAAGAAGGCTCCATACGCCTAATGCAATTCAAGCTGCATTGCTATCTAAAGCTGTAGGTGCCCCTGTAAAATGCTTTTTCACCCGTAAGGAAGAGTTTCAAAACGATACGTTTCGTCCGCCTACGCATCATGTATTGAAAGGTAAATTAAATTCTGACGGAATGATAGAAGCCTTGGAGCACAATGTCTCTAGCGGCGATGTTGCTTTTGGTTCTCCTATGTTACCGGGAGTGTTGGAAACGGTTTTGGGTGCCGATTTGGGTGCTTGGCGTGGAGGAATGATTCAATATGGAGAAATACCAAATTATCAAGCTATTTCTTGGCGGGTTAAATTACCCTTTGCTACGAGTTGGTGGCGTAGTTTGGGACTTTTAGCAAATACATTTGCTATTGAAAGTTTCATGGATGAGTTGGCGGTGAAGTCTGGTAAAAACCCAGCAGAATTTCGTTTGGCACATATACAAGATGATGATAGGGGAAAACGATTAAAGTCTGTCATCAAAGCTGTTGTGGAAAAAGCTGGTTATACTGATGAGGTTGTGAACGGAAGAGCGATGGGTCTAGCAGTATCTACCGATGCAAATACTCCATGTGCTGAAGTGGCTGAGATTTCTATAGTTGACAATGAAATAAAAGTACATAAAGTAACCTGTGCTATGGATCCCGGACTTGCAGTAAATCCGGATCAAGTACGAGCGCAATGTGAAGGAGCTATCATCATGGGGATGAGTGCTTCTATGTTCGAGAAAATGGAAATAGAGAACGGGGAGTTGACACCAACAATTTATGGGCCTTATCAAATGGCTTTAATGAAACATGCACCAAAGGAGATAGATGTAGTATTGCTTCAGGGTTCGGATACGCCTGGTGCTGTTGGTGAACCCCCACTGGGTCCTATTGGAGCTGCTATAGCTAATGCGGTATTTAGACTAACGGGACAACGATTAAGGGAAATGCCGTTGCAGTTAACGTAATACAATTTTATTTTATTGGGTTTGGAATGTAATCTTTTGCTTTTAGGTGGTTAAGTAACCCAATGTAAGTAAAGCTCCGTTATAAAATTCATTTGCATTACCCTTTTTTATGTATTGTCAAAAAGAGAACAACATTCTTATTCTTTCTTCGCTTTGGCTATATTTCGTATCATTCCACCAAAAATGAAGTAATGTAGCGGCACAATACTATACCAATATAATCGACCTCGGAGACCTCTAGGTCTAAATGTGGCTGTTTGGTGAAGGACATTATCATCGTCGATTTTGAACTCTAGCCAAGCTTCGCCAGGTAGTTTCATTTCAGCAAATAATAATAATCGTTTACCTTTTTTATCGGCTAGCAGTACCCGCCAAAAATCTAACGCATCACCAGCATAGATTTTATCAGGATGTGTTCTTCCTCGCCTGAGTCCTACACCACCACTAAGCTTATCTAAAAAACCTCTTATTTGCCAAAGCCAGTTTCCATAGTACCATCCATTTTTTCCACCAATTTTCCAAATGTTTCCCAGCACTTGTTTTGGGTCGTGTATCTTCATTGTTTGTACATCTCTTAGAACACCAAACTTAGGTACCTGTATATATTTTTCTAAATTTTTATTGAATCGTCCGCTGACCATACTATCCTTCCAACTGCTCACAACAAGGTTCTGTTCTATTTTTACAAAGGCCATATCTAGGGCTTCCTTATAGGTATGTGGTGTTATTCCTAGAAGGTTAGCCAGTCTTTGGTCTTTGGCGATAACTTCAATTTTCATACTGTCTACCAGGTTAAGAGCTAGGGTGTACGATGTTGAAGTGACGAAATATAACCAGTAGGAAGATAATTTTGGTGTCATTATTGGCACGGTGTAAATCCAATTTTTGAACCCACGAGCCGCTGCATACTGATGCAGCATTTCTTTATAGGTAAGGACATTTGGGCCGGCAATATCAAATGAGTCGTTATACGTAGCCTCATTTCCTAAAACGCCGTAAAGAAATGCCATTACGTCCCGAATAGCTATAGGTTGGGTTTTGGTCAGTACCCATTTGGGAGTAATCATAAAGGGTAATTTTTCACATAAATCTCGAATTATCTCAAAGGAAGAACTACCGGAACCGACTATGATTCCAGCTCTAAGTACCGTAAGGCTAAAATCGCCCTGGTAGAGTATTTCTTCCACATTTTTACGAGACCATAAGTGTTTGGAAAGATTTGCATCGTTAACAATGCCACTTAGGTAAATGACCTGCTTAATGTTTGTTTCGGCTACATAAATATTAAAATTGGTAGCAGTTTTGGCTTCCAGTTCATCAAAATCAGTCGTTGAGGTACTCATGGAATGAATAAGGAAGTAGGCCGCATCCAAATCTTTTGGTAGTAATCCTGATTTTATCTCGTTTAGAAAATCGATTTCTACGATTTCTATCCTAGAACGCGTCTCGGCATCTACCGAGAGACGTTCTGCATCCCTAACAGCACATACGACCTCATGTCCCGCATCAAGTAACTGAGGGAGGAGTCGCATTCCTATATAACCATTGGCACCAGTAAGTAGTATTTTCATGTTTTGGGGGTATTGCGTAATTTAAAGATAACTACAAAGGGGTAAAGTGTTAGGAACCCAAGTAGGCATAAAATTAGCCAACTTAGGTTTATAGACTGCAGATCTAGTGCTAGTAAAATACTATGCATGCTTACAACAAAAAACGTTAAAACAATACAAAGATTTAGCCATACCAGCGTATGTATGGAAAGTGCATAGAGGTAAGGTGCTTTCTGTTCGGTTACTTTAGTAGGGTAATTATAATGCCAAAGTTTAATGTTGGTTATTAGTTTACCAACGCCATAGTAGATTATAAGACTTAAAATAGGGAGTGCCCATAAGTCATTTTTACTACTAAAACCATCAGCTTCCCCTTTTAAATTAAAATGGGTAGGCATGGTGTTTGGCAAATCAAAGTAAAAAATGAACAGCACTATAAAATGTAACAAAACCAACACCCATCCAATCCGTATCAATAAACGGTCAGTTTTAGTTGGTTTTACATCAATCTTAGGTTGTGTTCCAATCATAAAAGTTTTTTTTAATATATCACAAATCCTCTATAGAAGTAGGCGCATTATCCGCCTTATAGCCCAATAGTCTGGAAAAGAACTTTTGTACCGCTTTAGTGTCTGATTCTACCTTAATGAAATAATGGTCTCTGAATACAGAGTACACCGAAGCTTGCCCTTTATAAAGGGTAAGTTTGTAATAGGGAATGACTAGTGCAAAAGTTTCCAATAAAGACCTAAAGCGAACGATAATACCTTTGGGGCGAATTTCAATATTGCAGGTATCTCTGTTGTTATCTAGTATTAGGAGATTTCTTATTTCTACACTGGTTTCTGTGATTATTAATTTTGGAGAACCAATTCCACCCATTTTCCAGCGTTCCTTAAGCGGGAATGGTTTTCCAACGGCTTCATCCACCTGTGTGGTAATAGCTTTGTTATTGTAAGATACGTTTACTAGCATTTAGCATTTTTCTTTAAAGTTAATAAAAGGGAAAGGGATACCTTAACTTAGATAACGATAAGTGTAAAAATGATTAGTTTTGCAGCCTTAATTATGCCTATATGAATATTCAGGAAGTTCTCGATAAAAAAGTAACCGAAGCTATTAATAATATTTATGGTGTATCCTTGCCTTCTGTCGAATTTCAACCCACTCGAAAAGACTTTGAAGGTGATATTACTGTGGTAGTTTTTCCTATGCTTAGGCATGTAAAGGGAAATCCGGTGCAGATTGGGGAGCAAGTAGGAGCTTATTTGGAACAAGAACTGGAGACGGTAACAGGTTTCAATGTTGTAAAGGGGTTTTTGAATATTGTTATTTCTGATGGATATTATGTTGGTTTTTTCCGAGATATTAGGGAAGATGCCTCTTTTGGACTAGTGACGCCAACAGATGATGCTGTAATGGTAGAATATTCGTCCCCAAATACCAACAAACCTTTGCATTTGGGGCATATCCGAAATAATTTATTAGGGTATTCCGTGGCAGAAATTTTAAAAGCTTCAGGTAAGAAAGTATACAAAACCCAAATCATTAATGACCGGGGTATTCATATTTGTAAGAGTATGCTAGCATGGCAGCGTTTTGGCAATGCAGAAACGCCTGAAAGTACAGGACTTAAAGGGGATAAACTTGTAGGGAACTACTATGTAGCTTTTGATAAGGCCTACAAAGAGGAAATTGCCAAGATGGTTGCGGATGGTCTTGATAAAAAAGTAGCTGAAAAACAGGCGCCAATATTACTTGAGGCGCAGGAAATGCTTTTAAAATGGGAGGCTGGAGATGAGGAAGTGGTTGCGTTATGGAAGAAAATGAATGAATGGGTCTATGCGGGATTTGAAACTACATACGAAAATCTTGGTGTAGATTTTGATTCCTACTACTATGAGAGTGATACGTATCTTTTGGGAAAGGATTTAGTTGCAGACGGACTTGAAAAAAGTATTTTTCACAGGAAAGATGATGGTAGTGTGTGGATAGACTTGACCGAAGAGGGACTGGATGAAAAAATTGTTTTACGTTCCGATGGTACGGCTGTTTATATGACTCAGGATATAGGCACGGCCATACAGCGAGTAAAGGATCATCCAGATATTAATGGGATGGTTTACACCGTTGGGAACGAACAGGATTACCATTTTAAAGTGCTATTTCTGATTCTTAAAAAACTAGGGTTTACATGGGCAGAAAAATTATACCATTTAAGTTATGGTATGGTAGATCTACCTAGTGGAAAGAT